>Ga0056115_1000427_pt1 | contig 19246 bp, 12 predicted proteins | sample WorMetOlspDAHAB1_FD_77007 | JGI IMG/M metagenome (GOLD analysis project Ga0056115, IMG submission 77007) | Marine gutless worms symbiont microbial communities from Max Planck institute for Marine Microbiology, Germany - Olavius sp. DAHAB.1 ...
CTTAAAACCCGATGTCACAATTTACCTTTATCTGTAAAAGACTGGTGACAGAAATTTTGTTACGAGACTGTCACTGTAGACCGATTTCCTAATTTGTTCATATATGCAAAACCATAGATGTTAAATATAGGTCTATGATTCAATTTGTCGTATGAAAAATATTCTATGTTTTAGTTTATTTCTAAAAAGATGTCGAATACTTGTGGTAAATTAAACGTTTTTGTCCTATTAGTGCCTCAGTTTAAAGTTCTGTATAAGTTAAATAATGTAATATAATTAAGTTAAGGTAACAAACGAACGGACGAACAACAGTAACAGCTAGCAACATTAGATAGGCCTATCACAAAATAGAATATTTTACTCACAATAAATAGAAGGATATATTTAACATCTATATCTATGATTTTCATACTCTTAATAAATTAGGAAATCGGTCTACATGTATTGTGCCATTGCGGTATAACAAGATGATGCTTATGATGATGATGACGACGAATTTCTTAACGAATAGCAACTGTAGTGCGCAGTTCTACTCCTGGTGATGTCCGTCACCCAGTTCACGATCGGCTGCATATCTCTAAGCTGGCGTCACGTTCTGAGCAATGACGCCATCGTGACTGCTTGGCAGCGTAGCGACAATGAGCTCAAAACGGCGATGCAGGAGGAATATGTGTGTTGCGGAGTCGACAACAGCACTCAGGATATACTGAGTTCGCGCGAAGGTTACCCAGTCTGCAACTCAACGAAGGTACGCCGCCCCGTGAAGCAAGGGCGTATTCCATTTGACAAACCGAAACCGATTCGGATAAAACCTTGCGAACCGGTTTTGAGACGGGTTACTGCATGAAATCAATATGGCGGAGTCCAGTAATCAATACATGTATATTTATCCACCAGTTGTTGTGCAATCTTGTTGTGAATATTGTGCTATCTGTAGTTTTGCGTATAAAACATTATTAGGCACATGTCTGTAGAGCGTATAGACGTTTTTGCTGACACATTTAGCGGCAACGGAGATGTCGTTACTCTCGTTGCCAAGGCAACCGCGCCCCAAAACCAAACCGTCCTCAACATTTGTACATGCAAACCGAAACCTGTTTTAGGATAAAATCCGAAACCGGTTTCACAAATAGAATACAGCATGAGTCAACCTTGTTTCCTAACCGAGAGTCGTAAGAGGGGAGACTAATTTCGGGGGTATATGGTAGTTGTTTTGTTGTCTTGGGTTTGTTGTGTTGTGTTTACGTTGTTCTTTACATTGTGTGGCCTCAACTGCGGTCAATCCACAAGTGGAGATCGTATGGTTTAGCGAGTATCCGTAAAAAACAACACTTTGTTGTCGAGTTTTTTTCCAGTGATTTATAAAACTGTTAATGCTCGATTCACATTTAGTCATGCGTCTTTTAATGCATTCCACATAATTTGTTTTATTCTCTGGCTCAGAGAATTAGCCTCTGCATTTCCCAACGAATAGTGTTGCCAACTCGATGAACTTACCCATTAACATCAACTTTTTTAAAACTAGAAAATACTTTTGGTGATGCTAACAGTCAAACACCAGTAAGACAGCGAAACATCGACGAACTTTGAACAATTTCGCCCGCTGCGCCGGTCAATTGCCGGAGCGCTTGGTCATTCAGGGTCGCGGGACCTCAGACCAGTATCCCAGAGCCAACTCCGTGTTTCGTTTGGTTGGCATGGTGTGACGGCGTGGGTCGCGTCAACAAAGTTAAGCAAGTTGAGCCCGGTTAATACTGGGGTAGGTGACCTTTGGCGGCACTCAGGCCCACTCAGCTTGGCCATCCCTTCGTGGGCAGGTGCAATGAGTAGCCTACTGGCAATCGTTTCGGCCTCCGCTGAGGAAGAAACGGCGAGTTCTGCGTAGCAGTGGGCTCTGTTACCGAGACAGCTGGCATTCTAGCTTAATCGGTTCTAGCCCTCGCCGGCTCAAAAGTCAAAGGGGGATGAGCTACCCCACAGTGGACCCACGGCCTATCCATAAACACCCCGTAAAGACGGGACTGGTTATCAGCGCAGAGAAGGCAAAAAACGCAACATATGCAATCGGTTCATGCGAACGTGAGACGATGCCAATGTGTGTAAATATTTTCAGTTGCTCGAGCTTGCCTGCTGCGGCGTTTACAACAACGCATCCTGCTGTGCGTCACCAATGTCTCGCAACGAGACGGGCACCTGTTACTGTCCGGCGTGTCTGCAGCTGATTGGTCCTCTGATATACAACTCGATCGTCACTATGGGTGTTCTGTGTATTGTAACTAGCTTTGTCGAAGTAAGTATACTCTCGATGATTTGGCGCAGCGGTAACAGCATTCGTCACATCAACGAAGTTATTCTACGTCGAGCCCGGTTAGTACTGGGATTGGTGACGACCTTTGGCGGGTCTACCATCCTGGTATTTATCCAGGCCCACTCAGGCCCACTCAGCCTGGCCATTCCTCCGTAGGTAGGTGCAATGAGTACCGAATATGATTTCGGTCATCTCTGGGACGAAACGGCGCCTCCGAAATTTTGACCTTGATTTATAAATCAGTAGCCTAATAGTGTTAGCATTGTTTGATTGTTTCCGTGCTTGGTCGTCGTCATCAAAGCACCTACGACTTTTCTGGCAGCCGTTTATGTCATTATCGGACACTTAAATCGCCTCTTTTAATTACTTACTTACTCACAACAAAAACATTGTCGATACACGACTTATAGTGGAATTTACCAACCGTTAAAATTATAGCCCCGTAAACCTATGCAACGGTCACACATAACGTACGCTGATATGGTTTAAATTCTTGCGTGAAAAATTAAAATACGGGTGGTACGTTGTGGTTGTAGGCGGTGGCCGCGTGGTTGACGTTTCGGTTCCGCAACCAGCGAGATCCTGACGTTAATCCGATTCTGCTTATGTGAAAATACTGTCAGACGTTACGACCAGACGAGCTTCCCGCAACCGTACCGCCTACGAAAGAGCGACTGGTGATAACCATTGGTGTACTCATGCAGAGGGGAGGTTGCGAGATTTCAATCCCCCCATTGCTTCTAGTACTTCTTTTCGATGTGTGTAGCCTACGTAGGCCTACGAAATTACGGTGCTTGTAGCCTGGAATCACTGAAACTGCTGCACAGCAACGATTTTGGATAGCGTTCACGTGATGCCAAAGTTCAGAGTGTGGATTTGCAGATTTCTTCCCGCCCGCCATTCTGAACACCGGGTACACCTGTCACGGTCTGCGCTGGCGACTGCTCGAAAAGAGAGACAATGTGATGCGACACCAGTACAGTAGCGACCTCTGGCGAAACAAATATCGCATACGTTCCCCCACTCAATTTGATTCTCAACGGCCAATACGTTCAATGGAACATCACACGCCATCAGTGATTTCATGGATGTCTCTACTCTTCTTATGTTAGCGGGGCAGGCCTAAGTCGATTATCCTATTTCAACATTAGGGGTGGCAGCCCACCTGGTCGGCGGACCAACCGGCCCACCTGGCAAAAGCCAGGCTGCCCAGTCCTCCCCTGTAATCGTGATTAAAGCGGAATAATAGTGATAAAACAGCATCAACTGTGCTGCAATGATTACTTATTAAACATAATGCACATCAGAGTTAATATCGAAGTAATATATAAGATAAACGGGGCCACAGTCACCCGACCCAATCCAATTGGCATGGATGGATTCGATCCATGTCCAACTCTGGTTAAACCAACTTAGAGAAACGCTCTGATTGTGATGAAGTTTATTTCCGAACGACTTCCATGCAAACACTTGGTTATAAGTAATACGATAATCAGAAATAACGATATGTAACGCATGTGTATAGGCTAAAATTCCTGGCGGCGTCGCTGCAGATGCTGGACATCATTACTTTACAAAACGTTTCGCAGTACAAGTCTGGAAACGCAGACAATCTTTTAACACGGTGTTGATTATCCATTCCTGTCAGAACATTACCGTTCATCCGACGTGCGAAATATTTGCTACGAGTTTACGTGCATCTGTTTTGGACATAAACGTTAGGCGTCGTCTTTAAAAGATACGAATTTTCATACATCATAACTTTAGATCAGGTCATGGTTAGCAGGTAACTATTGCAGCTGAGCAGCTGGTATAGGCCAACCTGCAGGTCCAACATAATCATCCAAAGACAGGAACGTGCTCGTAACTCACTCGAGAAACGAGTAGCCTAATAGTATAATCATTACTTTCACCACAATAGAACTAAGAATAGGATGCGAACAAGATTATTACTCGCATGAAAATTGGCTCACATTATCAAGACACACAATCTTTTTTTGAAACAAGACAATCAGCACACTACGCTGTAGGCATACAGTTAACATTCTATTACTAACCGTTAGGCTACTCGCATTGAGCACGTGTAAAATCGGCTGAGTAGTCCTACAGTTAGACCTACAACTGGTGGAGTTGGGCCTGCAGGGTGACCCAGAAAGTAAGCCACTATCAAGAATCTCATAAAATCGCTTTGAAAACCGTCAGTGAGGCTAGATTTTTTGCCAATTTTGAGTATAAAATGAGCATAAGAATATTACATGTTGGTATTAAATATTCTCTGTGTCACCTAATGTGCGACGTCAAATTTTGCTGTGTTTGAAGTTGCGATACGTGTAAAATCAACGTATATTATTAAATCGTGATTGAAAACCAAAATAAAAGATAACATATGGAAACGAAATCTCTTTTACATAAATCTCCATCTTAAAGATGGTTTAGGATTGGAAATTACAGGTTGCTAAGGTGATCTGAAGCCAAAGGGAGCCCTGACATCATTTACCGTATGTGACGGATATTGCTACTTTGGGGGTCCGGCTTAATTACTGACGTCACAAAGTAGGTTGCGCATAGAATATTTAATACCAATGCATAATATTATAGTGCTTGAGTGATACTTTAAATTGTCAAATAAATCCAATCTCATTTGCAGGCTTTGATACGATTTAATACGTTTTTTGATTATTTAGTAGTGGCTTCGTTTAGGGGCCACCTGTATATGCGGGTGCATACCAAACTCTTAACTCTAACCCTATAGCCTACATACAACGTAGGCCTATACTGAAGATCCACTGAAATATTTTTATTATACCGTAATACCCGTATAGCTTTAAGTGACTGCTTTCGAAGTGAAATAATTACCAACAAAGTGTTCAGCATGTTAAAAAACTGCATATACGCATATTTAGTGTTAGCAATAATTGCAACACCACTGCACATGTGTTTTCATTGCAGTTTTGTTTGTCTGCTATGTTGTCTTTTATGACGAGCCAACGTCGCCATAACCCTGCTAAGCCTACTAAACAACACGTAATATTATGCGCGCGTCCTACGAATTCGGAATGTACCCGCAATCGTCGTAGTCGTAATTCTGCACGTAAAATCGGAATAAATTCGGATTGTACGGAAAAACGAAAGTTCTCCTGTGCCGCCAAAAGCCGCAGCGAAAATCCGCCGATTGCGACCTACGTGCGGTCGAGTAAACGGCAGGCCAAGTGGAGCCCGGAACGTTAACGAGCAAAATTCTGCGAAGCATCGTGCATGCGGAAAGATGTTAATTAAGAAACGCGAGGCAACGGACGCCGTCATCAGTGCTAGAGAAAACGTACGAAGTGACGTTTTAAAAAAAGTCTAAAAACGTCGTAAAATTTAGCTACAATTTTAGAGACCACTGAGTAAACTCGGACTTTAGTTATTGAAATATTGAGGCGGTGTTTTATTAGAAATAAGGACAATAAATATAATTTTTTTAATTCGGTATGCGTATGAAGTTATGTACTCCCTTTAGTAAACAGCAAACAAAATATTTACGCCAAGTTCGTAAACGCGATTGCTTTAAACGCGAAATTTTGCAGCAAATCGCATTTGTTCTGATGATTCAGCGAAATCGTAATGCTATTTGCAGCGCTAGAAATTTTTGCTAACGACTTTTTGCGTGTAATTTTTAAAAAGCGTTAAAGTCACGTTTTCGTAATTTAAAGAGAAAAAAACGTAAAATAGGTATTTCTCGAACACTTGACGTCATTCGTACCTTGTCCGGCAACGTCTCTACTGTTTCCAGCGTCGGCGTAAATGTCGAACACAATGCGGACTGCAAGCGGTAGGCTACAATGCCGTAAAGCAACTGCTTACTTAGACAGAATAGTGCTAAGTTCTCGGTCGTAATTTGGTCCCGTTATTAAAAACTTAACATGGGCCTGCGTCACAGCTACACGGCTTGGTTTTAATAGAAAGTTTCCTAATTTATGCCAACTGCATGTAACTACAGGTATCTTTTTATACATGTCTTATATGAAATGTTCTTTTACGCAACGTAAGATGTATAGGAAGTTTGTTTGCGGTGTGTTGGCCATGGATATTGTACATCTGGATGTTGTTAATTGTTTTTACTGTTACTTGCAGTAAATCTTGGCATACAAAGAACTTAATTATGCCTACTAGCACCAAGTGTCAGCACAACGTAAACCTCTTAAAAGCTACAGAATATAAGATATGTGTAAGATGTATACCATTTTTATATTACACTACAGGTTCAAAGGAACATTTTAGAGACATTTGCGCTAGTCTGATCGTTTCGACAGCAATTTTAACTATAGAAAAAATGAACCATAACAAAGGCACATACTCTAAACAGCATAAGAACATAATATTATTAGACTCAAAACGCTTTAAAATACATGAGGTGACTGAGGTCATTCAGCTGAGTATAAAACCACGCCGCCATGTTGGAGGTATACTTAATTTGAACAGAAAATGGGTTAAAATGTGAAATTCTTGTGCCGAGGTAATTCCAGACCGTTATATTTTGTCTGGTGTATATTTCACAGACAACACTTTGCAACGATTCGCTATAGTATACACGACATTACGTTGATACAACATCAGTATACCTCCTACATAACGACGGTAACTATACTACAGGCCATTTTTACCATGCAAAGTGCTGGGTAATTTTTCCACCATCCCTTCTACTTGCCCCACCAGCCTTTTGGTGATTACCGATGCCCACCAGTGTTTTGCTCTTTTCAGATAGGGTCCGTTACGGACGAGCAACATGTCAGAAGCCATTCCAAGAAAAAACTTACGGGAGAGATCATCTCTGCGGATAGACAGCAGACAAAGGTGCTAGATCTGAGGCTTGTAACAAAAAAAATCGTGATTTTCAACAGTATATACATACTGCATAGTGACGGGTGTGGAGTCTGGACCCCGGAGTGCCCCTTGTGACCCGGCGACCGTGCCCTTTTTAGCCCGATCTTTCCACCAGTCATATTATCGTTAAAAAATCCCCCGAACTACAGTGGATAGAATGACCGCACTGTCACCCCATGTATAAAGCATACTTTTGGTTCACGTGCACAGCTTGCTTATACAATCGACGCAACTTCGAAAAACTGGAAGCAACAACTGCACGAAAATGTTCTCGTTAAACGCAAACGTGGAATACAAAATATCGTAGACTTAAGCGAATATAAGCGTATAAAGCCAGAATTCCACTTGTTGAGTTACGTCACGACGTCACGACACGACACGCACGATGTGACGAGCGTGTCGCGCTTGTCGTGTGTGACGCGCCGTGCTTGTTTGTACATGGCCTGACGACGAAGAAGCAGTAGTGCTCGCGTGTCCAAGTTTGGCTTTCTGTGCTCTGGATTTGCATCAATCTCAGTAACAATTTCTGGAAAAAAAGTGAGGTGGACATATCCACCCCAGTCCACAAGCGTGTCGCGGCTGTCGCGCTTGTCGTGACGAGCGTGTCGCGACGTGCTGTCCGACAAGCGCGACACAGCACGTCACGACTTTTTCCTGTACCAAAACGCATAGGCTAGATAGCGTGTCGTGTCGTGTCGTGACGTGACGCAACAAGTGGAATTTGGTCTAGTCTCCAGTAGAATAGAAAACGCGACTACAAAGGACAAACAACGGTAACAGCGGCAGCAGCGGCACAACGTATCAACTGATGCCATTGTATTCGTTCCTTTTATGAACACGGCCCTACAAGTTAATCCACTTAGGTTCAGTAGGCATTAGATAGTCTGTATTAGCCTCTCGATAGAACTTATAACATAGCAAAATTGGCAAAAAGACTGAACTTCAGATTGGCTGAGTTGGTCTCTTATTTAAAATCGCCACTTCGTTGTTAAGTAAGTAAGTAAGTAAGTAAGTAAAATATTCATAAAGCGTCAATTTCTAAGGATCGGGGCGCATACTTTATGTCGTTACTAACTTTAAAGTTTCAAATAAAGTTCCCAATTTCCTTATCGGGGCATGGCGGTGTTTGTCCTACCCACTAAACGAAAGCCACGTTGAGAACACTTTTGTTCAGCACAATTTCGTTCCACACCGTGTGATTTTGGTGTATTCTGCTGGTGAAAATATCGAAAAACTCAACAGTTCGTTTTATGTAGTAGGCCTATAGTTTTCGATTTTCAGTGACAAAATTGGAAAAAAATATCGCAAAATTTTTTGAAGCGACAATATAAAAGGCGAAAATATCACGACAGTCACGGACAGTAAACGGAAGCACAACAAAAATTTTTATAAAGTACTCAACTCAATTAATTCGTTAATACAATGTCAGATGAAGAATGTATTACAGGGTAGCCCCAAAAAAGTAAGCCACTACCAAATGATCAAAAAATCATATTAAATCGTTATAAAGCCTGTCAATGAGATTAGTTTTATTCGTAAAACTAAAGTATGAATCAAGCACTATAATATTATTCGTTGGTATTAGATATTCTATGCGTGACCTAGTTTCTGACCTCAATAACTGTGCCTGACACGCAAACTAGCGATATGCGTCAGATACGGTAACTGATGCCAGCGCTTACTATGGCATCAGCTTGCCTCAGCAAGCTGTGAATTCTAAGTCTAAACAATCTTTTAGATAGAGATTTATGTAAACATTTCTTTTATTTCCATATTTTCTCTTCTTTTCTGGTTTTCAAACATGATTTTTTGGCGTTGATTTATTTTTATCGCAGCTTCAAACACAGCAAGTGATGACATCAGTAAATTAGGTCACATATAGAATATTTAATACAGACTTATCATATTATTGCGCTCATTGTGTAGTCGAAATTGATGAAAAAGCTAGCCGTAATGGCGGGTATTAATACGATTTAATGACGATTGGTAATAGTGGATTACTTTTTTAATGCCACCCTGTACAACTATATCAATTGAAGCCATTGTGTGTTGCCACGTAACGCAAGAACGATAAAATGCTCATTCAAGCCGCCAACGCACACGCGACTCTGTCACCAAGCAGTAAAATTTTGCAAAAGGCTGGATAGGTAACCGGAGGTCAGGCATGTAGCCGGTTGCATGAACGCCACTCAAAGTTAAGTGACACTTAAGATCATTTTGTGCCACGCATTACGTCATCTTGAACCTGATTTTGTATGCGTTTTACGAACGAAACGAGGAAAAGACGTCAAGTTAACACCGATTCAGTTCGTAAACGCATAACAAAATGACGTTTTAATATGGCACAATACGTGACAAGAACAGATCTTGAGTGTCACTTAAAGTTACATGACGTTCATGCAACCGGCCCGGCTCAAAGACTCCTAACTGTGCTTTAGAAATGCTCTTACTTGCTCACTTATTGACTCACTCACTCACTAACTTACTTACTTACAAATGCGGAGTGGAGCCGCCGACCTCTGAGCAGAAAGCTTCGGCGATGGCGCGACATTCGGCGACGGAAGGCGCGAAGACGCCGATTTGGCAGCGGAAGACGTTTTCGCCGACGTCGATCAGCGAATACACAATCAGTTCCCCTTGCTGGACCTCGTCGGCTCGACACACGACCTCGTCCGCCGACTGCGCCTTCACGAACACCTTCATCAGAAAAATGCCGACGGGATACCGTCCCGGCCGCGGAGACCGAAGCTTCGTTATCGAAAAAAATACCAACTGGCTGTTCCAGCTACTGCGATCGCAGTTGGACACGGGTCCATTTTTGCTGACCCAATCCAATACAAGCGATGAACTCACGGATCCAATCAAATCCAATTCAGTCTGGATCTTCACAACTTAGATCCAATCCAATCTATCGATGGATCCAATCCAGGTCCAACTCTGAGTGTCACTGGAACTAACGTTGCTGCTCGCCGGCCGTAGAGAAAGAAATGCTCGCTATAAAAATGCCCACTGTCTGTTCCAGCTACGTCACCTTCCGGCTTGCAGACAGAGCATACTATAGAAATGCGCACAGCTACAGTCTCATTAGCACAGTGTTAACTGGGTGGCCAACCTCCGCTTACCTACCCGGCCGCAGAGGCATCAGGAAGATGCCGACCTCCCAGAAGCGGCCGATCTTGTCGAGCCCGCGCTGGGTGAAGACGAGCGGCGTGGAGCCGAGAATTCGAGGGTTGATGTCGACCACGTACTGGCCGCCGGAAACGTTCACAAGCACATCGACCCCGTAGAGACCGAAGAAACCGCGGTCGTGAAGCGCCCTCGAGACGGGGTCGGTTGTCCCGCGGACCAGACGCTCGTACTTCTCCTGCCGCGACATCTATATACATGGCGTTTCGTCAAAAAATGAATCACGCCCGTTTTAAGTAAGTAAGTAAGTAAGTTCGACAATATTTGGCTTGTCGTAAGCCAAGATGGCTGCAAAGGCAGGTGACAAAGTCTATGGTCGTCAGTGGTGTGACCGTTTAAACAAAAAAGTTTTTAGCCGTTCCTTGAAAGTTTCCAGCGACTGTGAAGTGACAACGTCGGCTGGTAAACTGTTCCATAGGCGAGGAGCGGCAGCGCCGAAGGCACGGTCGACGGCTAGTCTAAGTCGAGTTCGGCGTACGATCAGTCTCTGAGACGACGCTGACCACAGTCGTCGTCGCGGTTTGTCGTAAACTTGTTCTAAACAAAAATCTTTGCGTGAAATTTGATGCGACTTTGGATACGTTTCATGCAGAATGATTTTAGAGAGCTCTGTAAATTGTATTATCGTGTTTAGCATTTCTTTTCTCAATGTCTGACTGTGTCTTATCATTCTGTTTCCCCATTTGTCTGTAGCCTATTTTGTGTTTGTGTATAGCGCTGTTTTTATGTGCTTATCTGTAAATCTATGTTGCTGCTAATGACTTGGCGAATAATCTTCACATTCATCTTATTTCATATTTCAAGAGTGCATAGTCCAGCAGCAAGACGGACACATTGAACATTTGATGTAAAAACTGCATGATGCGACAGTATTTTAGATAATAACTGAGACAATAAACACGTCGTTTCCGATTGTTAATGTCTTAAAACGTGTTGTTAGAGAAGTCGTCTCGTTTTCAATTGTTGCCTTTAAGACACTGACATTTCACAAGGCAGTGTAGCGACACACTAGAGATGTGGTGTGATCTTTCAGAACAGTATTGTTACAAATGTTCTCCTGATTCAGACAGTGAAATAAGTTAAAAATCGGTCACTATTTGATGAAGTTAAGGCGTCTGAAGTTAAGTCGTACAAAAAAGTGTGCTAGTTTTTTTGTGGGGGGGGCTATCCCGTATGACCTGAAATGAGTCAAACGTAAGTAAGTAAACTATAGTCTACATATATAGCCCCAGCCTGTCGAAAAAGCGGGACGTATATGAGCAGATACCTGCATCACAGCTCCGATCCAGATTCCGTTGTCATCCATAATCTTCTCGGTGACCGCAATCCAGGTAACGTCGCCCCGGTAAACGGCCAGGTATCGCGTCCGCATCCCTGCAGCCAGGAAGGTAACCGTAGGTTGAATTTAAATTATTCTGACAAAAATGTAGCGAAGTGTACTGTCTTGGAGATCTGAAGAGAATCGCAGTTTGGTATGCATTTGATATGTCTGAGCTGAGAAAGTAACCGGATATAGGGCATACAATTAGCACGACTCTGACAACGTTGCCCTGCAGCCGGGAAAGGTAATATACAAGAACCGCGATCCCAGTGGAAACAGCCTTTAGGCATTTTTACAGTGAACTACATGGGTCCATTTTTGCTGACCCAATCCAATCCAGTCCATAAACACCAATCCAATCCAATTTTGGCCAATCCAATTTTGGCAAGCAAGTGGCATAAATTTACTTTACAGCTGGGTAGGTGACCGCAGCTAGAACAACCAACATTGGCATTTTTACAGTGAGGCGTTTAACGACAGGTAACGTCGCCCTTGCGGCTGAGATAGAGGTGGCAGCAGAGACTGTGTTCGATGTCGGACACCATCTCGGTGAGTATGGTTTCGGCGTACGGCATTGTCTTGCTGATCTGCTCCATCCAGTAATCATAGTCCTCTTCCTTGTTGATCTTCCACGTTCCGTAGCCGCCCGACGACCGACAAACCTACATTAGTGTGGACCGATATTCTAATTTATACAAATAAGCAAAATATGTAAACTTATAGATTAATACGAAAAAGAAACGAAGAGGATATAGGCCTACGCATAGACAGTGCAGTCCTTTGCGAGGCAGCTCATCCACTTTTACGGTGCTTTGAGCCGGCGATAATAACATAGTTAGTTAGTTAGTTAGTATTAGAATCGTCATTAACGTGACGTAAATCCAAAGACTTCAAGATCACGGAACAAAAATATTGAGTCACAGTGACGCAGATACAAATTCAGTAAGATTTCTGGCATGAACGCGCGACTCAACAGAGACTCAATTATGCTAGAGTAGGCCTATATAACCAATGTCGGCCGGATGGCCACTGGCCGACTCGATGCCCAGGCTGAGTGGGCACGGGTGGGCTGGATAAATACTGGAGTGGTAGACCTGCCATGTAAGTAGGTAAGTAAGTAAAAAAAGATTGCTACAGCGCCGTTTAAAGCGGCGGGAGATTTACACCGCGCTTTGGTCCCACTGACCTCTGAAACGGCTGCATGACAAGTCCGGCTGTCTGCGGACGGGTGTAGGACCGTATTTTTAGCCACTCATTTTTTTCGTTAGCAGGTCATGGCAGCAAAGTGAAAGTGTGTGGAAACACGAACAAAATATAAGTACACTGCATACCTAACCTGACCTTTCACTTTCGGACAAGTCCAAAAACTAAAACACTATAAGACGCATTGGTTCTGCTGATGGCTGCGGCGCCTTGTGACTTTTTGTATTTATGGCGCCATGTAGAAATGTACTTACTTACTTACTTACGAAGACAGTTATTTAAGGAATAAGAGCCTTCGAAATCGTCCGGTTACCTTGAGTACGGCGGGCAGCTCGAGCTGGTTCAGAACAGCCACCTGAGAACACTCAATTTCGGTGATGAACATCTTGGAGTGGACGTGGTAGTGAGCCTCTGGATCGAAGGCATGTAGCTCCGGTGGTAGGTAGTGCCAGTGTCAAGAAAGGAAGAAGAATAAAATTATGCCGCATGGAAGACAGTTTCACATGAAGTGAGTCGGCGACTTTCGTGTGTGTTTTAACTTTAACGTGTGTACTTTACGTTTGCGTTACGTGTTTCGTTGCTGTGCTGGTTGCGTAGCTGTGTTGCATTTTGTGCGTATATAAATAAACAAATGAATGAATAAATGAATGATAATGATAATAATGATACTGGCATACGGCTGGGGCTTACAGAAGTGGCCGACGAAACCGATTAAAACTAATACAACACAATAAAAGTTCAGTCGGTAATTCTGTGAAGTTTGCAAGTCTTCAACGTCTTCGGTCTTGCTTTTTAAATGTACCAGTGTTCACTGTGTCGCGTATATCGGCAGGAAGACTGTAACAATGAATGAATAAATGAATAAATAACTGAATAAATAAAAATAAATAAATTAATTAATTAATTAATGTGTAGCTCCGGTGGTAGGTCCTGCAACGGGAAGAGGCAGACATGGGGAGCCGGGTCGCCCAGTTCGGCGTAACGAGGTTCCGGGGTGCCGAGGCGGCGGCGCCAGTGCCCGACGAGCGACGTGGGTGGCGGTTCGGCAACGACGGCCCGAAGTCGTGGTCCGAGCATCGGAAGGTTGCGGTGCGGCTTTTCCAGACGGTTGGATTCGTAGTCGTGACGGCGGAACTCGTCGTCCACCTGAACCACGCGATATCAAAGGCATTACACTTATACAGGGTGGCCCCAAAAAAGTAAGCCATTACCAAATGATCGAAAAATCGTATTAAATCGTATCAAAGCTTCTAAATGAGATAAGATTTATTCGTCAATTTAAAGTATGAATCAAATATTATAATATTATCGACGGTATTAGATATTCTATGCGTGACCTACTAAGCCACCTCAAAAACTATGCCTGACCCGCAAACGGGCGATATGCGTTAGAAACGGTAAATGATGTTAGCGCTTCCTCTGGAATCAGATCGCATTAGCAAGCACTGAATTCTATGTCTAAACAATCTTTTAGATAGAGATTTATGTAAAAATATCTTTTTTTCCATATTTGCCTTTTTCTGGTTTTCAAGCATGATTTTATCTGATGCGTTGATTTTACCCGTATCGCAGCTTCAACACAGCAAGTGATGATGTCACAAATTAGGTCACACATAAAATACTTAATATAGACTTATTACATTCTTTTGCCCATTTGGTAGTCAAAATTTATTTAAAATTTAGCCTTAATGACGGTTTTAATGCGATTTAATGATGATACTTGATAGTGGCTTACTTTTATTTGTGCCACCCTGTATAGCGCCACGAGCGGCAGCTGCAGCTGCAGCGGCGCTGTACGTCATAGACAGAGCGGATGCACCGCCTATAGGCCGTAGACTAAGCCCGCGGCCACGGGACCTTGACCTACGACAAACAGCCATAAGCAGCCCTGGTCTGCCGTTTGATGGTCCCCACCCCCACAATCTATGTAATTACATGTATTATTAGTCATTTACCGATCCCGAAGGGATGGAAGGCTGAGTTGGCCCGGTTGGCTGACCCATAGCGGACACTTTACCACGAAGTGGTCACATGTCAACCATAGATCATTCATAGATCAGGGAAAGTCTACTAGCCGACGTCCTAACCACTGAGCCACGCCGCCAACTGCTGTCGTCATCACTTATCGGATCTGGGAGATGTATGCCCTTCTAGCTGCTACTTATTGGCTCAACTCAATTTAGCGGATTTGTCAGAGACATGTCGTACAGCCTCGTAGTGACTCTAGCCATGTTCTTGTGCCTTATAAATTGTCGCTTTATTATTATTATTATCATTAATTATCTTGACACGTCCAGCTGTACACATCCGTGTCTGCTCTTGCCACCAACGGAGATGTCGAAGACAAATCTTTTGTGATAAAATTTATGTCTGGTCCTTTGAAACGGTCTTGTCTAAGATTTGTCTAGACATGTACGTTGGTGAAGAGATACGGAGTTGTATCTGTTATATGTCTTAGACAAATCCGCTTGATGGAGTTTGGCCACACATGTATATTTAGCTGCTCATGTAACGCTATGCTTGTTGGCTTGGGGCTGTTGGATGTAAAAGCTGAGATATATGGGCGGAGTCGCAGAAAATAGTACTGCAAGACTGCATTATTGCAATAATAATACAATACGATTGCCGCTGATTAAATAGAATTAATAATTACTCGTTATCTCTCATTTAATTAGTATTATGCATTAACCGGACGAAAGCCATTCGTCATATCATCATCTCATCATCATCACCATTGTCATCGTAGATTTGTTAGTTTTAAAACTGCAATGAAAGTTTCGGTGTTTAGTAGACTAAATACAGAAGTGTCACCACAATGTCTTGTACAGCTGGGACTACGAACTTTTAGCACAGCGATGTAGAACTATAGCCTATGCTCTTTCGTTTTTACTAACAGGTTGATAGTCTTAACAAATGTTTTCGTTAACACTATTTACTTGAACACGATTTCGAAAATTGATGAATATCGAATAATAATAATTATAATAATAATACTAACAATAATACCTTGCTTAGTACAATGTTTAAAGCCTGCGTCTTTGTGCTAGTGGGTGCTAAATATACTATATAAATAAGATGAAAACGGCGAGAAATAGAAGATTTTGCGCGCGCTCACGAGGTAGCGAGAGCTGTTGACAAGAAACATCGGATTTCCGACATTGTCTTTGTGGCTAGATGGGTACTCGAGAACGAAAATGGCGTCGTCGGGCAGGTCATCTTTGTAGATGTCGGAGATCGTGAGCATCCGGTGAAAATCTGTTTCTATGTGATTTAAGAGTAGGAATACGTGTGCTGTTATCGATCCAATTCGCCTCGAGATTATAGCACTTCACTTTCTGTATGATATACGGGCAGGGTTAGAGCCTCTTACGGCTAAGGCACCTTTGCTTCTGTCGAAACAGAGTTTTTTTAAATAAAGAAGCCGGCAGAGACGCTGTCCTAGGCCTTGGTCCTCGGTTGTCCCAACGAGAAAAATCAACGTCCTTGGTCTCGGTCTTGAAGGCCAAGTTGTTTGTCAACGTCCCTGGACGTCAGAGATCGTGAGCATATCCTGGCGCTTTGGGGGAAAATCGCAGTCGCTGGTACGATGCTTCCGCGCTTGTTGCCCGATCGACAGCGTAGTTGGGCGTCGAAGACGAAGATTTAAGCGTCTCGGTGGACTGGTTTGACTGCACATCGCAACAATATTGCGCTGCATATATAGCACAAGCTGTCATGCAAGCACCTGCCTCCCCCGTCATCCATTCTAACAAGCGATCGAATACACATGGTGGCCCAAAGACAGCTCCGACGCCACCGCCCCACAGAACGGCGACTATAATCACCATAGATAGAATGATTTTATTCATTGTCATCCCAGGTATATACAGGATTGTTCAAAAACAAGCCCTTACTTAAACAATAAATTGTATTAAATCCAGACAACTTATTTATAAAGCTATATCATTTTATCAGGTGGACTGGTATTGAATATTATATGGGTGATCTAACTTGTGACATCATAAGTTACTGTGCTTTAAGCTGTGATATTGATAAAAATAAGTGTTAATGATAAAATCTTAACTGAAAACCTGAAAAAGAGAAAAGATGAGAATTCAAGCAATTTTTAACGAATTTTTTTTATCTAAGGGATTGCGTATAGGAGTGGACTTTATAGATGCTGGGGCAAACTGATGCAAGCTGACGTTACACATCGAAACATCGCAGGGCAGGTAAAGCAGAGTAATTGACTTCACAAATTACGTCACGAATAGAATACGCAACACCACCCGATAGTATGACACTGCGTCTTGGATGCTTTAATTTGACCGAAAAAAAATCAAATCTCGTTTGCAGGTTATTAAATCCGATCTAGCAAGAGTTGTTGCAGTTCCGGTAGGGGTTTATTTCTCGGACGACCCTGTAGGTTATGCCGTACGTTACATGCTCCTGCAGCAGCCAATATCTGCATCTAGAAGGGCAGACGTACAGCAGATGCACTGGCTACTCTAGCTGACGCATCGATTCCCATGTGGCACCCCGCATCCGGAGTCGCTCTCTCAGCCTCCTCGCCAACTGGTCATTCATAACAGACCTCTGCATTTTGCCAATGTATGCAAATATATGCAACAACAACAAAAAACACAAAATGTATCGTACATGAAATATTTCAGTATCTGAATGTTGGTACTGCATCGAAGAATAGTTACAATATTTATACTGTACTACGCGTCACGTTAGAATCAGTCGAGAGCTCATTGCAACCAATTCAGAGATAAAATGTGTGCAATTTTTATTTCGGTAATAACTTGGCCAAACGCTGATCAAGATGGATACTATTTGGCAGAACGCTAGCTAGGCGGTATCCAACATCCTACATGAATGCTGACTATATTTAGTGTGATTTCCAGGGATGTTAAGTCACCTCGCAATGGCTTCGCCCTTGAGCTGGGTGGTCTCGTGGCTTCATTGCTGTTTCGGAAAACAGTGCTTGCAGTGGCGCTGGCGCCATAGGGCACGGGGGACACGTGCCCCCCCCCCACTTTTACAAATGGCTGGGCACAGGGGGCATCATGAGTACATTAACAGCAAACAAGAAACTGACCAAACTGTACTGACCATCATGAAAGCGCTCACAAAAACGACAAATTGTACTTTTAGAGCCAAAAAGGTGGATGGCACGACCAAAAAATTTTGTCCAGCGCTTATCGCGGGATCGGTGCCCCCAATTTTGCACCGGATCACTGCCCCCACGTTCAAATTCTTTCCGGCGCCACTGAGTACTTGATGTTTAGTAATGAGGCCAAGGCCACATTAACAAGGTCTTGGCATCGTTGAGGCGTTGATGTAGCCTTGGCCTCATGCACTTTCGGTCTTGTTAATATCCCCGGTGATTACTGGCCATAATACCATAATGTTAATAATGAAATCGTACAGACTGAAAAAAAAACAGTGAAAACGGCAATGTCATAAATCAGCAACATCACAAGGCGTGTCCGTGTGTGCAAAGTATTCAACTTTCACCAGTTGAAAACACTCACTAATCTTTGAAATATATCGGCTACGGTGCAACTCCTCCTAACTCGCCGACAGTCCGAATTCCCGGTTTCCATCTTCCCCGACGTCAGTGGTCATTACTGAACCGTTTCTGGACAGGACAGGGTCACTGCGGCACATGTCGAAAGAATTGGGGTCTGACAGACAACGAAATGTGTGTCTGCGGCAACATCCAGCCAATGTCACATATCGTTGATTCCTGCCCGCTGACCAAACTCGACGGTGGTCTACAACGTGAACACGCTGCAGACAAAGCTGCTGTTGATTGGCTGACGCCATACGGCGCATAGAAGCATACGAAACAAACAATATATATATGAAGCTCTAACAATGATACTATTGTGGGAATAGGCTATGAAAAAAACGAATATTTTTAAACTCACCAGGTCGTAGGACGTCACACACGGTGACGTCACGCTTTGGCGACGAGACTCGGTGCGAGATTCTGCGAGATTTTACGACGAAGAACCGTACGCCCCGAAGATGACCAGCACTGACCAGCTGTTGACCAGCAGAGTGGACACGAATGCAGGACAGCGGCGAATGTCGTCGGTCTTGTTAAGCGTCTGGCACGATTGCCAGCTTCTTTCGACAAAAACTCGCCAACGACATGTGAACAGTAGCCCAATTTCGTCTTGCCCTCTTCCAAAATAATACATTAAAGAATCAATAAATCAATCAATTAATCAGTGATTTTTTAGAGTGGCCTAAGTAACCGAAATCACTACGACGTCTAGACAGAAAGATTGTTGTAGTAAAAACGCCCCGTATAGTCATCAGAGCCCATTTTTGCTACGCTAAACGATCTTCTCAGTCTAATATATATA
>Ga0056115_1000430_pt1 | contig 19105 bp, 16 predicted proteins | sample WorMetOlspDAHAB1_FD_77007 | JGI IMG/M metagenome (GOLD analysis project Ga0056115, IMG submission 77007) | Marine gutless worms symbiont microbial communities from Max Planck institute for Marine Microbiology, Germany - Olavius sp. DAHAB.1 ...
AAATCCGACTGTAATTTCTTAACCGGCAGCGGCGACTGGGGCATCATTTGCAACGGGGTCAGCTATAATTATGTCAGTGATTCCATAAAGGATTTGGACATCGCTGATAAAATTAAAGTGCTGCGTATTGGATTTTCGCATCCTTTACCGACATCGCTGATAAAAGACTTTCTCAACGGATGTTCGAAGGTGCTGATCGTTGAGGAAGGTGAGCCTTACATGGAAGAGGCGGTCAAAGCCTTTGCCCAGGAAGAAGGGCTGACCCTGCCCATTAATGGTAAAACCGAAGGCCTGTTTACCCGGCTGTACGAATACAATCCGATCCAGGTAAAACAATGTATCGCCAAGTACTTCGATTTGCCGTACACGCCGCCGGCGGAAATTGATCTCTCCGATGTTCCTCCGGTTCCCCAGCGTCCGCCGACATTGTGCGCGGGCTGTTCGCATCGCGCCACCTATCACGAAGTAAAAAAAGCCACCGATGGCATGGATACCATCTTTCCGTCGGACATCGGCTGCTACACTTTGGGACTGCTGCCGCCCTTATCCGCGGCAGATTTTCTCATCTGCATGGGGTCGTCTACCGGCACCGCCGGTGGCTTCGCCCAGGTTGACGACAAAAAAGTCATCTCCTTTATCGGTGATTCAACATTCTTTCATTCCGGGATTCCAGGCCTGATCAACGCCGTCTATAACAACCATAATTTTACCCTGGTAATCCTGGACAACGGCACCACCGCCATGACCGGCCATCAGCCCCACCCGGGGGTGGACATGACCAGATTACAAATGGAAGGATATGGCAAGGTATCCATCGAAAAAGTTGTCCGAGCCATCGGCGTCGAACATATAACGGTTATCAAACCGTACAAGGTTAAAAAAAGTATCGAGGCGATCAAGGAATCCATTAACTACGAGGGCGTATCGGTTATTATTTCGGAGGAGATCTGCGCGCTGTATGCCAATGCACTGAAGCTGCCCAAACACAAGCCGTTTCACGTCAGCGGTAAATGCAAGAATCACAAAACTTGTATCGACTCTCTGGCCTGCCCGGCGTTCTTCATCTGGGAAGACCGGGTCAAGATCGATGCCAATCTGTGTACGGGGTGTGCGGTCTGTGCCCAAATTTGCCCGGAAAATGCCATTCTCCCGGTTAAAACGGAGGAACAGGCTCAGGGGCACTAACGCGCGAGCGTGCTGCAAACCTCAAAAAGCAGAGCGCAGAGGGCAGGGCGCAATCGGTAAAAGACTGAGTTTGCAGAAACGGTAGCCTAAATTTAACGATTCAAATAATCTTAACAAAAAACGGGAAAAAATATGGAAACAAAAAGATTAGTCATTGTGGCTGTTGGCGGGCAGGGAAATCTGTTGGCTTCCAGTGTGTTAGGTGAAGCAGCGCTGCTGACGGGAATTCCCCTGCACATGAGCGAGATTCATGGAATGGCCCAAAGAGGCGGCGTGGTTGAGTCGTCGCTGATTTTCGGTGATGCCGAAAGCACCATTATATCCGACGGGCAAGCCGATATCCTGGTCGGCTTTGAACCGGCCGAAACACTAAGGGCAATTGGTAAGTGCAATGCCAATACGGTTGTGATCACCAACCTGGCGCCCTTGATGCCGTATACGGTAAATATCGGTCAGGGGGTTTACCCGGATCTGAAAGAATTACAGGATCTGATTCGAGGCAAAACTTCCAAACTTATCGCATTTAATGCAGCGTCTCTGGCAAAAGAGGCCGGTAACCCGCTGTCAGTCAACATGGTTCTGCTGGGTGCGCTGACCCAGACGGGTGTTCTGCCCCTGTCTCTTGAAGAGGTCAAGGAAGCCATGCGATCCAAAACCAAAAAAGCGTTTTTGGATTCAAACCTAAAGGCGTTTGATCTTGGTTTTGCGGCAGCTGAAGCCGCATAATTTATCCGCCTGGGAAATAAAATTATGACGGGTATGAGTCATATTGATACGTTTATTGATGATACGAATTGTTTAATTATTCGTTAGTCAGTATACAATATTCATTTCATACTAGGGGCTAAATATGAATGACAAATCCGAGTTTAATCCCCAAACTTTCGCAATAGTCGGTGCCGGACCAGTCGGATGTATCGTGGCGGCTTTTCTAGCCCATGGTGGCTATGAGGTCATTCTTTGTGATGTGGTTGCTGACCTGTTGGTGCCGGCAATGGATCCCGGGATTATTATCGAAGGAGCCGAAAACCTCCAACAAAAAGTTTCCAAAACCACTACGAATATCGATGAACTCGCTGCCCACAACCCTGATGTTATCATCATTACCGTCAAGGCCCATGCGCTGCCGCTGATTGCTTCCGCAATCGAGGGATTTGTACGCGATGGGATGTATGTTGTCAGCTGGCAAAACGGCATCGATACAGAACTGGAGTTGTCTAAAATACTGGGCAAAGTTCCTGTGATGCGCGCGGTCGTGAACTATGGCTGCGGGCTTATCGGTCCGGCTCACGTACGCCTTCCGTTCCATCACCCCCCGCACTACATTCAAGAGCTTGATCCGGCCTCGCACAAGGCCGCCGACGGGATTGCCAAAGCGTTTAGCAAAAGCGGCTTGCAGACTGAGCACACCGATGAAATCATTTCCATGGTTTGGCGCAAAGCTGTTTTGAACTCCTGCATGAATCCGGTTTGCGCGGTAACCGGACTGACCATGTCCCGGGTTATGAATGATCCCATCGTTTACCAGACGGTTGATAACCTGGTTAAAGAATGTTTGAAGGTTGCCCGGGCCAATGAAATAAATGTGGGCTGGGAATTTTATCCGCATGCAATGGAATACATGGGCGATGCGGGAGACCACAAACCATCAATGCTCATGGATATCGAAGCCAGTCGCCGGACAGAAATTGATTTCATGAATGGAAAATTTGTGGAATACGGGAAACGAGCCGGTATTGAGACACCGTTTAACCACACCCTGTGGACACTGGTCAAAGGGCTGGAATCGAAATAGAATTTTGTTATTCGTTATCTGTTATTAGTTATTGGGAAAAGGAGCATGATATTAAAATTCACCGATATTTAGCTTCAGATCTAAAAAAATATAAGATCGGTCAAGGCATTGCTCGTCAGGACAGATTGACGTTTCCCTCTAATAGCGAATAATCAATAACTAATAACAAATCGCCTGCAGATGCACGCGATAATAATGTGCTTTTTGCGATCTAATATTAAAGAATTATGAATCGGAAACCTCTTTTCGTCGGCACAGATGTCGGGGCTTCGAGGACCAAGGTGGCTGTTCTCGATGCCGATCGGAATTTGATCGGATGGGCCGTAAAAAAATCCGGAACTGATTTTACTGCAACAGCTCAAACGTGTTTGGAACTTGCCCTTACACAAGCCGGGCACCGGGAATCGGATATTGTCAAATCCGTGTCAACCGGATATGGACGCAATAACGTCGCCTATGCCGAGGATAGTAAAACTGAAATCGGCTGTCATGCCAAGGGCTGTTTTTTCTATTTCCCGTATTCAACTACCATCATCGACATCGGCGGTCAGGACAACAAAATCATCAAATTGGATGACAAGGGTCTGCGCACCAACTTTAAAATGAACCGCAAGTGCGCAGCCGGAACCGGAGCCTTTCTGGAAGAGATGGCAATGCGGCTGGATGTGACGCTTGAAGAAATGGATGGTCTGGCGCGCCGTTCCGAAAATATGATCAAACTGGGAAGCTTCTGCACTGTTTTTTCAGCTACGGAAGTACTGGAAAACATCCGGCAAGGCGTAAAATTGCCGGACATTGTGAAAGGTGTTTTCTTTTCCATGGCCAAACGCGTGCTGGAAATGGATTCCTTAACCGAAAAGGTCGTCATGACCGGCGGGGTCGTCGCTCATAATCCCTACATGGTTAAAATGACCGAAGAAATTATCGATCGCGCCATCCTGGTGCCGGATTATCCCCAGTTCACTGGAGCCATAGGAGCGGCGCTGTATGGGATGGAGATTTGAATTCGGAAGTCGGAATGCGGAAGTCGGAAAAAAAAAACGAACGGCTCATGGCCTCCGGTTAATGAACGGCTGGGAGTTGATCAACCCCCTCCCCTGCAGGCCGGTGAAACTACGATTGTAGTGGCGGGGTTTACCCCGGCCTCCATGGTTGCAACTGGTCGCAAAATCGCTCAAATCAGATAATAATTAAGAAAATTAGCAGACTCACAATGACCGGAGAAAAAAAATGATCAGAAAAAAACTAAAGTCCGCCGGGGCTGTCAGCAAGTTTATGGCGGATTATTATTACGAACTAAGTGCAGCATCGGAGAGCGGGCATCCCAAAATCGCCTGGTGCACCAGCGTTGGCCCGGCCGAAATTTTGCGGGCCATGGGATATTTGGTTTACTTTCCGGAAACCCACTCCGCCATGCTGGGTGCCACGCGCATGGCTACCGATTTGATACCCGAGGCCAATGCTCTGGGATACTCACCTGACATCTGTTCCTACCTGACAGCCGATATCGGAGCGTTTTTAAAAGGAGTGACGCCCCTGGCTAAAATATATGAAGGTATTAGCGGTATACCCAAACCGGATGTCCTCGTATTCAACACGAATCAGTGCCGCGATGTCCAGGACTGGTTTTCCTGGTATGGCGAAAAATTTAATGCACCGGTCCTCGGTGTTTACACACACCGCAATATTGGAAATGTATCCCAGCCACTGGTGAGCTCCATTGCCAAGCAGATGCAGGAACTGGCCGGTTCGCTTGAAAAACTTTCCGGTAAATCACTGGATTTAAATAAGCTGAAGCGTGTTGTCTCCTTATCCCGGGAATGTTCCGAACTCTGGGAAAAAGTGCTTCAGACCGCTGCTGGTCGACCCTCACCGTTAACTTTTTTTGATGCCACAACCTTGATGGGTCCGGCCGTGGTCGGCAGAGGCACCCAAAAAGCTGTGGATGTTTTTAAAGCGCTGCTTTCGGAACTGGAAGACCGAATCAAAACCGGGCAAGGCGCCATCAATGACGAGCGCTTCAGAATATACTGGGAAGGCATGCCGGTATGGGGCCGACTCAGGGCGCATTCCGAGTTATTTGCCGGATTGAACGCCAATGTTCTGGCTTCGACGTATTGCAACAGCTGGATTTTTTCGAGGTTAAACCCGGAAGATCCATTCAACAGCATGGCCGAAGCCTACACTGAATTGTTTATCGTGCGCTCTGATGAAGCCAAAGAAAAATATATCCGGGAGATGCTGGATTTATTCAATATAGACGGCATTATCTATCATGACGCCAAAACCTGTCCCAATAACTCCAACTGCCGTTACGGCATGCCACAAAGACTGGAGAAAAAAACCGGTATCCCCAGCCTGACGATCCACGGGGATCTAAACGATCTGCGTCTGCTATCCGATGAACAGACGAAGACCAATGTGGAAGCCTTTATTGAACAGTTGGAGGAGAGAGGATAACCGGTGGGCGCATGATTTAAATCCTTTATTTGCCAAGGAGCTGCATCATAAATACTTGCCGGCAATAAATTTAGGAATTGAGGTATTTAGGAATTGATGGGATTCGATCTATATTAAATAATGATTTCATCCTTTAATCCCTGAATTCCCGAATCCCTCAATTTAACGCTGACGACAGATTCTGAAAGTATGATCTTCCAATTTTAATAGAAACAAATATGCACAGGGAGGTTCCCCTCATGTCCTTTTGGATGAACATCGGTCAAATTCAAAAATTAAATGCCAAAAAGTTTAAAGACACCATTGCCCTGATGGATCAGGATCGATCGTTTACCTATCCGGAAATGAATAGACGGGTCAATCAACTGGCCCACAGCCTGACTGCCCTGGGTCTAGAAAAGGGCGACAAGGTTGCCGTCTTTTTAGAGAACTGCATAGAAATTGTAGAGCTTTTTCTGGCAACGGCAAAAACCGGCATTATTATGGTACCGATCAATTTTCGCCTGGCCAGCCCTGAAGTTGAATACATCGTAAACAATTCAGATGCAAAAGCCGTTGTCGTTCACGACCTGTTTGCCGATACGGTCAGCCCGATCCGCGATAAACTGATCAATATTGCGCCAGCCAATTATGTGATGGTTGGCCAGGCCGAAGCGCGCTACTGTGCGTATGAAGATTTTATCAAAGATGCTGCCGATGAGGAGCCCGATGTGCAGGTCGACCCACAGGATACCTGGATCCTGATTTACACATCCGGTACCACCGGTAGGCCCAAAGGCGTATTACGGTCGCATGCATCGCATATTGCTTATTACCTGAATTGCAGCGTGGATTTCGGTTTCAATGAAAAAGATGTCTGCTTGAATGTGATGCCGCTGTGCCACATCAATTCCATATTTTTTACCTTTACCTTTTTGTATATCGGCGGCTCAGCCTATATCCACCCGGCAATTGGTTTTAAGCCCGAAGAAATTTTGGAGATCATCGAGAAGCATAAAATCACCTTTATTTCGCTCATACCGACTCACTACACCCTGATCTTAAATGCGCCCGAGGCCGCAATACAGCGCGATGTCGGCTCGATTCGCAAACTGCTGTGTTCATCTGCTCCGGGCAGACGGAGCATGAAGCAGGCTGTCATGGAATTTTTCTCCGGCGTGGAGCTTTACGAAGCCTATGGTTCCACCGAAGGCGGCATTGTCACCATATTAAAGCCCGAATACCAGATGACCAAGCTCGGTTCCATCGGCTTCGAAGCGCTCGGCAACGATTTTATTAAAATACTGGACCCGGACGGCAATGAAGTCCCGCCAGGTGAAATTGGCGAATTGTATTCCCGCGGCCCTACCCTGTTTGACGAATATTACAAACTGCCGGAACAAACCACTGAATCATTTAAGCAGGGTCTATTTTCAGCCGGTGATCTGGCCCGACGGGATGAAGACGGCTTTTATCACCTGGTCGACCGCAAGAAGAATATGATTATCACCGGCGGCGAAAACGTCTATCCCAGTGAGATAGAAGAAGTCGTCGGCAGTCACGAGTGTGTATTGGATTGCGCGATAATCGGGCTACCGGACGAAAAATGGGGCGAAAAGGTGACAGCCGTCGTGGTCAAAAAAGACGGCCTGCGGCCCGAAGATATAACTGAAGATATGATCAAAGACTGCTGCCGAGGGCAGATAGCCGGCTACAAACGTCCGAAAGAGGTAATATTCATAGAAGAAGACGAAATGCCGCGCACACCGACCGGCAAAATACTACACCGTAAACTCAGGGATAAATTTGGTAAATAAAGGAGAAAAGAAATGAACTACGCCAGCTATGCCGCGATCCATGCCCGCCATCTGCCGGATAAAGTGTGCCTGATCGAAAGAACTCCTTCGCAAAACTTAAGAAGAACCCTCACCTGGCACGCGTTTAATGATGAGATTAATAAAGTGGCCAATTATTTATCCCGGGAACTGGGAATTAAAGACGGCGACTTTGTGATGCACTTGCAGAACAATTCCCTGGAATGGGTTATTACCTATTATGCCATTATCAAACTCGGGGCGATTGTGGTGCCGCTCAATTTTCGATTTGTGGGCCAGGATATTCTGTATGCGGCAAAAATCTGCCAGCCCAAGGCATTTTTGCTGGGTTCCGAATTTCTGCCGGTGGTTCAACCGGTCCGGAAAGATCTCAAAACCGTGGAGACATATGTCTGCGTGGGTGGTGACGTACCGGATGATATGATCGATTATAAATTAATGGCCGCCTATTCGGATTCATCGGAAGCGCTGGTCGAAGTTGATGATCAGCATGACCTGGCCATGATGTTTACCTCCGGTACCACCGGCGACCCCAAGCCGGTGCTGCACACCCATTACTCGCTGAATAATACGGCGATCGGCAACGGCATGAGCTATTTTGTCGAAAAAAATGACAACTATGTCTTTTTCCTGCCCCTGTATCATAGCGGCACCATGTTCTTATGGGCACCGTTCTACGCCACCGGCGCCACGGGCACCATCATCAGGGAGTTAACCAATCCCAAGTGGATCATTGAAGCCCTGGCGGAGGAAAAAGGAACTGATGTTCTTTTTGTGGTTCCGATTGCGATTGCTATTTTAAACGCCATCGACAACGGCGATATCAACCTGGCCGATTATGATCTTTCCAGCTGGCGCTATATGGAGATCGGTGCCCAGCCGGTGCCTTTCGATGTCATGAAACGACTGGTGGATACCCTGCCCTGTGGCTGCTCCAACATTTACGGCATCACTGAAGGCGGCGGCGGCGGTCTGTATAATCTTTATCCGGAGGAAGTACTGGAAAGGCCGGGCTCCATCGGCAAACCGACCTTCGGCATGGACGCTAAAGTTGTTGATTTTGAGGGCAATGAGGTTCAGCCCGGAGAAGTCGGCGAGCTGTTGCTTAAAACCAGCCGCATGATGAAAGGCTATTATAAAAATCCGGAACTGACCGCCAAATCACTTAAAGACGGCTGGTTGTACACCGGTGACCTGGTCAAAATCGATGATCAGGGATACTTCTATATTGTCGATCGCGCCAAAGACATGGTCACCAGCGGTGGGGAAAATATCTTTCCGGTCGAAATTGAAGACGCCTTAATGGACCATCCCAAAATCGATGACGTGGCCTGTATCGGCTACCCGGATGAGCGTCTGGTGGAAATAGTGCTGGCGATCGTTCAGCTCAAGGAAGGGGAATCCATGACGGAAGCCGAGCTGCTGGAATTTGCCGAGACCAAAATGGCCAAATACAAGATGCCGCGCAAGGTAGTCTTTGATCCGGTAATGCGAAATCCCACCGGCAAACTCATGAAGCCTCAAATGCGGGTAAAATACACCGGCCGCAAGGAAGCGTTTAAGAAGTTGGATTAAATGTTTTTACCGCCCACTTCGTTAGAGGCGCAAAGAACGCAGAGTGGGTTTTTATTTTCACTTTCCGGTGAGAGGCCGGAAAGTGAAAAAGAACAGCCCTTCGGGTAAAATAATAACAAACAATTCTCCAAATGAGATTAAAAGTGGGTATTAATTACCAACTTAAATCAAGCAGGTTAGCGGTTTTTCATTTGCCGACCGCTCTTCAGCGGCAAATGAAAAAACAATAGCCCTCTGCGCTATCTGCGGCTCTGCGGTGAATAACATTTATGGAAGGAGAATAATTTGCTGATAACTGAAATTCTGGCCCGCAATGCCCGGGTTTACGGTGATGAAATTGCGCTGGTCGAACGGGATCCGGCAAACAACAACCGCAAAGAAATTTCCTGGACCGAGTTTGATGCCGAGGCCAACCGTGTGGCCAACGCCCTGACAGCTAGGGGTATCCAAAAAGGCGATAAAGTGGTTCACCTCATGATGAACTGCATCGAGTGGCTGCCGGCGTATTTTGGAATTCTACGCACCGGCGCCTGGGTGGTACCCCTGAATTTCAGGTTTTCCGCGGATGATATCAAATTGTGCAATGAAATAGCAGAAGGCAAGGCACTGGTATTCGGAGAAGAGTTTATTGATCGGGTCGAGCAGATTAAAAAAGCATTGGATAAAACGGTTGCCTGCTACATATTTGTCGGCCAGGAAGACAAACGCCCCGCCTTTGCCGAACAGTATACGGACCTGATGGCTTCCGCATCAACGGAGGCAATGCCGGTTGACTCCGAGTTGAATGACAGTGCCGCGCTTTATTTTACGTCCGGAACCACCGGCACCCCCAAAGCCGTTCATTTGACCCACCGCAATCTGGAACATGCCTGCTATGTCGAAAACCGTCATCACTACCAGACCCATAAAGACAACTATCTATGTATTCCCCCCCTGTATCACACCGGCGCAAAAATGCACTGGTTCGGGAATTTCATGGTCGGAGCCAAAGGTGTCCTTTTGAAAGGATTGACCCCCAAATGGATATTGGAAGCGATATCGGACGAACAGGTCACCAACATTTTTTTGCTGGTTCCCTGGGCCCACGACATTCTAATTGCCATTGAAAACAATGACGTCAATCTTGAAGACTATAAACTGGACCAGTGGCGTCTGATGCACATCGGTGCCCAACCGATACCTCCCAGTCTGATAAAAAGCTGGAAAAAAGTCTTCCCGAACCATGATTACGACACCAACTATGGCCTGACCGAAACAACCGGACCGGGCTGTGTGCACCTGGGGCTGGAAAACACCCACAAAGTCGGAGCTATCGGCGTTGCCGGATTTGACTGGGAGTGCCGGATTGTTGATTTTGAGAACCAGCCGGTCTCCCCGGGGGAACCCGGCGAACTGCTGGTTAAAGGGCCCGGGGTGATGCGCGAATATTACAAAAATCCGGAAGCCACCGCTGCAACGTTAAGAGATGGCTGGCTGCACACTGGTGATATTGCCCGTATAGACGAAGACGGTTTTATCTGGCTGGTCGATCGGGCCAAAGATGTCATTATTACCGGGGGCGAAAATATCTTCCCGGTGGAGATTGAAAGTCATATCATGAGTCATCCCAAAGTACAGGATGTCGGTGTTATCGGCATGCCCGACGAGCGCCTAGGTGAAATAGTGGCCGCCATCATCAAGGAAAAACCCAACCAGACTTTGACCGTAGCTGAAATGAGGGAATTTTGTGAGGAACTACCCAGATATAAACGGCCCCGTAAGATCATCTTCGACGAAGTCCCGCGCAGCCCAACCGGTAAAATCGAAAAACCCAAACTGAGAAAACAATATACGGGAATAACGGGAAAAATCGGCAAATTGGAATAGGAAACAGTGATGCAAAAAGAAGATCATTTTGCGTGGTGGATGCCCACTTATGTGACCCTGCTGATTATGGGCCTATCTATACTGGCTATGTTCAGCATCAACGAAAATACGGCCCACTTGATGCTGAGCGACAGCGGTGTGGTACAGATCTTAACTGCAGCGACGCTAATCGCTAGTTGTATTTTTTGTCTTCAACGGGCAATACGCAAAATACCCCCCGCCTTAAAGTGGGGGCAATTAAGTTATTTGCTCCTGATTTACGCTATGCGGGAAATGGATTTTCACCGCCTGTTCACCGAAGAGCATGTGAGTAGATGGAAACTGTATGCGGGACCCTTTCCTCTCCAGGATAAAATTATCGGAGGATGCGTTTTGCTGTTGACCATCGTGGTGATGGTTTATTTTATCGGGACCAATTTCCCGCATTTTTGGAAATCATTGAAAGCAAGGCAATCATGGGCCGTGCATGTAATTGCCTGGGCTGTTTTATTGTTCTGCTCCCAGATGTTAGATAAATCCAGATGGCACGGCCTTTTGGTAGAAGTTGCCTTGGAAGAAAACATGGAATTCGGTGCCGCGATTATGTTATTTATGGTTGTGTTAAAATTTCCATTGGAATTATCTTACCGTCCCGCTGAATCGCAACCACCGTTGGATAATAGCAGGTAGCATTTTTGCATTATGGGAAAAAGAGTCAAAACTGTTAATGGTTATCTTTGGTATTGCGCTCATGGGATATTCCTATTTCGTGAACGGCACCGTCTACATTATTCTAATCGGGGTCGGTCTGAGCGCCCTGCCCTTTATTCTGGATAGATAATAGCATACCTCCAAAATTTTCTACAACTTAATGAAAATGCAGGATGCTTTTGAGCTCTGAAACGCTTTCGATAATAGCATCCGGTTTTTCCCTTGCTAAAGCCTCATATCCGTCAAATCCGGTTAAAACCGCTATAGTCTGCATGCCGGCCGCATTTGCGGCTTTGATGTCGACCCGTGTATCACCGACATAAACGCATTTAGCAGGGACCAAACCCAGCTTATCACTGCACATAATCAAGGGTTCGGCATGGGGTTTTTTATGCTGAACATCATCGGCAGTAATAATGACTTCAAACAGGTTATCAACACCGGCCTTAGCCAGAGGCACGAGTTTTAGCACCATATATTCCCTGAGAGTCGATGTCACAAGTGCCAGTTTCAGGCCCCGGGCTGCGATCTCTTGCAATGCATCTGCGGTGCCGGGAATTAATTTAACCTGATCGTCAAACATGGAAGGCGCGATATCATCGATAATTCCCCGTGCATTTTTGACCAACTGCTCTTTCCGATGCTTCATTTCACTGGGCAGCACGATATCCCATTCGAATTCCCCATTTTTCATGGCCTCCAACAGGATATTTTGGGGAACCGGCGGAATATCCAGTCTATTAAAAACAATGTCGATTATGGCATAATAGATCGGCGCTGAATCAATCAGGGTCCCGTCGAGATCGAATATCACCGCATCTACTGTTAGCTGGTGTTTTTTTTGAAACAAATGATCCTCCATTAGTCTTTGTAGTAAATTCTTTGCATTTTATGAAGAAACTTGTTTCACCACGAAGGCCACGAAGTTCATGAAGAAATCATGATGTCCATATTATATTTTTTGCCTTTGTGTTCTTCTTGTTCTGCGTGGTTTAATTTCCCTTTGGTTCCGGCTTGTCCGGGTTAGGGTTTATTAACAGAAATAAGGATGGAAAGAAAGGAAATGGAACGGCAATATTTTTATCATTGGGGATGAGAATGAAGATTGGACGAAATTTGAGTTTTTTTTACAGGTTACTGAATAATTTTATCCATTATTTGAATGAAAATACGAAGCATTAATATTTAATCCGCCGGCGCTTTGATCTTTAACAATGTCCGTCAGCTTTCTATATACAATTTGCCAACCGGAAACAGGTCATTTCAAGGCAGATTAATGCGGATCAAATAAACTTAGCCACCAGCATGACCTCATCCCCATCACCCACATCCATCGCATCTTTCAAAGAGATGGGGGCTATCAATTCAATAATATTTTTGCCATGGATTCTGACATCTTCGGCCGGGTCAAGGATAGCGCCGGTAACCCCCATGATCGAGACCGGATACACGTGTCCGGCACAAAAATCAGAGTCCGGCGGCACCAGTTCAATGCCGCCTCTCTTGAAGAGCGCTTCAATATGGGGGATTTTTTCTTCCTCAATTTCAAGGTTGAGCGTACCCGGAAAGGGTTTGAACCCAAGTTTTTCCTGGCACTGACTCTGAACCCAATCAAGCTGAGTAAAAAAAGCCCCTTTTTTTGCTCCACTTAAAATTTTCCCGGTCACGGTTAGTTTGTCATTCATTTTTATTATTTTATCGCATCCGTTGTTATGGTTGAATTAAGAGATTCCGGCTAAAAATATCCGATAATCCTGGTAATCGGCCCTTTATCTGATTACTTTAATATTAGACTTTATATTCATGTATGCAAAGAATTTAATGACAGTCGTTGTGACAATTCATAATCCGGATCCATAAATTAAGGTCCAGGCACTTTACAGTTTACAATGAAGTGCCGATTATATAATTTGATTTAGCACAGTAAAACTTTCAGGACGGGAGGATACAGCTGATGGATAGAGAAAATAATGTCTTTTACTGGTTGCCGTGCTCGGTGGTTTTTGTCAGTACGGCTCATGGAGCAACTCGTGATATCATGACGGCCACGGCCATGTTTGTGTCTGAAAAAGAGCCCCTGTTGGCGATCAGTGTTGCTTTGGGCCATCTTACGGAAAAGCTGATACTGGAATCAGGTAAATTTGCCCTGGTCATAGCCGGCGCCGGCCAGAAACAGCTGGCCATGCAGGTGGGCAGTGTTAAAGGGGATAAGGTGGATAAAATTAATAAATTTTCCATTACATCCATCGCCGATGCATCGAAACAGGCCATAATTCCCGAAGGGGCCGCGACCTGGATGACCTGCGATGTTGAAAGCAGTCAGGAGATACAGGGTTACCGGATTTTTATTGGACGGGTCGTTTCTCAGCAGGATACAGGCCAACCGCCGCTGATCTGGCATAAGGATGGATTTTTCAGTTTGCAGGAGGTTTAATGGATAATAACCGCCGTATCGCTGTTCTGGGAACTTTTGACTCAAAATCCGAGGAACATATTTTTCTGAAGCAGCGCATAGAACACAGGGGACTGCAGGTAGTGTCGATTAATGTGGGAACCGGGGCAGCTTCTCCGATTAAAGTTGACCTGGACCTTTTCGACTCTGTCAACGCAAATGGCAAACGCATGTTTGAGGATCGCGATACAGCAATAAACGCCATGCTTGATGAAGCCAAGATTTTAATCAAGCGCCTTCATCAAGAAGGACAAATCTCCGGTGTCATATCGGCCGGAGGCGGAACCGGAACCTACATCTGTACGACGATTATGCGCCAGCTGCCCCTGGGAGTGCCCAAAATAATGGTATCTACAGTGGCCTCACGCGATATGGCCGATACTGTTTCAACTAAAGACATTACCATGATGCACAGTGTCGCAGATCTGTTGGGCGTCAACACGATAACCGGCAATATCCTCGACAAATCCGCCGGCGCCATTTGCGCCATGGTTCAAAGTCAATGGCAGCCCGATAAACCAAAAAAACGCATTGCCCTGCCCTTTTTTGGTTTCATCACTGCCGGGGCTGAATACACCCGCCAGGCGCTGGAAGCTCTGGGATACGAGGTGGTTGCCTTTCATGCCAATGGGACCGGCGGCATGGCCATGGAAGAATTGGCGGCTGAAGGGTATTTTGAAGGCATCCTTGACTTTGCAACCCACGAACTGGCCGATCACCTGCTGGATGGTTATTGCGGGGCGATTGGACCGCAAAGATATGAACCGGTCCCGGGGCGCACGATTCCACGTCTGGTGACACCCGGAGGCCTGGATTGTGCGGTTTTGGAATTTACCCGTCAAACCGTGCCACAGCAGTACCAGGATCGCAAAATTTTTTATTATGACTTTCGATCGGCAATTCAATTGAATGCCGACGAAACAACTATTTTGGCGGATCAGCTTGTACAAAAATTAAATCGGGACCCGGTCAATATAAAATTTTTAATTCCGACAAAGGGATGGTCGGAAGCCGACCGGAAAGGTGGACCCTTATACGATCCTGAAATGAATTTGTTGTTCACCGAAATTTTTAAACGAAATGTCAATCCCGCCATCGAAATTCAAGAAGTGGATTATCATATAAACGACCAGGCTTTTGGTCTGGCAGCTGCCGCTTTGATGGATAAGATGATTCGAAACAGGTAAGTTGAGGCTCAGGGCATGGAGGTTCAGGGTTAAGCGCCGCCGGCCAAAAAACGGCTGGTCAAATCGGAAAAGAAACTAATAAACGTCGACGTCCGACATCGAACATCTAAGTAATGTATTCTGTCTATTAGTTTATTTGACAGGATCAACTGAATTGACAGGATATAATCCTGCCAAGTAAAAAATCCTGTTAATCCTGTTATCCTGTCTTAATCAATGTTTCATGAGAAGCCTAAGGTTGAGGGAGTGCATTATTCGATCAGGTTGAAAGCTTAAAAGTTGGAAGGCAAGGAAAAAAGGGGATACTGTCCGTTGGCGAAAGTAAATGCAAATAGGACGCTATCTAAAGGAAGCCCTTGGAATTCTCGCAAACCATTTTCGGAGCGGATTAATTAGCCGATTGATCCGTTATGGCTATATTTTTGTCAAATTGACCGGCAAACTCTCGTATCATCCGAATTTGACTGCTACTGAGAACGCTGCCATTACGCGGCAGCCCCCGGCAGTCATCGACGCCCATAAAATAGCTGATATATATCCTGTTATAGCGGTTTATCACCCGCGCGACTCCGATTTCCAGACCGCAGCGATACTTATCTATACGAATACCTTTTTGTCTGACGGCGCTCATTATCTGCTCGGGAAACTGGGGATGGGATCTTATGTATACTTCCCAGGTTTTGCCGTCGATTGTTTTTTTTCCTTTTTGCAACGCAACCATTTTTTTCGTTAATTCTTTCGCCTGATCAAAGGTATGGGGATTGTTCCGGGTATGCGTTTCGATGTAAACGATATTGTCTATACCGGGTCGGGTGAAAATTTGAAATTCTCTTCTAGTCGGGCTGCTGACGTTTCCCATTATTTCAATCTCTATTTTCCCCGATATATTCATATAGTTTAAATCCGGATTTAATTTAACGGATAGCGAGCCGTATGAAAAATCATTTTCTTCGGTTACCTGATGCGCGGTAAGCGTTTTTTCACGCGTCTCTCCCCAGAAAGTACATCCCATAAAGATCAGCATTACGATTGGAATTCTCAACCATATCTTCATAATCTAGGCCTCAAATAAAAACTTGATATCCAAAATCATATTTAACTCATTTTCTTGGGTCATGATACCGAATGAGCCCTTCCTGGGCCACAGACGCAACCAGTTGCCCTTGCCGAGTGTAAATCTTTCCATCACCTAACCCTCTGGCTTGGCCGGCATTGGAGCTTTTCATGACATACAACAGCCAGTCGTCCATCCGAAAATCCCGATGAAACCACATGGCATGGTCAAGGCTGGCGACCTGCATCTCCGTTTCCCAGGGGCTGTGTCCGTGGGGGTACAGCGAAGGTGACAAGAGTCCGAAATCTGAAGCATACGCCAGCAGGTACTGATGCACCGCAAAATCAACCTGGAGCGGGTCGATGGCCTTGAGCCAGGTGTATCGAACGGGCTCTCGTTTCTCAGGGGCAAAAGAATTGATGGGATTTACGGTCCGCATCTCAATCTGCTTTTTACAAAGAATTTTATTCCGGATCTTTAGCGGAATTTTATCGGCCACCCGATGCGCCAGTTTCAGTTCGGATTCAAGATCTTCGGGTGGCACAACTTTCGGAGCTTCATCATGGTGGTCAAAACCGGGTTCATTTATTTGAAATGACGCCGACATGTTAAAAATTGCCCGTCCTTTCTGGATCGCAACAACCCTGCGGGTGGTAAAACTTTTTCCGTCCCGGATGCAGTCAACATCATAAACGATCGGTTTGGTAGCAATCCCCGGCCTGAGAAAATAGGCATGCATGCTGTGGGCCAGGCGATCGGGCGGCACGGTCTGGTAGGCAGCCGAAAGTGCCTGGCCCAGCACCTGGCCGCCAAAAACACTTCCAAAACCCAGATCCTGGCTCTGCCCGCGAAAAATATTTTTCTCTATTTTTTCCAGTTTCAGCAGGGTTAACAACTCTTCCAGCACGTTTTCTTCAACACAAACGCTCATTTTGATTCACCTTTCACAATGCTACAATAGATCTCATTCGACGGCCCAGCCTTCCAATACACCAATACAGCATGATAATCGATCGGTGATACCATAATATTTTCTATCATTACAATAATAATATAACTTTACTATTGACTGCCGGAGACCTTTTGTGATTAATCGAATCCCATACCCTATCTAATCTGCTAATATTCATTTTTATCGAAAGTAAATCTAAACTGAGTTGATCAGGCGGTCGATATTTCTGCTAATTCTGCTAAAATACGGAGTGTGAAAGCAAACATCAGGCAAGACAACAGCTTAAGGAATTGATTTTGACCCAATCTGCTACAGCACTTCTGGTTGCCACCATGGATACCAAAGGTCAGGAAGCTTTTTTCATTTCAACCTGCCTTCAACAAGCCGGTATATCCGTTCAGATTTTGGATGCCGGCATCAAAGGAAATAGCCCGGTTCCGGTTGATATCAGTCGAACAGAAGTTGCAAAAGCCGGGGGAAAATCACTGGCGGAAGTTCAAAGCATCAGCCATGAAGGCCAGGCGCTGGAAGTAATGATCAATGGCGCAATTGACTGCGCTCAAAATTTACACCGTCAAAATAGGTTTCAGGGCGTTATCGGCCTGGGCGGATCCATGGGCACGACCCTGGGCACCGCAGTAATGCGCTCTTTCCCTGTCGGAATACCCAAAGTAATGATATCCACCATGGCTTCTCGCAACACCAGGGCGTTTGTGGGAACCAAGGATATTCTGATGCTGCATTCGGTTTGTGATCTGGCCGGTTTGAATCGTATCACAAAAAAAATTCTGCGCAACGGGGCCATGGCACTGACGGGCATGCTGCAGCCGACCGTAGCCGCTGAAGACCAAATATCGAAACCACTGATTTTTCTTTCAACTTTAGGCACAACTGAAGCATGCGCCCAGCAGGTACGTCAGGCTCTGGAAGAAAAAGGCAACGAAGTAATTATATTTCATACTGTAGGTTCCGGCGGCCAGGCAATGGAAGAAATGATCAAACCGGAAGGGGTATCAGCCGTGGTGGACCTGTCGCTGCACGAATTAGCAGATCACCTTTTCGGCGGTGATTATAACGCCGGACCGGACCGCGGCAGTACTGCGTTGCAATTGGGTTTGCCAACCGTTGTTGTCCCGGGCAATATCGACTTTCTGGTTAGCGGTCCTCTTGAAGACGCCCGGCGCCTGTTTCCGGGACGACCTTACCACGCGCACAATGCGGCTATCACGGTGGTTCGTTCGACACATGAAGAAATTGAAATTCTTGCCCATAAAATTGCCGATTTGTGCAATGAAGCCAACGGCGCGGTCAAGATTTTAATACCGATGGCCGGTTTCTCGGCATTTGACAGCAAGCAAGGACCGCTATTCGACCCGCAAGCACCGCAACTGTTTGCCGGAACCCTGCAGGAGTATCTAAATGATCACCGGACGGTGAGTCTGCTTCCCTACCATGTCAACGACCCTGAATTTGCTATAGCTATATTGGAGACATTTTATCAATTGATGAAAAAAACATAAAATTAAGGGCTTAAAACGCAATATGAGAGTTGACAGTAAAATAAGTGATGTTTAAATTGTTTGCAACTGCAATTAATGCTTCTCTTTGAGAACAACTATCAACCCTGGTTCTCGGGCGCCGAGCAAAAGGTCCTGCCTAACAGCCAAAACAAGAGGGAAATGGAAAGTGTTTCGGTTAAATTACAAAGATGAAAATTCTAACAAAGGAGGAAAGGCCATGAAACTTAAATTAACAGTACTATTGATGGTATTAGGAATGATCTTGCCGGGATTGCTTCCAGCCGCGGAGATTATCACCGAAGAGGATATCGTCAAAAAGGTGGTCGTGGAAGAGCATTTTATTAAACTGGCAGACAATTTTATTGTCTTGTTCGATGCATCCAATTCGATGAAACGACAGTATAAGAAAAATGCGCCGGAATCAAGGTATGAGATAGCCCGAAATATTGTAAAGAGTTTGTCTGATAACCCAAACGGTTTTTAAGCCGAATTTCGGCTGAACAGAAATTAATTAATGAATTAATCATTAATTGTGTGCAGGAGTAAAAGAAAAAG
>Ga0056115_1000435_pt1 | contig 19024 bp, 16 predicted proteins | sample WorMetOlspDAHAB1_FD_77007 | JGI IMG/M metagenome (GOLD analysis project Ga0056115, IMG submission 77007) | Marine gutless worms symbiont microbial communities from Max Planck institute for Marine Microbiology, Germany - Olavius sp. DAHAB.1 ...
AGCCCATCGGGAACATTCCGCCGGTCGAAGCCGAGGAGCTATACGACGCCATGATGGACACCAGGTCCGAAGCGGCGTAACTCAAACTAAACAGCCTCCGGCAATCCCGGGGCGGTTCAGTCCGACCTGGGCGAACTTGGCTTGGATGATCTCACTGTCGAAGGGCTTCATGATGTATTCATTGGCCCCCGACTCGATCGCCTTCTGGATATGCTCGATGTCATTCTCGGTGGTACAGAAGACGACCACGGGGCCATCGCCACCGGGCAGCTGCCTGAGTTCCTTCAGGAACTCGAGACCGTCCATCACCGGCATGTTCCAATCCAACAGGACGGCGTCCGGGAGGCTGGCCTTGCAGGCATCCAAGGCCTCTTGACCATCCGCCGCCTCTAGAGTCTCGAACTCCAGCTCCTGGAGAATCTTTCTCGCAACCATTCGGATGACTTTCGAGTCATCAACGATCAAACACGACTTCATGGCTTACCGCGACCTACCTGATTTCCTCAACTCAACCAATTTTCCCCCGAATTCCCGGCGATTATGCCGGGGCGCGGAGCAGGTGGCAATGCTCCCAAAGGCGCGTCCCGGCGCGGGAATTGGCGGTAAACGGTCCCGCCTTGGTGCATTTGCCAACTCAATTCGTGTTCTCCTTGACGGCCAGGGCGACGGTTTGGGCAAGGCTGGACACCAGGGCCTCGCGGTCGAATTTCGCCACGTAATCGTTGAACCCGGCGTCGCGGCCACGCTGGAAATCCTCTTCCGTGGCGTGCCCGGACAAGGCCACCATGGGGGTGGAGCCCCAGCGGGAATCGCCGCGGATCTCCTGGGCCAGTTGGAAGCCGTCCATCTCCGGCATTTCGATGTCGCTGATGATGGCATCGAATATCGCGCCGCTGTCCCGCATTTGCAGGGCGTCGGCGGCGGATTCCACCGTGGTCACCGTCCAGCCGGCGACGGACAGCATGGGTGCCAGGAGGTTCCGGAAGAAGGGGCTGTCGTCGATCAAAAGGACACGCCGCGCACCATCATCGCTCACGTAGGCGGTATCCTCGACGGAGCCGAACCAATCGGCGAAGGCCTGGGTCAGGAAATGGCCCGCGTCGATGATGTCCGTGGCCTTGCCGTCGACGATGGCGCTGCCGATCAGCCCCGGCACGTCGGCGGTGAGCTCGATCTTCATGTGATCCTCGACGATATCGACGATCTCGTCGACCACCAGCCCCATGGAGCGTTCGCGGTCCGTGAACACCAGGATCGGTTGACGGCCGGTGTCCTTCCAGGTGTGCATCTGATCGAAGGGGATCAGCGGCATCAGTTGGCCCCGATACTGGATCATGTGCTGGCCGTGGGAGACTTCCGCGTCGGCCATTTCGACTTCTTCCAGACGCGCGATCAGCGCCAGCGGCACGGTCTTCAACTCGTTGCCGCCGGCCCTGAAGACCAGCATGGTGGTCCGCTCGTCGGAGCGCGAGGCGACGTGCTGGTCGGCGTCCTCGTCGGCCAGTTCGCTGTCCATCTTGCCGACCTCGCTGGCGATGCCGTTGGGATCGAGGATCATGATGACGCTGCCGTCGCCGAGGATGGTATTGCCCGAATAGAAGGGAATGTCCCTGAGGATGGGCGCCACCGGCTTGACCACGATTTCCTCCGTGTCGAAGACCCGGTCGACGATGATCCCGAAGGTGTTGGCCCCCACCTGGGTGACGACGATGAACACCTCCTCGGCGCCCGGCAAATCCTGGCTGGCGGCCGCCGCTTCCGCATCCGTGTCGGTGTCCGATGCGGCCGCGTCTTCGGCACCATCCTGGGATTCGATCAGCTTGGTTTCCGTCTCGTTCAGCTCCAGCAGGTTGCGGAGCGTCACCAGCGGCAACAGCCGATTGCGGAGCCGCAGTACCGGTGATTCGTTGATCATCTCGATGGCGTGTTCCGATTGGGACGAAGCGCGGACCAGTTCCAGGACGCTGATCTGCGGAATGGCGAACCGTTCGCTGGCGCATTCGACGATCAGGGCGGAGACGATGGCCAGGGTGAGCGGGATCTTGATGGTGAAGGTCGTGCCCGTGCCTTCGATGGAGTTCAATTCGATGGTGCCGCCGATCTTCTCGATGTTGGTGCGGACCACGTCCATGCCGACACCGCGCCCGGAAACGCTGGTGACCTTTTCCGCCGTCGAGAACCCGGCGGCGAAGATGAACTGTTGGATCTGCTGATCGCTCATGTCCTCCAGTTCCGCCTCGGAGGCGACGCCGTTCTCGATCACCTTGGTGCGGATCCGCTCCATGCTGAGGCCTTTGCCGTCGTCGCGGATCTCGATGATGATGTGGCCGCCCTCGTGGTAGGCGTTCAGCGTAATGGAGCCCTTCTCCGGCTTGCCCGCGGCGGCCCGTTCGTCGGGCATCTCGAGGCCGTGGTCGGCGGAGTTGCGGACCATATGCGTGAGCGGGTCCTTGATCAGGTCCAGGACCTGGCGGTCCAGTTCCGTCTCGGCGCCGAGCATCACCAGTTCGATCTGCTTGCCCGATTCCACGGAAAGGTCGCGGACGATTCGCGGCAGCTTGGCCCAGGCATTGCCGATGGGCTGCATGCGCGTCTTCATGACCCCTTCCTGCAGGTCGGACGTGATATGGCTGAGGCGCTGCAGCGGCACGGTGAACTCGCTGTCGTCCATGCCGCGGACCATCTGCAGGAGCTGGTTGCGGGTCAGCACCAGCTCGCTGACCAGGGTCATCAGGTCCTCGAGCACGTCGACGTTGACCCGGAGGCTCGACTGCGCCACCGACGGCTCCTTCTTGCCTTCGTCCTTCTTGGCCGGCGTCGCCTTCTTCTCCGTCTTGGCGGGCACCTTGGCTTCCGCCGGCTTCGCGGTTTCCGCCGGCGCCGCTTCGGCCGGGGCGGGTTCGGGGGCGGGTGCCGGGGCGGCGGCGGCCTGCTCGGCGCTGCGCTCGGCCGCCATCTCGGCCGCCAGTTGCTCGTCGCTGGCGGCCTGGACACCGGCGGCCGTGGCTTCCTCCACCTCGGCCAGCAGCTCGGCCGCCACCGGGGCGCCGAATTCGTTGGCCGACGGGGCGGCCGCTTCCGCAGCCGGGGCTTCCTCGGCGCTGGTGACTTCCGCGGCGATCTGCTCGTCCGTCGCCGCCTCGACGCCTTGCGCCGCGGCTTCCTCCACCTCGGCCAACAACTCCGCCGCCACCGGGGCACCGAAGTCATTGGTCGGCACGTCGCCTTCGGCCTCGGCGGGCGCGGCCTCGGCGGGCGTAGCCTCGGCGGCGGGGGCCGGCGCCTTGCCCTCGGCCATGGCGTTCAATTCGGCGATCAGGGCGCTGTCCTCGCCGTCGGGCTCTTCGCCGGTCTCCTCGAGATCACCCAGCAGGTCGCGGATGCAATCGATGCACTTCAGGATCAGGGTCACCGCCTCGGGCGTCACCGGCAGGACGCCGTCGCGGAACTTGCCGAGCACGTTCTCACCGGCGTGGGCCACGGATTCCAAGCGCGGCAGACCCAGGAACCCGCAGGTCCCCTTGATCGTATGCACCAGCCTGAAAATATTGCCGAGGATCGCCTCATCCTGCGGATCCTGCTCGAACTTCACCAGTTCGACGTCGATGACCGCCAGGCTTTCCGTGGTTTCCGTCAGAAATTCACTCAACAGGTCGTCCATAGCATCCTCTCCGAACATCGCATCTTGGCGACGGGCCCGCCGCTGGTCACCGGCGTCGGTGGCTGGGCGGGCGGCATGTGTCGATCTCAATATTAATCGAGGTTTCGAGAATTGAACGTTTCAGAATGTTTCTCTTTGCGACCCAGCCGCCACATCAGGGCGTGGCGATCAGCGCCGCCAGATCGACCCGGTCGGCGGCTTCGGCGGCCTCGATGCGCGCCCCGGCGCCGCGCGCCAGGGCGGCGGCGAAATAGGCGGTGACGTTGCGCGCGCTCAGCGCCTCGGGCGGGCAGCCTTCGGCCAGCGCCGCGATCATCCCGTCCGGCGCCCGGCCGCCGGTACCGGTGGCCGTCACCGCCAGCCCCAGGCCCTCCGGCAGGCGGCTCAACTGGACGCTGACGGTGCCGCCGCGGGGCAGGCATTCCTCGCCCAGCATGACCATGATCAACAGAATCTTGATCGGCGTCGGCGAAACCTCGCCGGCGGCCATCAGGGCATCAGCGCCGGGCCAGTCCAGCTCCGGCTTGGCATCGGCGTACCAGCCGGCCGCCAGAGCCCCGGCGTCGCCCAGGGAAAGTTCCCCCTGCTTGCCGCCGCCGAGCCCGAAGGCGGCACGGAAGAAATCGAGCCGCCGGGTCAGGCGGTCGGCGCTTTGGCCCATGAGCGCCAGGGCGTCATCGGCGGCTTCGCCGTCGGCCATGAATTCAAGGCCCGTGTTGACGGCACTGACCGCACCCACCAGGTCATGAAAAAGTCGTGAATTCAGCAACTGGGCCGTCTTAAGATCAATCTGCATTGGGTATACCCCTATTGCCGTGCCGCGCCGATAGGCCGATGCGCCCCGGCACTTTTACACTATAATCGGTCCCGATCAATCGGCGCCGGAGACCAGCTTCCGGGCCGGCGGAGCGCCCGGAAACTGTTTGCTTTGTTGACGGACAGCCCCGTGGTATACAATATTCCAACGCCGCCCCGCGAGCCTTGGGAAGCGGCAAAAAGGTTTGAGCCGACCGGCAGGGAGTGCAGCCGAATGTCCACCACCACGACACTGGAACGGCCGCGTCGCGGCAACCGGACACCGTTTCTCCCGAAGGGCCGTCAACTCGAGCCCCAGGCCGTCGACGAGGTGCGCCGGCTGCTCGGCGACAGGCCCAGGCGCCGCGCCCTGCTGATCGAGTACCTGCACCTCATTCAGGACGCCCACAAACACCTGTCGGCGGCCCACCTGGCTGCCCTGGCGGCGGAAATGAAACTGGCCATGACCGAGGTTTACGAGGTGGCCACCTTCTACCACCATTTCGACGTGGTGAAGGAAGGCGAGACGGCGCCGGCGGCGCTGACCGTGCGGGTCTGCGACGGCATCACCTGCGAGATGATGGGCGCCAAGGGCCTGCTCGAGGACTTGGCGGCCCGCTACGGCGGCGGCGACGTGCGGGTCGTGCACGCGCCCTGCGTCGGCGCCTGCGACCGGGCCCCGGTGGCGGTGGTCGGCCAGCGCCAGATCCACCATGCCGACGCGGACCGCGTCGCCGACGCGGCCGACGCCGGCCAGGCGAAAGCGGACCTGCCCGACTACAGGGATTTCGACGGCTATGTGGCGGACGGCGGCTACGCCGTGTGGAAGCAGTGCCGGGACGGCGAGCGCCAGCGCGACGAGGTGAGCGGTGCGGTGGACGAATCCGGCCTGCGCGGGCTCGGCGGCGCCGGGTTCCCGACGGCCCGCAAGTGGGGCTTCCTGAAGGGCACGCCGAAGCCGCGCCTGGTCGCCGTCAACGCCGACGAAGGCGAGCCCGGCACCTTCAAGGACCGCCACTGCTTCGAGACCGACCCGCACCGGGTCCTTGAGGGCACCCTGATCGCCGCCTGGGCGGTGGAGGCGGAAGCCGCCTACATCTACCTGCGCGACGAATACCCGGAAGTCCGCGAGCTCCTGCTCACCGAGATCACCCGTCTGGAGGCCGAGGGGATGACCGGCGGCATCGAGCTGCACCTCCGGCGCGGCGCCGGGGCCTACATCTGCGGCGAGGAATCGGCCATGCTGGAGAGCATCGAGGGCAAGCGCGGGCTGCCCCGCAACCGGCCCCCCTTCCCGGCCCAGGAAGGCCTGTTCAAACGCCCGACCCTGATCAACAACGTGGAAACCATGTTCTGGCTGCGCGATATCGTCGAGAAGGGTGCGGGGTGGTACCAGGACCAGGGCCGGCCGCACTTCTTTTCCGTCTCCGGACGGGTCCGCGAGCCCGGCGTCAAGCTGGCCCCGGCCGGAGTCACGGTCCGCCAGCTGATCGACGAGCATTGCGGCGGCATGGCCGACGGCCACACCTTCAAGGCCTATCTCCCCGGCGGCGCCTCGGGCGGCCTGCTGCCCGCCGAACACGGCGACGCGCCGCTGGATTTCGGCACCCTGGATGAATTCGGCTGTTTCATCGGCTCCTCCGCCGTGGTGGTATTTTCCGAAGCGGACGACGTCCGCGACATCTGCCGCAACCTGGTGCATTTCTTCGAGTACGAAAGCTGCGGCCAATGCACGCCCTGCCGGGTCGGATGCGAGAAGATGCTGAAACTCATGGAAGCGCCAAGCTGGGATGAAGGCCTGATCGACGAATTGAGCGCCGCCATGCGCGACGCGTCGATCTGCGGCCTCGGCCAGGCGGCCCCCAACCCGGTGCAGAGCGCGCTCAGGTTCTTCGCGGAGGACGTCAAATGAGCGAGACCGTTTCCTTCACCCTCGACGGCCGCGAGGTCGAGGCCGCCGCCCATGAGACCATCTGGGACGTGGCCAAGCGCCTGGGCAATACCATTCCGCACCTCTGTCACCGGGACAAGCCCGGCTACCGGCCGGACGCCAACTGCCGGGCCTGCATGGTGGAGATCGAGGGCGAGCGGGTCCTGGCACCGTCCTGCAAGCGCCAGCCGACGCCGGGCATGAAGGTCACCACGGATTCAGAGCGCGCGGACAAGGCGCGCAAGATGGTGCTCGAGCTGCTGCTGGCGGACCAGCCGGACAAGGTGAAGGCCCACGACCCGGAATCGCTCCTGTGGCACTGGGTCGACCAGGCCGGCCTCGGCGGCAGCCGCTTCCCGGTCCGCGACGCGGCGCCGGCCCCCGATACCTCGCATCCGGCCATGGCCGTCAACCTGGATGCCTGCATCCACTGCAATCTCTGTGTCCGGGCCTGCCGGGAGGTCCAGGTCAACGACGTCATCGGCATGGCGCATCGGGGTGCGGAATCCCAGATCGTTTTCGACATGAACGATCCCATGGGCGAGAGCACCTGCGTCGCCTGCGGCGAATGCGTCCAGGCCTGCCCCACCGGGGCCCTGATGCCGGCCGCCCTTGTCGACGAAAACCAGGTGTTCTCCGGCGGCGCCGACAGCGCCACCAACAGCCTCTGCCCCTACTGCGGGGTCGGCTGTCAGCTCACCTTCCACGTGAAGGACGATGAAATCCTCTATGTGGAGGGCCGCGACGGACCGGCCAACCAGAACCGGCTTTGCGTCAAGGGGCGCTTCGGTTTCGATTACGCCCGCCACCCGCACCGCCTGACCGTGCCGTTGATCCGCAAGGAGGGCGTCGCCAAGGACGGTCACGACCGGATCGACCCGGCCGATCCCTCCAGCCACTTCCGGGAAGCCACCTGGGAGGAGGCCCTGGACAAGGCGGCGGGCGGCCTGAAGGAAATCCGCGATCGCGACGGGGCAAGCGCGCTCGCCGGTTTCGGCTCCGCCAAGGGCTCCAACGAGGAGGCCTACATGGTGCAGAAGCTGGTGCGCCAGGGCTTCGGCACCAACAACGTCGATCACTGCACCCGGCTCTGCCACGCCTCATCCGTGGCGGCGCTCATGGAGGGCGTCAACTCGGGGGCCGTCACGGCACCCTTCACGGCGGCCAACGATTCCGACTGCATCATCGTCATCGGCGCCCGGCCGGCCCAGAACCACCCGGTGGCCGCCACCTACCTGAAGGCGGCGGCGAAGCGCGGCGCCACCTTGATCGTCATGGACCCGCGCGGCCAGGGCCTGACCCGCCACGCCACCCACATGCTGCAGTTCAAGCCGGGCACGGACGTGGCGCTCCTGGGCGCCATGATCCATACCATCATCGACGAGGGCCTGGTCGACGAACAATACGTGCAGGCCATGACCGAGGGTTTCGCCGACATCAAGGCCAACGCGGCGAACTTCCAGCCCGAAAAGATGGCCGAGGTCTGCGGCATCGACGCCGAAACCATCCGCACCGTGGCCCGCACCTACGCCACCGCCGAGCGCTCGATCATCTTCTGGGGCATGGGCATCTCCCAGCACGTGCACGGCACGGACAACGCGCGCTGCCTGATCGCGCTCTCCATGATCACCGGCCAGGTGGGCCGGCCCGGCACCGGCCTGCATCCGCTTCGGGGTCAGAACAACGTGCAGGGGGCGTCGGACGCCGGGCTGATCCCCATGTTCTATCCGGACTACAAGTCCGTGGAGGACGGCGAGGTCCGTGCCGTCTACGAGAAACAATGGGGCACCGAGCTGGACACCAAGCGGGGCCTCACGGTGGTCGAGATCATGGACGCCGTGCACGCCGACGTCATCAAGGGTGTCTACATCATGGGCGAGAACCCGGCCATGTCCGACCCGGACGTGCAGCATGCGCGGGACGGCCTGGCCAAGCTGGAGCACCTGGTGGTCCAGGACATCTTCATGACCGAAACCTGCTTCCACGCCGACGTGATTTTGCCGGCCTCGGCCTTCCCGGAGAAGACCGGCACCTTTTCCAACACCAACCGCCAGGTGCAACTGGCCCGCCCGGCCCTGAAACTTCCCGGCGAGGCCCGCCAGGACTGGTGGATCATCCAGGAGATCGCGGGCCGCATCGGCCTGGATTGGAACTACTCAGGACCCGCCGACGTGTTCAATGAGATGAAGCGGACCATGCGGTCCCTGGACAACATCACCTGGGAACGCCTGGAGCGCGAAGACGCCGTCACCTACCCCTGCGACGCCGAGGACAGCCCCGGCAACGACATCATCTTCGGCGAAGGTTTCCCGACGGCCAACGGCCGGGCCAAGCTGGTGGCCGCCGAACTGACCCCGCCGGACGAACTGCCCGACGAGGACTACCCCTTCGTGCTGACCACGGGCCGGGTTCTGGAACACTGGCACACGGGCGCCATGACCCGCCGGGCGGAGACCCTCAGCACCCTGGAACCGGTGCCCACGGCGAGCCTCAACCCCCATCAGATGGGCGAATTGGGCTTGAGCCCGGGCGACATGATCCGGGTCTCCAGCCGGCGCGGCGCCGTCAACATCCAGGTCCGGGCCGACCGGGACGTCCCCGACGGAATGGTCTTCATCCCCTTCTGCTACGTGGAGGCGGCGGCCAACCTGCTGACCAACCCGCAGCTCGACCCGGTGGGCAAGATCCCCGAGTTCAAGTTCTGCGCGGTCAAGGTGGAAGCCACCGGCGAAAGGGCGGCGGCGGCCGAGTAACCGTCGGCCGGCGACGGGATACGAAAACGGCCGCACCTCCGGCGCGGCCGTTTCCCTTTTCAAGCGTCCGTCGAGGAGCTAGAGCCGGGTACTCGACGAAGAGAACTTCTCCCCGGCCGTCGGGTTGTTGTTGTCCATGACGAACCCGGCGAACACGGCAATGGCGATTGCCGCGATGGTCCCCATCCAAAACGATTTCCAGCGATCACCCATGGTTTCGCTCCCCTACTCTGCCGGCTGCTGTTGCGCGGTCTGGCCCGCATCCTCAGCCGCCTCCTGTTCCATTTCCTCGACCCAAAGGCCGTGGTGCTCCTTGGCCCAGTTGAGGTCCACCTGGCCGGTGCCGACGGCGTCGAAGGCCTTCTCCATGCCCAGCGACCCGATATAGATATGGGCGAAGATCAACAGCAGCATGATGAAGGTCGAGACCCCGTGCCACAAAAGGGCGTATTGGATTTCCTGCAGCACCGTCAGTTCCATCGGCAGGCTGAAGCCGACCAGATTGAGGACCGTGAAGACTTCCGCGAAGAACTGGATCTCGAAGGGGAACAGCAACTGAAGCCCGGTGAAGATGTGGGCCACGCCGCCGCCGATCACCGCCCAGAAGACCAGCTTCTGGCCGGCGTTGAAGCGCCGCGACGGCGGATGCACGCCCTTCGAAAAGAAGCCCCCGCCGGCGGCCAGCCACTGCAGGTCCACCTTGCCGGGGATGTTGTCCTTCACCCACAGGATGAACATCATGAAGATGCCCAGCATGAAGGCCCAGGAGATGTAGTTATGGGCCATCTTGCCCCACATGGTCAGCGTCGCGAAGGCGCTCTTGCCGATGATCGCCGGGAAGATGTACTTGCCATAGAGCACGTTCAGCCCGGTGATCGACAAAATGATGAACGAAGACGCCGTCAGCCAGTGGGTAAACCGCTCGAGGCCGTTGAAGCGCTCGATGGTGCGGCCCTCCGGATGCGGTCCGGCATCGATGCGGATGCGGCCGCGGACGGCGAAGAAGAGCGCGATGACGACGAGCATGGCCAGCATGGACCAGCCGCCGATGGACGACATGGGGCCGTTGCGGAAGGCCCGGAACTCCTCGCCCTCGGACTGCACCAGGCAGCCGGCCTGCTTGTCCGGGATACTGACCGTGCCGCAGCGGCCCTTGCGAATTACGCCCCAGATATCGGAAGCACTGCTTGAGCCGGACCAGTTCCCCGGCACCTGTCCGCCGGTCTGTGCGGCCGCCGGCGCCACCTGCAGGGATGGCGAGCCGCTCAGCCCGGCCATGCCGGCGTATCCGGCCAACAGGAAAATCCCCAATCCCGCCACCAGCGTGCGAAGTTTCGACCTACTCATGGCTCAATCCTTTTTCTCCGAGTCCCGACATCCACCGATCATGGGCCCTTCTGGTTCGCCGCCCGGGTGTTCAGGCGGCCCAGATTGGGCGACGCCGACGGCTTGCGCACGCTGCCGCCGGACGGCGCCCCGCCACCGCCGGCCGGAGTGACGCTGCCGCTTTGCAGGCGTACCCGGCGGCGCAACTCGTCGCGTTGCTCGGCCGTCATGCCGGCTTCCTTCTTGCCTTTGTAGACTCCGGGTTCGTAGTCGATGACGCGGCCCTGTTCCTCGGCCCGGCATCCGGCGAGCAACAGACCGACGACCGCAACGGCGCCCACGACCCAGATTGGATTTCGGGTCTTCATCCAATTTTTTCCTTATGAATCAAAATCGTCCGCATCATCTTCTTACGGTCGATAGGGTAACGGCGGGCGGCGGCGTCCGTCAAATTCGGACACCGCCGCCCCCTTCAACCGTTACCTCCCGGGATTACGACCCCGCCTTCAACTGATAGGCGGTGCCCCATCCCCAGGCGCCGGAGCCGAAGCCACGGCTGACGATCCGCTCGCGGTAGATGTTGGACACCATGTCGCCGTCGCCGCCCAAGAGAGCCTTGGTCGAGCACATTTCGGCGCACAGCGGCAACTTGCCTTCCGCAAGGCGGTTGCGACCGTACTTCTGGAATTCGGCGGCGGAGTTGTCGTCCTCCGGACCACCGGCGCAGAAGGTGCACTTGTCCATCTTTCCGCGTGAGCCGTAGTTGCCCGCTTGCGGGTACTGCGGCGCACCGAAAGGACAGGCGAAGAAGCAGTAGCCGCACCCGATGCAAAGATCCTTCGAGTGCAGCACCACGCCTTCTTCCGTCTGGTAGATGCAATCCACCGGGCAGACCGCGATGCACGGCGCGTCGGAGCAGTGCATGCAGGCCACCGAGATGGACCGCTCACCGGGTTTGCCATCGTTGATGGTCACCACCCGGCGGCGATTGACGCCCCACGGCACCTCGTTTTCGTTCTTACACGCGGTGACGCACGCGTTGCATTCAATGCAGCGCTCGGCATCGCAAAGAAAACGCATTCTTGCCATGATTTTTCCTCCTTATCCTTACGCTGCTTTGATTCTGCAGAGGGTTGTCTTGGTTTCCTGCATCTGGGTCACCGAGTCATACCCATAGGTGCCGCACATGTTGGACGCTTCGCCCAACACATAGGGATCGGCCCCGCTTGGGTACTTGGACCGCAGATCCTTGCCCTGCCAGTGACCACCGAAGTGGAACGGCATGAAGACCACACCGGGCGCGACGCGCTCGGTAACCAGTGCCTTGACCAGCACCTTGCCGCCTTCCGGCGAATGGACCCACATGTCGGCCCCGTCCTTGATGCCGTTGTTGTTGGCATCGATGGGGTTCACTTCGCAGAACATGTCCTGTTGCAGTTCAGCGAGCCACTTGTTGGAACGGCTCTCGTCGCCGCCACCCTCGTACTCCACCAGACGGCCCATGGTGAGGATCGTCGGGAAGTCCTTGGAGAAGTCCTTCTTCTGAATGGACTCGTACATGGTCGGCAGACGATAGGCCTTCTTGTCCTTGTACGTGGCGTACTTGGGCAGAAGGTCGCGCCTGGGCGTATACAGCGGTTCGCGGTGCAAGGGCACCGGATCCGGGAACGTCCAGACGACCGTCCGGGCTTTGGCGTTACCGAAGGGCGCACAGCCGTGCTTGATGGCGACCCGCTGGATACCGCCGGAAAGGTCGGTCTTCCAGTTGGTCTTGTCGCCGGCGACCTTCTCGATGGACGCCTTCTCGGCAGCGGTCAGGTCCTTGTCCCAGCCCAACTTCTTCAGCAGCGCCATGTTGAACTCGGGGTGACCGTCCTTGAGCTCGTTACCCACCGGGTAGGAGCCTTCGGCCAAGAGGTTCTCGCCCTTCCGCTCGACGCCGAAGCGCGCCCGGAAGTTGAGACCGCCTTCCGCCACCGGCTTCGACGGATCATAGAGAACCGGCGTCCCCGGGTGCTTGAGCTCGGCCGTACCCCAGCAGGGCCACGGCAGACCGTAGTAGTCACCCGCGACGGGACCGCCCCTGGCGAGCAGCGAGGTCTTGTCGAAGGTGGCCTGGTTGGCCATGTGGGCCCGAAGGCGCTCGGGCGACTGACCCGTGTAGCCGATCGTCCACATACCCTTGTTGAATTCGCGGGTGATGTCTTCGATCAGGGGCTCGTCCTTTTCGACCTTGATGTTCTTGAACATCTCCTTGTCGAAGCCGAGTTTCTTCGCGAACTTGTACATGATGGTGTGGTCCGGAAGCGACTCGTACAAGGGATCGAACACCTTTTCGCGCCATTGCAGCGAGCGGTTGGACGCGGTGACGGAACCGTAGGTTTCGTACTGCGTCGACGCCGGCAACACGTAGACGCCGTCCTGACGGTCCGGAATGACCGCGGCGAAGGTCGGCACCGGATCGATGACGACCATCAGATCCAGCTTCTCCATCGCCTTCTTCATTTCCGGCAGACGGGTCTGCGAGTTCACCGCATGGCCCCAGAGGACCATTCCGCGGACGTTGTCCGGCTGGTCGATGTTCTTCTTGTCTTCGAGAACACCGTCGATCCAGCGGCTCACCGGGATGCCCTTCGACTGCATCAGCTTCTCGGAGGCGAAGCGCCCCTTGATGTAGTCGTAGTTGACGTCCCAGACGCGCGCCCAGTGCTTCCACGAGCCCTTCTTCAGGCCGTAGTAGCCCGGCAACGAGTGCGACAGGATGCAGAAGTCGGTAGCACCTTGGACGTTGTCGTGACCGCGGAAGATGTTGGCGCCACCACCGGCACGGCCGATGTTACCGAGGGCCAGCATCAAAACGCAGTAGGCACGGGTGTTGTTGTTGCCGTTGGTGTGCTGGGTACCGCCCATGCACCATACGATGGTGCCCGGCCGGTTGTTGGCCAGCGTCCGTGCGACACGCCGGAGCTGCGAGCCCGGCACGCCGGTGACGCGCTCGGTTTCCTCGGGCGTCCACTTCTTCACCTCGGCCCGGATCCGGTCCATGCCCCAAACGCGCTGTTTGATGTACTGCTTATCTTCCCAGCCGTTCTCGAAGATGTGGTGCAGGATGCCCCAGATCAACGCCACGTCGGTGCCGGGACGGAACCGCACGAATTCGTCGGCGTGGGCCGCCGTGCGGGTGAACCGGGGGTCACAGACGATCAGCGCCGAGTTGTTCTGTTCCTTGGCCTTGAGGATGTGCTGCACGGCCACGGGGTGCGCTTCGGCGGGGTTGGAGCCGATGAGGAACATGGCACGCGAGTTATGCATGTCATTGTAGCTGTTCGTCATCGCGCCGTAGCCCCAGGTGTTGGCGACACCGGCAACCGTGGTCGAGTGGCAGATCCGCGCCTGGTGGTCACCGTTGTTGGAGCCCCAGAAGGCGTAGAACTTGCGGAACAGGTAGGACTGCTCGTTGTTGAACTTGGCGGAACCGAGCCAATAGACGGAATCGGGACCCGAGGACTTGCGGATCTCGAGCATCTTGTCGCCGATCTCGTTGATCGCCTGATCCCAGCTCAGTTTCTTCCACTTTCCGCCTTCCAGCTTCATCGGGTAGCGCAGGCGACGCTCAGAGTGCGCGTGCTCGCGGACCGAGGCGCCCTTGGCGCAGTGGGCACCCAGGTTGAAGGGGCTGTCGAAGCCCGGTTCCTGGCCGACCCAGACGCCGTTGGCGACTTCGCCGATGACGGTGCAGCCCACGGAACAGTGGGTGCAGACGGATTTGATCTTCTGCATGCCCTTGGTGGCGGCAGCAGCCTTCACCTGCTTCGCCATGCCCAAGGGCACGGCCGCCGCAAGGGCGGTGCCGCCGGCTGTGAGTCCCGAGCGTTTCAGGAACGTCCGGCGGTCCATGGCGCCGCCGATCACACCAGCCAGGGCCTTCTTCAGACGGGGGCCGTTCGCTACCCCGTTGCTCTTTTTGGTGAGCATAGAAAATGTCTCCCTATGGCAAGTTGTTAGAACCTGGCGAGCTCGTAATAGGTCATCACGTGCTCGGTTTCCTGATAACCGCCTTGCTTGGCGTCATCAGTTGCCGCCGCCTGGGCGCTCTTGCCCGAAAGCGCAACCGCCGCACCGGCGGCAGCACCGGTCACACCGGCCGCTTTCAGGAAATCGCGTCGAGGCAGGGTTTTGACATCTTTGTCTGCCATGAGTTTCTCCCTAAAGTTACTCCCTATTCGGTCCAATTTCCGAAGGCCGTCGTATGGTTTTTCCGCCGGCCGACGGAGACGTGCTTCACGGCCTCGAGCTTCAGGCCGCCATTTCGAAAGCCTCGGCTTCCACCGCCATGAAATGCTTGCCGGCGGTGCCCAAGGGCATGTAGAGGGTGGCATTCTCCGCACCCTCCAAGTCTTCAAAAAACCGTGCCGCCCAAGGCGCCAAGTGTTTTTGAAAAAACGAACGCTGCTGCGCCAGATCGCCTCCCGCCCCGAAGGCGCCGGTGATCAACCCGTGCATGGTCTCGCACAGGAAGGCGATGTGGTCTTCCGGCTCCTGGTTCAAACCGGAAACCGTGACCCCCAATTCCGTCAGGTCGGCCCGCAACTCGGCCAACGGCTTCTCGTAGACGAAACCGGTCAAATAGAAGGACGCCGTCGGCGTCAGTTCGCCGCCGGCGCCGACCCCGTAGAACAGGCGGGTGAACTCGTCCTCCGCCTGGCCGCGCGGGGTGCGGACCGCCAGTTGGCCGAGATTGGCCAGGGCCTGGCCGATCTCCGTCTCGGCATCCGAGTCCTTGAGGCCGCGCAGAATGTCCAGGGTCTCGTCCGACGGCGGCGTCGTCAAAAGACGCGCCAAAAGCCCGTACAGATTGGCGCGCAGGGAATCCTCCTCGGAGATTTCCGCTGTCGCCCTGTTCTCGGTGGTGTCTGGAAAATCGCGTTCCGATGGAACGTCGTTCTCCAAAATCGAGCCTGCCTCCACGAGGGTTACCTTATCTTTGTTGCCGCGCCGGGGCGCGGAGTCCTCCCAAGTCGCCTCATGCCCCCCATGCATGGTGCGATGCTGAAGTCAGTATCCCTCCATTACAGCGCCCAAGTCAACAGGAAAGCAGCCCCATTTGTTCGAATCTGCATACAAAAAACTACAATCTTTTCATGAGTTTAGAAGGGTTTTTAGAAGACTTATGGCGTGTTGCAGCGCAGCATTCCGGGGCCCAAAAAGGCTCTGGTATACCAACTTTTTGCGGATGCAAATCATTATTATTATATCGAATTGTGATGTGACGCGGATACCGGGCTTCCGCGGGCCAGCGGCGTCGTCGACCGGACGGATTTCCGCCGCCCCTATACCATTTCGCACCGCGAAAAAGCCATCCGGGCGGGAAAATCACAAAAGGTCCCGGCAATGGGCTCGAATCGCATCACAAATGGGTGAAACTTCGGATATTTTTTTGCCGCAAACCGCGGCCCAAAGCCCCTCAGGCATCGCCGGGCTTGCGCACGCTGCCGGAACTCAGGCGTTCCGTGGCCTCCGAGTCGGCGGCGGCGGCCTGGTCGGGGTCGTCCTCGCCCTCACCCAGGTCATCGGCGTCCACGTCTTCCTCGTCACCGGCCGGCGGCGCGGCGGCGGCCTCCTTCTCGGCGGGCGCCTCGGTATCGGGGCCGGCCGCCGCCTCGGCGGTCTCCTCGGCGGTCTCGTCGTCGAGCCCCGCATAACCCTGGCCCGGCCGGTAGCTGGACGCCGACCCGGCGTCGATCAGCTTGTCGATGACCCGGAAGTTCTCGGCGTAATCATCCAGGCCGTCCTGGAAGCCGAAAAACGGATCGCTGCGCCACAGCATCCGAAGCGCCCGGTTCTTGATGAATTCCGGCACGTTGTCGGCGAGGAACGGCGTGAAGTCCGATTCCTTGGTCAGGCTCTCGATGGGCGGCAGGTTGCGGACCGCCTCTTCTTCCTCGGGGGTCAGTTCGCGCTCCGCCATGTCCGCCGGCGGCGCCGCGTCGTGGGCGGCTTCGCCCTCGAGCATGGCCAACGCTTCCGGCGGCGCCTGCTCGTAGGCCGCCTCGCCCTCTTCCGGCGCCGCCAGGGGCGCCATGGGCGGCACGAACTGCCGTTTCTGCACACCGCCCGGCAGGGCCGCCGGATCCGGGCGCCATTCCGGCGCCTCGGCAACCGGGGCGGCCGGAGACTCGGTTTCGTCGGCCTCACGCCGGGCCTCGGCGGCGGTCTCCTCGGCCTCGTCAGCGCCGCCCTTGCGTTTCAACCGCGACCAGCGCGCCAGCCGGCCTTCGCCCCGCTCAGCCATCGGAGCGCCTCCTGAGCCCGTTGCCGGCGGGCGGCGGGCGGCGCGAGAAGCCGCCCTTGCGCGGGTCGTAGGGCTTGTTCTTGCGTTTCTTGAAGGGCTGGTCGACGTGGTAGGTATCGACGAAATTCTGCACCCAGGCGCCGATCTCTTCGGGCATGGGCACGCCCTCGACGATTTCCTCGTCGCCTTCCGTGTAGCTTTCGGCCTCGTAGGGACAGACGGTGACCAGGAACGGCATGATGTCCGGCTCGTCGGCCTCGTTGCCCCGGGTCAGCACCACGTAGACGTTGGGCAGCGAGTTCGAGAGATTGGCCCGGTAGCCCTCCGTCTCGCCCTGGAACAGCTCGATATCCAGGGTGCCGATGAGGAAATGCCGCCAGCCCTCGCCTTCCCGGAGCGGCAGCCATTCCTGGTCCTCGGCCATGGGCGCGACGCCGGGGATCACCGCGACGGGCTCCCAGGTGTAATCGACCCAGCGATTGTCGATCTCGCGGCGCTCGACGACGACGCCGACCCGCATGGTCTCGTGGGCGCTCATGCCACCCCCCGGGCCGGCGGGCCTAAGCGGTCCAGAAGGCGCCGCGCCTCTTCCAGGTTCTCCGGCCGGTTGACGTTGAAGAAGGGGTCCACGTCGTCGGCGGTGAAATCCACGTGGACGATGCCGTAGCGGGCCGTCCAGCGATCGATCTTGCGCATTTCCTCTTCCTCCATGGCGCGACGCAGTTCGTCCTTCAGCCGCACCGGCCAGAGCGCGAACACGGGATGGGTCCGTCCGGCCGACATGGCGCAGGCCATCTCGGCATCGTCGGCGGCGATCGCGCCGGCGAGCCTGGCGACAAGGTCTTCGGGAAGGAACGGCGCGTCCGTGGCGAAGGACGCCACCCATTCCGCGTCCGGGTTAGTCTCGGCGGCCCAGGTCATGCCGGTCAAGACGCCGGCCAGGGGCCCGGCGAAGCCCTCGATGACGTCGGCCACCACGGGCAGGCCGAAGGGAGCGAAGCGTTCCGGATCACCGTTGGCGTTGAGCACCAGTGTATCCACCTGGGGCCGGGCCCGGCCGATGACCCGCTCCAGGATCGAGCCGCCGCCCAAGTCCAACAGGCTCTTGTCGCCGCCGCCCATGCGCCGGGCCAGGCCGCCGGCCAACAGAACACCAACGACCGGGCCGGTCATACTCATGTTTCCGTCCCTGTCCGGGCTCCGCCCGTCCGCGCCTCTTGCACCGGCACTCATCGGGATGCCCCCTTGCGTTGCAGATGCCGGGGCTCGTCGTCGACGGCGGCGTGGTCGGCGTCGAAGACGATGCGGTCCTCGCCGGTCAAGGCCACGAAGCGCTTGCCCCGGGCCCGGCCGATCAGGGTCAGACCCACCTGACGGGCGAGATCCACCCCCCAGGCGGTGAAGCCGGACCGCGACGCCAGGATGGGAATGCCCATCTGCACCGTCTTGATAACCATCTCCGAGGTCAGCCGGCCGGTGGTGTAGAAGATCTTGTCGCCGCCACCGATGCCGTTCAGGAACATGTAGCCGGCGATCTTGTCGACGGCGTTGTGGCGGCCCACGTCCTCCATGTAGATCAGTACCCGGTCCTCCTGGCAAAGCACGCCGCCGTGGATGGCGCCGGCCTCCAGATAGAGGCTGGGCGCGGTGTTGATCTTCTTCATCAGGGCATAGAGCCAGGAGGTGTGGATCACCGCCTCGGCGGGCAGGGCCGCGTCCTCGAAGCTTTCCATGACGTCGCCGAAGACGGTGCCCTGGGCGCAGCCCGACGTCAGGGTCTTCTTCTTCAGCTTGTCCTCGAAGTCGGTCTCGTGGGCGGTGTGCACGACGACGGTCTCGATCTCGGCGTCGAAATCGACGCCGACGATCTCGTCTTCGAGGCCGAGCATGTTCTGGTTCACCAGATAGCCGACGGCCAGGTATTCCGGATAGTCGCAGATGGTCATCATGGTGACGATCTCGCGGGAATTCAGGAACAGGGTCAGCGGCCGCTCGACGGTCACCGACGCGGTCACCGCGTTGCCCGCGTGGTCGATGCCGGCGACCTTCTCGGTCAACCGGGGATCAGCCGGATCGGGGGTCACCAGGTTTTCCCGTTGCTCGCTCATGCCTCGCCTCGTCCGGGCGATCGGAAAGGATCGCCTCCCCCTATATAGGGGGCGTCATGATGTCCATCCAGGGTCCGGCGCGCAAGTCACGTCAGCGGGATCAGGTTTGCCAAACGCCCGGGCTTGTGCTTGAAATCCCGTCGAATCCCGTCGTCCCAA
>Ga0056115_1000436_pt1 | contig 19006 bp, 19 predicted proteins | sample WorMetOlspDAHAB1_FD_77007 | JGI IMG/M metagenome (GOLD analysis project Ga0056115, IMG submission 77007) | Marine gutless worms symbiont microbial communities from Max Planck institute for Marine Microbiology, Germany - Olavius sp. DAHAB.1 ...
GTTCCCTGTTAGTCAATGCTATCGGTAGGCAGCTTCGTTGGACGAAAAATGCCGGAATTTTACAACTTCGTCTAGCTGCCGCCCAGAATTATTAGCCTTTTTTTCGTATATAGTTCCGTTAAAGTATCATTTTACCTTGAAAAATGAGTTGATTATGGAGTTTAATCGACTCAACGTCAACTATAAAGTCAAGTGGGATTACCTGTTGAAAATCTTCTCAGGTGTCACATCCCCGAACAACAGGATTTTGGCGCCGCTATGGCCGGCAAATGAGTCGGCATCGTTTTTTTTATCAAAAGGCAAGGCCTCGAAGCCCATGGGACCGTATACATCCTTAGCACCGACGATGTAGTAAGCCGATCGCCCACTGATCCAACGGCCCGATTCGAAGTCGATCACCCAGATAAGCTGCGGCGAAAAGCCCGGTTTTACATAGCGATCCGGATCATTCAGGAATGCGAACATGCACTGGGTGGAGCAGAAATGATGAATTTTCCCGTCTTTCGCATGGATCTGGCACTTGTGTTTGGGGTATCTGCTTGGATACATCTCGCAGACGACACATCGATCATTGGTCCCCGGCTCAACAATTTTACCCTTTTTGAGCCTTTTTTTGACCAGCATCGCATTTTCCCCGGAAACGCCGGTTCGCGCAACATCCAACGCAGTAGCAAACGATGCGGTTTTACCGCCATGCGTCGATACGTAAGTTTTGGCTTGCTGACTATCGGCAAAAACGATCTTGCTCCTGGGGCTCATCGTGCCTTTGGCGGTTGAACCAATGACAATGACTGCGGCGGCGGAATCAATCATCTTTTTGGGATCGTGATAAACGGCAAGGCTGATGTTTTTGAGAAATACACCGGATTTACGCATAAGGTCCGCCAGGCAGTGAAATGAACAGACTTGCGAAATGCCGTCCGTTTGATCGAATTCAATCCATGTACGGGCCCACATGGAGCGTACCATGCCGCATACCGGGCACTGCCCGGAAAAGTGAGATGATGGCGGCATCAGGGGATGGTCAACTTTGAATCGGTCCGATGCAGATGAAAAGCTCCCGGATATCGGCAGCATCACAATCGTATATAATAAAGCAACAAGGATTTTTTTTCTGGTGATTTCTAACATACGAACTCTTTTCACAGCTCAATCAGATATCATAATCCAAAGATGATCCCTTAGTTGAGGATGACTCACAACATACTGCCGCTATCGGAACGTTGTTAACTGAATCTTGCATTTGAAAGCCTCCGATTCGTGCAAAATCCAGGTATTAAGGTAAGGCTTATGCTATCCGGACAGCCAAACCCCGAAGCGCAGACGCCAGATGACGGCAGGCCCAAGTGCAAATATCAAAAAGAAAGCTCCGCCAATCATCAGACACCTGGCGGCCCGAATGCAGCGATCCAGTGCATGCCCGTATGCCTGAGGGTTTTCACGCACCATCCGCGGCAGGATGAGAATTGTCAGGCCCTCCAAGCCGATCAGTCCCATCGCACCATAAAGCGGGTAGCCAACCAGGCTGTGCTCGGGCAAAAACAAGCACCAGGGGCAATGATGATGCAGAACTTCATAATGATAGGCTGACAGATTATTGACCAGCGTCAGTGCTGCCACCGGCGTCCATAGCATGCAAAGCAGCCCGAGAGCGAATCGCAGCCTCTGGTTTTTGATGGTTACGGGATTCATAAAAACACTCAGGCCCAGCATAAGTAGGCTCAGAAAAACAAATGTGCCAACCCACCAGGCATCCGTCACACCGGCAATACTTTTTGCCTGCAGCAAGGTTGGAAACTGGTCGTAGACAACGGCGCAGCAGTTCACCGCACGCTGAGGTTGGATGCCGGCAAACGCATCATAGGTTTGCACCAGCGTCAATACAGCAACCGGCGGGACAACCAGAAAAAAATGGGCATTGAATTTCGTCAACGGTATGGTGGCCTGCATCCGGTTCAGGTTGTCCAGTTCATACCAGAGTCGCATGACGACCAATAAAATCCCACTGAGAAGCAGCAGTCTGGTGCTGCCGTCGGCCATGGCCTGGCAGACGCCGGTGCCGCACATGGCACCGGGAATGTCTTCGTGAAAGACATTGGCAATGCCGAAAAGAAGTAATACGGCGCCAAATAGAAACAGCCAAAAAGCGGCCCGGCCCAGGATCGAGGCTGTTTCCGCCGCCGCCTCCAGTGCCAGCTGCCGGCGGTCAGCTGCTGCCGGCCGCCAGTGAAGCGTTGTGCGAAATGAAGTTATGCCGGCCGCCAGCAGCGATAACAATGCAACAGTTTGGGCTGAGATGACGGCTAACAGTAAGGGGTGCCAGTACATGAAATATCCGCCTCGCTATGATGTCGCTAAGCGCCTATCGCTTCCAACGTGCCGTCAACCAGTCGATACCGGACCGGGTCATCGGTTTGTGCCGCCATTCCGGTTTCATGGGTGGCGATAATAACGACGGCGTTTCGGCCGGCGTACTCGCGCAGCAAATTCATAACCCGTTCGGCGTTTTCGGAATCCTGATGGGCCGTCGGTTCGTCGGCCAATAAATAGGCTGGCCGGGTTACCAGTGCCCGGGCAACAGCCGTTTTCTGCCGCTCCCCACCCGAAAGGCCATTGACCGGACTGCCCACCAGATGCAGAATTGCCGTCTTTTGCAGCATTTCGGTCGCCCTGCGGCGGCACTCGGACAACCCATAGCCCAGTGGTATCAAGGGCAGCATAACATTCTCGAGCAGGGTAAAGTCGTATAGCAGATGATAATGCTGGAAAATGATACCCACTTGCCGGCGCCACCGATCCCGATGGGCACCGGCCCAGCGTGAGACTGCCTGTTCATTTACGATTACCTCCCCTGAAGTCGGTCGGCTGAGACCGGCCAGGATATTCAGCAGGCTGCTTTTGCCGGCACCGACGGCACCGGAGATGATACTGATTTGTCCGGCCGGAAACCTGGCGTTAAGTTTGTCCAAAATAATGCGGCTTTGTCCGTTTCCCGCTGGCAGGGCATAACATAGATCTCGGCATGTGATTCCGGAAATCATCGACTGCCGGCTCCTTCTATCAACTCATGCACATCGGCGGTTGCAGCCCTGACGACCGGTGCCAGCGCCGATCCGATCACCGGTGTCAATACGAATCCGGCAACTTCCAGCAGGACGGTTATGGCCCCTTCCGGTTTCAGATAAAGTTTGGGCGGTATGGTTTCCCAGTCCAGAAAAATCGTCCCCAGCCATCCGGTTCCCGGCCCGTAAACCAGTAAATAGGACAGGCAGGCGCCGATGGCAGCTGAGGGCAGGCCGACAGCGCATGCGCGATAAAGCTGCAGCCGGACAATGTCCCCGGTGGTCCAGCCCATCGCTTTCATGATTCCCAGATCGGACTGTCTTCCCATTGACTTTCGAATATTGACCGCCACCAAAAGACAAACCGCCAGCACCGCGGGGATAACGGTAATGGTTTTGAGTGTGCTGCCGCGGTTCAATCCGCTAGCATACATTGCAGTACTTTGCCGTCGTGTGACACAGCGCACCGGCCAAGGAAACGCAGCCGCCAGGTCCGCCAGAATGGCGTCCTGTTCTTCCTCGTGGAAAACTTCTAGCGCCAGATCACTGGCGTAACCGTCGGGCAGGCTGATAAGTTTGCGGGCGTCTTGAGCGTTCAGCAACACCAGATCGTGGGTAAAAAGTCCCGTTTTATCCGGCAGGTGGCCAATTATCCGATAGGTGCTGCGCACCGAACCTTCCAGTTGCAGGATATCAACGGCTCGACCGGCGACAACTCCCGGGCCGATGACCGCCTGCCCCGGGCCCGGCAAGCGGGTTAAAAGATTTTTATAAGCTTGCGGAATTTGGTCCGGCGCAACCCCGATGATGGTCAGCGGGCCATCCGGGCCATTTACAATTCCCCAGATTCTCGGCTTCACCGATATCACACCGGGAACCGTCTCGGCCGCCCGCACGGCTTGCCGGACCGGCAGCGGCCGCCATCCGCCGGCATCGATCCGCCGGACAACAAGGGCAGGTGCCGCATTCAGCAGCCGGTCGACAGTGTCATACACAGCCCGCGGAAACAACAGCAGCGTGCCGACAATAGCAATCGTTGAAGTGATGGCCGCCGCTAAAAGCAACGACTCGACGGGCCGCCGCAGAATGTCCCTGAAAGCCCATAATTGCAAAGTACTGTATATCGGCATTTTCATCGGGTATTCCGCCGGTTGCCTGCCGGACCGCCGGAAAGGATTTCAGACGCAGAAACAGCGCCTGTCGGCAGATGCGGACTGTGACGCACGTCAACGGCCGGATGGGCATAGCCGGCATCTCGCAGCGCATGTCCGGTTGGAAACAGCGCCGGGGTGCTTAGACTCAGCATTTTGATGAGGCTGCCGGTCATGTCAGGTGGCTCACGACGGTCACTGCCGGCGGATGCCGCCAGCATAACAGCGGCAATGATCGTTATTGCGGTTATCATCAGAAGACCACGGCGGGATTGGTTTAATCGGTCGTATGTTTTACCCATGATTTCCTAAAAGCCAGCGCTATTCTGAAAATTTACAGACAGGATGAAGACACTGGAGTTGATATTATTTTTCAATCTTGCGCCCCGTCATTTCCAGCCATTTGCCATCGTCCATATCATTGAGTAAAAATCGTGATTTCCCGCCATGCCGTTTTTTAAACACTTTCAGATAATTCTCATCCATAACGGGCACCAGGGCCGGGCCCATGGGACCGATAACGTCCGAGCCGAACACGAAAAAAATGCTGCGGCCATCGACTTGTCGACCGGTGAAGTATTCTTTAACGACCGGCTGTTTGAGTTCTGTCTGATTTGTACCCAGATATATTTCGGGATGCATCCACGAGCGGATCATGCAGCCGGTGCTGCAAAAATAAAAAGTGGTGCTGTTACGCAGCTGGATGGCACCGGCAAATTTTGGATACCGAATGACTTTCATCCCGCAAACCGGACAGCGGTCTTCAGGGTTGATCTGCATACGTCCGTTTTCATCCAGCGGTTTAATACCGGCCAATGGGCCTTTGCTGTCAGATGCGGAAATTGGGCTCGCGGCGGGAAGGATCAGACAGGCAGCAAAGGCGACCGTTAAAATCAGAACCCATGAATCGTTTGCCCCCCCTTCCCGCAGGAAATTTAGGCGATGTTTTTTTGATATCATCTTTCTTTTTCAGATTCCCGGGCACTCCCTGTCAGATGCTGCGACACGGCTTGACGCCGTGCGAAACAACCTGTATTAAATCCACAGGGCTCTGTCAAATGGTAATTGCGCTCAACATTGACTCCAATCTTTCACGAAACAGCTCGACTATGGAAGCCACACCCCTTGTCGCATTATTTTTCTTGGGTTTATCCGGCACCGGCCATTGTATCGGTATGTGTGGTCCACTGGTGTTTGCCTTTCCCGGAAAAACCGGCAAAGTGAGTGCGCATTTGTGCTATCATGCCGGTCGTCTGACCACCTACGTGATTGTGGGTACCCTGCTGGGAAGTGTCGGCCTGGCAGTGGCAAAATTATCGGGAGCGGCCGGCTTTGACTACCTGACCGCCATCACTCGCATACAGGTGGTTTTTTCTTTGTTGGCGGGTGCCTTCCTGCTCATTTTTGGATTGGGTCAACTGGGACTCACCCGCCATCCGAATTGGCTCGCCGTTGCAACGCCTGACAAAATACCGGGTTTTCGTTACCTTGTGCGGTCGGCCTTTTTAAAGTCCAATCCTGCATTGATGGCCCTTACCGGAATATTCATGGGTTTTTTACCCTGTGGACTGTCATACGCTGCTTTTTCCAGAGCGTTGTCGGCCAGCCGGCCATTAGAAGGCGGGGCACTCCTGCTGGCATTTGGCGTCGGCACCCTGCCGGGCTTACTGCTGGTCGGTACGGGAGCTTCCGTTCTCTCGCGCCGCTATCGCAGACATTGCGATATTTTTTCCGGAATACTGATGATTGGAATGGCCGTCTCCCTTCTCGTAGAGGCCATCACGGCCATTATTTAATTTACCATTGAAATCCTGGGCCGCCGGGGTGAAATCAAAGCCGGGTCCTCTGGAACCGATCTTTATTCGTCGAGTTAACGAATCCGGCTTGCGGCGGTCACTGAACGATAAAAGGCGCAGCCCCCTGCCTGCCGGCCAGAATTTTTTTAAGCACTTCCTCGATTTTGACTTGATTGGTCATACCGGATATTTTATCGAAGACCTTGCCGTCTTTGAAAAACATCAGGGTTGGGATGGATTTAATACCATATTGGGCCGCCGACTGTTGACTGTCGTCCGCGTTGCATTTGACAAACAGGATTCGGTCGCCGTAACTTCCGGCTAATTTATCGACTATCATCCCAATACCCTTACACGGCCCGCACCAGGGCGCCCAGAAATCGACCAAAACCGGTTTATCCGCCTGCAGCACCCGGGCTTCGAAGCTGCTGTCGTCAACTTCCAATAAATTTTCTGCCATTTTGTAATTTCCTTTCATTGGTTTTCTTACTTGATATCGTCTGCAATGGAAAGTATAACCGAACGGATAAAAGTTCAAGGGGAGGTTCAATGAATTCACGCGAACGTGTGCGAGAAGCGCTGCTTTGCCGTAAACCGGATCTAATCCCAAAAGCCCTGGGGTTTTTTGACCAGGATCTGGAGGCCATTGCCCCGACGGCACCCGAGGACTACTTTGAACTGGACATCCGCTATGTCGAGTTCGATCCGCCGGACAACCAGGATACTTTTCGGAGCTACCTGGACACTCTGCCACAGGACATCCACGTGGGCAATCCGGCCCAACTGCGCACCTACCATGAATGGCATTATCACCCGGAAAGAGGCACCGCCCGCCCGCTGTCCGGTGCTCGCTCATTAAAGGATCTGGCAGACTATGCTTTCCCGGATCTTTCAAATCCAAACCGTCACGCCGGTCTCACAAAAAAAGTGCAGCGTTTGCACGCTCAAGGATTTGCAGTGGCCGGTGCACCGCCTCATTTAGGCGGTGAACTGTTTGAATCCGCCTGGCGCCTGCGCGGTTTTGAAAATTTCATGATCGATCTGGTGTACCGCAGTGAGATAGCCGACTACCTGCTCGATCAGCTGACATCGATGTTGATTGAAAATGCGCTCATTTTGGCCCGGGCCGGTGTCGACATCCTGCTGCTGGATGATGACGTCGCCATGCCGACCGGTTTAATGATCGGCCCGGCCACCTGGCGCCGGCATTTTAAAGACCGCTTGGACCGGGTAATTAGTATCGCGCGGGAGGAATCACCGGAATTATTGATTTTTTATCACTGCGACGGGGACTTCACCCGGCTGGTTCCCGATCTGGTTGATATCGGTGTCAATGTCGTCAACCCAATCCAGCCGGACTGCATGGATGCTGCCGCTATCAAGCGTGAGTTTGGTGACCGTCTGGCCATATGGGGCGCCGTTGGCAGTGCCCGCCTATGGGATTGGGGGTCACCGGATCAGGTCCGGTCCGAAGTCAAACGCTGCATCCAAGCTTTAGGACCGCAAGGCCTGCTGTTGTCACCGGCCTACGACATCGATTTTGCTCCCTTTGAAAATATCGCCACCTTCGTAGAGGCAGTCGAAGAATTTGGGAGGCTTTAGCTCCAAATAGTTCTTCAATGTACTATTCCGACCTGAAACTTGCATGAAAATAATTGAGATTGAAAATTGAAGTTTACGCCAACAACCCAACGCATGATGCATGGTAGGCGGGTATTCGGTTTTACGAGGAATCTTGAACCCTTCAAACCTCATTTACCGCCGTGAGCCTCTTTAATTCCCTGGACGATTTGTCGGCTGAGGGTGGCCAGCAGCCGGCTTTTGGCTGCAACAAAGGCATCATAGTCCTCTCCCCGGGCCGGCTCTCTGATTAAAGACTTGCGTACGAACAAAATCTCCCGGGCTTCCCGGCCGGTTATCGTCCAGGTGATGTCCAATTGGGCATATTGTCCCAGCCGGCCGTCAAATTGCTGAACTTCCAGATAAACGCGGTAATCCGGATCAAAGTAATCTTCCCAAGGGTAAGCAACCACCAGATTGGTTTGCAAAAGGGCTGCAAGATTCATGGTCACCACCCGCAGAAAATCCTCATAAACTGAACCGGCCCAGCGATGAAATTCATCCACATTGATTTTATTGGGTCCAATGCGGGTGACAATTTGCGGCCGGTCAATAATTTTGGGAAGATGCAGCGGCCCGACACCGACGGCGATGTTGTTGCCTAACCCGGCAGTTTTATCGGCTTCTGAAACATATGATAGCGGCGATAATGTATAAAATTCTAAAGGCGTGGTGGCACTGCGGCAGCCGGCCAGAAAAACCAGCGCCACTAACATAGCCAGGCCAATGTTTTGGAGGTGTCCATTTGCCGTCATCGTTTTTTTCCTTTCCCGTATATCAGCGCATCCGGATTTCGCTCTAAATAATCAGCCATCACGCGGATTGAACGCGCGGCCCCGCTAAGCTCTTTAAAAACGCGCATCAACTCGTAATACAGCGGCGAATCTTTGCTGACCGAGCCTTTAATGCTATTCAATGTTAATTGGGCTTCTTTCAGAGTGGCGTCTAGTTCCGGTACAACCGTCCGATCAAAATTCCGGGCCAGTTTTTTGGTATGCTTCAGCGTCGTATTCAAGTTGGCAACCGCGGACCTCAATTCGGGGGTAATAACCCTGTTTAGAGTAGCGGTAAATTGCTGCGCCTGATTGAGCGTCTGGTTTAAGTCTGCGATGGCTTCCTGCAGTTCGGCTGAGTTGACCAGGCGTTTGGCACCCTGAACCGTATCCCGCAGATCGTTGCCGATCTGTTCGATGGGCAGTTTTTCAAGCTTCTTCAAAAGGTGGGTCAAGCTGGTCGTAATTTCTTCCATGGAAGTCGGCACCGTCGGCATTTGAGGGTAGCGGCCCTCCCAGATTATATGCGCCGGTTTTGCATTCGGATGAAAATCCAGATCTACATAAAGCTGTCCGGTAATCAGGCTGCCGGTTTTGAGTTGGGCCCGCATCCCCTGCGCCACGAGGTAATCGTTTTGCTGCCTCTCATCGGTCTCGTCCACCTCGCCGATGACTTTGATGCGCTCCTGCTCTATTTCAATCAGAACCGGGATCAAAAAGACTCTTTTTTGGGCATCGAACTCCATGTTGATATCCAGCACCTGGCCGACGGGAATCCCACGAAATTCGACCGGCGAGCCCACCGTCAGCCCCCTGACCGAGCCTTCAAAGTGCAATAGCCAGCGGCTTTTTTGGGTGTATGTTTTTTCGAAAATCCGCTCGCGGGATTCATAGAGTTTGAAGTCATCGTTATCTTCCGCCGGGCCGCCCGGTTCCAGGTTGGTGGGGGTGTCGAAAGCGATTCCACCGATTAGAATGGTCACCAGGGATTCCGTATTGACCCGAATGCCGCTGGCATCAACCGCAAAATCCAAACCACTGGCATTCCAGAAGCGGGTGTTTTTGTAAATCTGTTTGTCAATCGGGTCATTGATGAAGATTCTGATAGATACGGATTCGCCATCTTGCTCCAGCTTGTAGCTAACCACCTGGCCCACTTTAATCTGGCGAAAATAAACCGGTGAACCGATATCCAGAGACCCCAGGCGTGAGGCATGCAGATTAAAATGCCGGCCGGGCAAATCAGTGGTCACTACCGGTGGAGTTTCCAATCCAACGAATTGAGTCGCAGGCAATCCCGGCTTGCCGGGGTCCAGGCCGATGTAAGCCCCCGAAAAAAGCGTGCCGAGTCCGGAAACCTGACCCGCTGCAACCCGGGCCCGCACGACCCAAAATCGCGTGTTGGCCGACAAAAATTCCTCCGCCTCTTTGACCAGATCGGCTTTCACCAGCACCCGGGAAAGATTCGGGGTGAGACGGATTTCCGTCACCTCGCCGAGCTCAACATCTTTGTATTTGATTTTGGTCTTGCCGGCTTCCAGCCCATCGGCGGTTTCAAATGAAATAGTGATGCTCGGGCCTTTTTCCGATAAGGTTTTATAGACCAGCCAACCCCCGATGAGCAGTGCTACCATCGGAACAAACCACACAATCGATATCTGGTATCTGCGGGTTGAGACGACCGCTTCGGGCAGCTCATGGCCCTCTTCTTTTTGGGCTTTTTCCTCACTCATCACGAGTCTCCTTTGCATCCCATATCAGTCTGGGGTCAAAACTCATCGCGGCAAACATGGTGATCACGACGACTGCGGCAAAGAATCCCGCGCCCGGCCCGGCCTTTATGGTTGCCAGGTTGCCTAAGTTGACCAGGGCCACCAGAATCGTGACCACATAAATGTCCACCATGGACCAGCGCCCGACCGCCTCGGTGATGCGATAAAGCCGGGTGCGGTCCTTGGGTCGCCAGGCGGATTTGCGCTGCACGGTAATCAGCAAAAACGTTAGGATGATCAGCTTCAACATTGGCACCAGAATACTGGCCACGAAAATGATCAGGGCAATCGGCCACATCCCGCTGGCAATAAAATAGATGACACCACTCATGATCGTATCCGACTGGGACTTACCGAATGAGATGACAACCGTAACGGGCAGTAGATTGGCAGGAATATAAAAAACGATGGCCGTCAGAACCAGGGCCCAGGTGCGCTTCAGGCTGTTTGGCTTGCGTTGATGTAAAGTTGAACCGCACCGCGGACAGACCAAAGATTTGCCGATTTTCGAGAAGTTGATCCGGCACAACAGATGGCAACTATGGCAACTGATCTGCGACGCGTTGCGGGCCGTGAATGCAATCGGCTTCATCGCAGCTTCTCCCATCGTTGCCAGATTTCATGGGGATCCAGGGAGACCGTGGCCGCGGCCAGCACCACGATCAGGGCAAAAAATGAAAAAATGGCGACTCCCGGAATTATCTGTGCCATTTTAGCAAGCTTAACGACCGATACCAGAATACCCAGCATAAAGACCTCCATCATGCTCCAGGGCTGTAAACCGCGCACAAATCGAAAGATGGGCCCAAATTGGGGCGGTACCCGATTGTGTCGCAACGGCAGCAGCAAATACATCATCCCCAGCAGTTGTGCCAGTGGTGCCAAAATGGTTGTGAGCAGCACCACGATGGCAAGGCCCTGCATACCCTGGGAGTAGAGCACCTTTATTCCAGTTATCAGGTTGGTTTCGTGAGTCTGGGAACCCATCTTCAAGGCCAGAAAGGGATATGTATTGGCCAGCACAAATAACACCAAACCGGCCATCGATAGCGCCAGGGTCCGCTCCAGGCTGTTGGGCTTATGGCGGTAAAGCACAGACCCGCAGCGGATACAGTTTGCAATCCCTTTTTTAGGCAGGGGTTTGACCCGGTGAATCAAATCGCATTCGTGGCAGGCAATCATTGGGTCCATTTGATCGTCCTCAGATGCAAAGCACGCCATTGTGAATGGGTTCTCAACAGGAGCAAACATGGCAGAAAGTATGGCAACTATTGAACCATGATAAGTCAGGGGGAAAACTGGGTTAATCCATAAAGTATAGTCTTCCAGATAAAGTTTTTGGACTGCGTTATCAGTCGCCCCCTTCAACAACGTACTATTTGTACGCCTTACTCAGGGGGCTCCTTCTAGCCTTGCCAAAAGCATTATCTGAAAGCCTATAGCTTGGCCATCGGGTCAATTTTTTTCAACTACTCTTAATTGATAATATTTAGCGGCAGTACTGTCAAGATAATAGGGGTTGAGCAGAAAAGCGTATAAACATCCAATATACTATATTGCGGGGCGGATTCATTAGCGGACTAATTAAGCTTTTTGGCCAGTTTCACAAAAAAGTCGATGGAATCCGGGTTGGCCATGGAGTCGGTGTTCACAGCTTGGTCCACCGGGACACCGGTAAGAATTTTTTTCACCGGCACCTCAAGCTTTTTAGCGTTCAAGGTACGGGGAACGTCACTAATGGCGTGGATTTCATCCGGGATATGACGCGGTGATAAAGTACTGCGTATTTTATTATTTATCTTTTGCTTTAGATCCTCGTCCAGCGTGACCCCTTCTTTGAGAACGACGAAAAGCGGCATCAGATACCCCCCATGATGAGGCTCAAATCCAATAACGAGGCTGTCGGTTACTTCAGCGAGATCCTCCACCGCAGAATAGATTTCACTGCTGCCCATTCGGACACCCAGTCGATTGATGGTTGAATCAGAGCGGCCGAGAATGACACCGCTGCCCCTTGAGGTAAATTTGACCCAGTCGCCGTGTCGCCACACTCCCGGATACATGTCAAAATAGCTCGTGCAGTAGCGGACATTGTCGGAATCGTTCCAGAGATAAAGCGGCATGGACGGCATGGGCTCGGTGATGACCAGTTCGCCAACTTCGTCGATCAGAGACGTCCCGTTTTCATCAAAAGCCCGGGCATTGACCCCCAGACACCGGCATTGAAGTTCGCCGGCCCTGACCGGCAGCAGGGGGCTGCTGCCTAAAAATCCAGTGCAGGGGTCGGTGCCGCCGCTGGTGGAACCGAGCAAAATATCGCTTTTGACCCGTTCATATACCCATCGGAATCCTTCAACGGATAGCGGTGACCCCGTGGAGCCGACCGTCTTCAGATTGCTTAGATCACATTTTTGCCCCGGTTTCAGCCCGGCCTGCATACATCCGGTTAGATACGCCGCACTGGTTCCAAAAAAGGTCATCTTAGCCCGTGCGGCTAGATCCCATAACACATTTAAATCAGGATACCCCGGACTTCCATCATACAGGATGGGCGTAGCCCCCTGGAGCAGGCTGCCCTGTAGAATATTCCACATCACCCAGCCGGTCGTAGAAAACCAGAAAAAGCGATCACCCGGCTGAATGTTCATCTGCAGTCTCGAAAACTTCATAAATTCTAACAATATTCCACCGTGTCCATGCACCAGGCCTTTGGGCAGTCCGGTGGTTCCGGAGGAATAAACTACCCAGAGGGGGTGATTAAAGGGTACCTGCTCAAAACTAAATTCACAATTTTCATTAAGCGATATATCGTCCCAGTTCAACTCCTTATCTAATTCAACAGTCCGGGCCTCCGGTTCTAAGTATGGCACGATTACTGTTTTTTCCAGGGTAGTCAGTGACCGTTGAAGTTCGCCCACGGCCGGTCGCAGGTCAAAAGATTTCCCGCCGTATGGATAACCGTCCACGGCAAACAACACTTTAGGGCCAATCTGGAGAAAGCGATCAATCACGCTGCGCGTACCAAAATCAGGTGAACAACTGGACCAGACGGCACCGATGCTGGCACAGGCTAAAAAGGCAACCAGCGTTTGAGGGATGTTCGGCATGTAGGCCACAACCCGGTCACCAGGAACAACTCCCAGGTCATGCAGGGCTGTCGCCACGGACGTAACCTGCTGATAAAGCGCTTGCCAGGAAATTTCCGTTAGGGGCACTATTTCCGATTGAAATATTAACGCCGGATGGGGAGATGACATATGCCGGAACACATGCTCGGCATAGTTCAGCTCTGCACCAGGGAACCATTGGGCTCCGGGCATTTTTCGTTCAGGCAATATGCAGGTATATGGTTTGGACGCCTTGATGTCGAAAAAATGCCAGAGGGTTTGCCAGAAAGTTTCGATGTCCGTGACCGACCATTCCCAGAGACTGTTATAATTTTTTAAGGATAATCCTTGCTCTGATTCAAGCCATTTTAGGTATTTGGTAATAGTAGCGCGGCTTTTTGATTCCTCTGTGGGCTCCCACAAAATTGTTCCTTCCACTATAGCTTTTGTGCTCATGGAATCCTCCGAATTAGGCAAATCGTGAGTTTATATAATTTATCGAATTTAATGGTTGTCACCCATAATTCCAGTATTCCTATTGTCAGTGAAGCGAACTTGAGCTCGGTTTTTATCACTTTACAGTTTGACATACAAGGCCAACAGAAACTATATTCTCCCCTAACTAACCATAAATATAACAGGAAAAAAAATGAAACCACCCATCGCCATTATCGGTATTGGAGAATTAGCGAGTGTTTTTGCCAAGGCTTTCTTACGCAATGGTTATCCGGTGTATCCCATAACCCGCAATATGAATCTTGCTGAGGAAGCTGAAAATCTGCCGGCACCTCAACTGGTTTTGGTAGCAGTTGCCGAAAAGGATTTCCACCAAGTCATGCAAACCATGCCGGATCGGTGGCGCAAAAGACTTGTTCTCCTCCAAAATGAACTGCTGCCCCGCGACTGGCTCGCCCATGAGATAGACAATCCCACTGTCATTTCGGTCTGGTTCGAAAAAAAGAAGGGCATGGACTATAATGTGCTTCTGCCATCGCCGGTCTATGGCTCCGAAGCCGAATTAATTGCCGAATCACTGGCAGGTATCGAGATCCCCTGCAGCATATTGAGCACCGCAGACGACCTGGTATTTGAACTGGTGCGAAAAAATGTATTTGTGTTTACCATCAATATCGCCGGGTTGATACTTGAGCAGGGAACGACCACATCAATGCTCTGGCAAATACACGAAAAATTGGCCCGGGATGTGGCCCGGGACATCATCGTTTTGCAGGAATTTGTAACCGGAAAATCTTTTTCCCGCGAACGACTGATTGATGGGCTGGTAGAAGGAATCGAGGGGGACCCCGGGCACAAATGCAAAGGGCGTTCAGCGCCCGGACGTCTGGCACGAGCACTTGAAACAGCGGATCAAGCCGGCATCGTTGTACCGACGATCAGGGATATCCAACGACGCTTCGGATCGCGCAAATAAATACGCATGGATTGCGCCGGATATTTGTTCGATTTAAAAAAAACTTGAGCGAAGCGACATCCACCAATATTCAAATTTTAATTCCGGCTGGTCCGGGTTAGGAAGTGCACACGATGAATTTTCGACCGAGAATGAGCATGCTGAGAAATGCGGATGTGGAACGAATTATTGCCGGCGCCTACGATTTGCTGGCCACCATCGGGGTGAAGGTAATTCACGAGGAGGCCCTTCAAATCCTCAGTGATCATGGCGCCGCAGTCGATTTTTCTGCCCAGACCGCCGCCATACCCCAGAACCTGGTTGAAAAATGCTTGAAAACCGTGCCGTCTTCGCTGGAATTTTACAATTTTGAAGGCCAAAAATCCCTGAGCGTTGAAGGCGATACTGTTAATTTTGTGCTCGATTCGGCCCCGGTATTTGTGCTGGACCCTGAGACCCAAAAAATCAGAGGTGCCAAAACCAGAGACATGGTCGAGATTATAAAACTCGTCGACAACCTGGACCATGTCCCATGCATGACAGCCAGTGTCGTCCCCGAGGATGTCCCCATCAGTCTGTGTGATGTCATCCGGTTTCACCAGGCGCTGATATATTCGGGCAAACCGGTCTTTGGCGGCGCCTTTTCTATTGACGGGCTGCTGGTCGAAATTGAGCTCTTATCGGCCCTGGCGGGCGGCAAAGATGAAATGGAAAAAAAACCGCGCGCCTTGATGGCGGCCAACCCTTCAGCGCCGCTGATGTGGACCCCGACGTCAGCCGGAAACCTGGTCGACTGCGCCAGGCACAACATCCCGGTGATGATCATCCCGATCCCATTAAGCGGCGGAACGACCCCGGTGACCCTGGCCGGCACCATGGTCGAGCACACCGCCGAATGCCTGAGCGGGATTGTCCTCAGCCAGTGTATTCAGGTCGGCGCGCCCATCATTTATGGTGGCGGCGCGACGGCGCTGGACATGGTGGAAGGAATCAATGCTGAAGGTGCAATGGAAACCAAGATGATGGCTGTCGCCAATAATGCCCAGATCGGAAAATATTTCAACCTCCCTACGGCGGCCAATTGCGGCCGGAACGATTCGGAGATGTTCGATGCCCAGGCGGCAACCGAATCGGGGTTTGGCATGCTTCTGGGCGCCCTAGCGGGCATCAACCTGATTCGTGGTGTGGGCATGTTGGATCACGGCGGCGCGGTCTCCATGGAAAAAATAATTTACGATAATGAAGTCGGCGGCATGATTCACCGGCTGATTAGCGGTATAACCGTTACCGAAGAAACCCTGGCCGTCGATTTCATTAAAGAGCACAAGTTCGATGCAGCGGGCATCCTCGGCTCTGATCATACATTTGATTGGTTCCAAAAAGAACTACTGGTCCCTTCCAGGGAAATCATCGGCCGGACCAGCTACACTAAATATGCTAAAGAGGGCAGCAAAGAGATATTTGAACGCACCCGGGAAAAAAAACACGAAATCCTGCGTGCCTATAAAGCACCGGCGATCGAGGCGCACACGCGCGATGAATTGAAACATATACTCACCGAATATGCGGCCAAAAAAGGCGCTAAAATTCCGGAGTTCATATTCGAAAATTAAACGATATATGTGGATTTTTCTGACAGTAGAAATGAGAACACCGTCATATGCACACAACAAAAATTATTCATACCATCAGCTGCCATGCAGAAGGTGAAGTCGGGGATGTAATTGTAGGCGGCGTAGCTCCGCCGCCGGGCGAAACATTGTGGGAACAGTCCCGCTGGATCGCCAAAGATAAAACGCTTCGCGATTTTATGCTTAACGAACCCCGGGGTGGTGTCTTTAGACATGTAAATCTTTTGGTTCCGCCCAAAAATCCTTCTGCCCAAATGGGTTGGATTATTATGGAGCCGGAGGATACGCCTCCGATGTCGGGTTCTAACAGCATTTGTGTATCAACTGTTCTTCTTGAAACAGGTATTCTTCCGATGCAGGAGCCTGAAACACGTTTGACCCTGGAAGCACCCGGCGGACTTATTCAGGCGGTGGCATCCTGTCGCGACGGAAAAGTGGAACGTGTGACCATCCACAATGTGCCGTCATTTGTAGATAAGTTGGATGCAAAAATCGAAGTGGCGGGCTTTGGTTCCCTGACAGTGGATACAGCCTATGGCGGGGACAGCTTTGTAATCGTGGCAGCCGAGGATTTAGGCCTTGATATATCACCTGGTGGAGCCCGGGACATTGCAAAGGCGGGGATAAAAATCACAAATGCAGCCAATGAACAATTAGGATTTTATCATCCGGAAAATCCAGGTTGGCGGCATATTTCTTTTTGTCAGATTACCGCCCCATTGTTTAAAGAAAACGGCATTTATATTGGGCGCAATGCAGTGGCGATCCAACCCGGAAAATTGGACCGCTCACCGACCGGCACAGGCTGCTCTGCACGTTTGGCGGTATTAAATAAAAGGGGGCTCATTAACGTAGGAGACCCATATATTGGCGAATCTGTTATTGGCTCCCGTTTTCATTGCCGTCTGGAGTCTCTGACTCGGGTTGGGAATATGGAAGCCGTAATTCCAAGCATATCCGGACGAGCGTGGATTACCGGATCGCATCAACATATGCTGGATCCAAAAGACCCGTGGCCTGGTGGCTACAAAATTTCCGACACCTGGCCGGTATTAATCTGATAATAAGACCAAGGTTGATCAGTTCAGCGTTCAAGGTTCTGGGTTGAACATCCATAAACGGCTGTTACCAAATAGTAAACAAGTTGATGAGTACAAGCAATGATTTTCACCCAATGGGTGAAAAGGCAAACCTGAGTCTTACCTCCAACTCCCGGAAAAAAGCTAAGAATATCAGTTGACTTTAACCTTTGAACCTAGAACCTGGAACCGCTCATTTTAGATAAGCCTGTCACGCGGTTCTGGACACCCGCATTTATACCGGGAGCTATTCTTTTTTCAGGTCAGATTTTTCCATTACCTCCCTTGCCTTTCTAACATTGTCCCGGGCGCTGTTATTGGCCGGATCAATTTGCAGGACTTTTTGCCACTCTACTATCGCTTGATTCAAATTTTCCTGCATGGCGTAAGCGACACCCAGGTTGTTGCGAGCTTCTAAATCATCGGGAACTAGTTCAACCACTTTAATGTAATGGCGGATGGCATCATCCGTTTGCCCCCGTTTATGGTAGATATTTGCAAGATTATAATGGGCATTGGCAAAGCCTGAATAAATGTGGATGGACTTTTTATAATTGTCAACCGCTTTGCTAATTACGCCTTTCTGATCGTAAACGACTCCCAGGTTATAATAGGCTTTATAATGATTCGGCATTAACTTGACCGCCGTCTCATATTCAACGACCGCCTCCTTCAGCAGCCCCTGCTCTTGATAGGCGCGCCCCAGGCTGCCATGAGCGACGCCGCTGTCCGGAGACTGGAGAACTGTTTTTGACCACAGGGTAAAACCATCTTTCCAGTCCCGGTTGCGCGCAACCGTAATCGTCGCGTAAACGCCCATGATCACCAGAACCACAAACAGCACAGCCATATTAGCAGCCGGCTTCCGGGTAGATGCGCGGCTGAAAATACCAAATAGAAGAATCGGCACCACCAGACAAAAACCGATGACGGGAAGGTACAGATATCGCTCGGCAATTGGATTGAATATTTGAACTAAATTGTAAACCGGAAAAAGCGTAATTAAAAACCACCAGATACCAAAAAATACTTCTTTGAAACGTCTAAAGAGAAAAAAACTGAAAATGGCCAGTCCTGTTAAAATAACAAAACCGATTAAATGGGAGACGTCCCAAAAACTCTGAGGATACGAAAACACATATTCAACGTTCAGGTCGAACGGTACGATTGCCAGTTTGACAAAACTGAAAATGTGATTCGGCAGATACAGCAGTCTTTCAAATAAATCACCAAAATGCGGTTTAACCCCGTCGGCGGGGTGAGTGAAAATCATAAACCGCAGCACCAGATAAAATATGCAGATCAGGGTATATCCCAGATAAATAAGCCGTCTTTTTTTAATGGTACCCAGGACATATTTTATAGACAGCGGCTGCCCGCTGTTTTCCCCGAATGTCATGTCATAAAGCAAAATTATAGGCAGCAGGGTAATCGCCATTTCTTTGGCCAACAAACCGCAGAAATAACACAATAATGATAATAAATACAGGCCTATATACCAAAAAAAGGCTGATGACAATTTTTAATGCTAAAACAAGGTGTTAGCAAGCTTTCCGAATAATGGCTTAAAAATGAAATTAGGCGGACTTTCAAGGCGTTACGAA
>Ga0056115_1000437_pt1 | contig 18987 bp, 12 predicted proteins | sample WorMetOlspDAHAB1_FD_77007 | JGI IMG/M metagenome (GOLD analysis project Ga0056115, IMG submission 77007) | Marine gutless worms symbiont microbial communities from Max Planck institute for Marine Microbiology, Germany - Olavius sp. DAHAB.1 ...
AAAAAAACCTGTCTGTTCTGCTGCCAACAAGCACCGTTTAAACGTCCGTGTCAAGACTCATTATTTTAATTCGTTCTTTTATTACGTGCAAAACAGCACACAAAGAAAGCACACTATACTAAGATACTCTAAAAAATACAAAATACTTTAGAGCAATAAAATCAGTTTAAAACTGCTACGCATATCCGCAGGAGAGACCATCAGTGAGGAAGCAAATGAGTCCCCCCCCCCTTAGGTTTGTTTTCCATTTTTATTGGCTCTGCAATTGCCTGGCCATTTCGGTTCATAGTAAGGCAGCTAATCAATAACTTAACAGTTATAATATTAACAACTACTACACACTGTTAAACGTTGACATTGCGCAGAAATTTTCTTTTTGTTGTTAATTGCGTTTTTAAAAATTATTCTTATGGTTGTTTTATGTTATTTGTTGTATGCATGGCAGATGAGTGATGGTCGGAAAACAAAAATAATTCTGTTGGATGACCGTCACTTAGAAATTCTTGTTCAGGTTAGTGGTGTCTGTTTTTTTCTTTGATTGTGCTCAAAGTTTGCACCTTGGTTAAGAGGTTTGACATTGGAAGAAAGTTTTAAAATGTTTTTTTGGGTATTATATAATATTTAGGAAAGCTGCTAGTCAGGGTATTATGATGAGAATGCCATTGTAGTGAGTCTTTTGTATTGTTTATTTGCCACAAAAGCCAATGTACAAACCGATGAACAGACAGCAGTGTAACAAAACGCAAGATGATGCTCCAGTTTCAGATAATAGTAATACATATATACAGTTTATTTGAACCTGATAAACAATTTTTTCGATACTTTCTCGCGTTAACAATCATTTACAGCAGTATTTCTATCACAACATGATAAAACGTTCAGTATTCTTTTGTATGCATCGAAACTAGCCAAGAGAACTGGGTTTTCTCAACAAGAGTGTGTACTGTGTTAAGAAATATTAATCGTTTTGAAAACTCACCCGCAGCTCCTCTGTCAATCCGTCACTGACAGTAATTTAAAATGGTGCACATGACTATTATTTGTTTTATGTAAATTTATTGCACAGCTGCATGTATGCTAACAAAAGTTATCTAATAGATTTTGACCCCCAAGACTATTGACACACCCATTAATTCAGAATCCTGGAAAGTACACTGCCTATTATGTTTTGGTAGGACCCTGCTGACTAGTGAGTAGGGCCTACTCACTTAACCAGAAGTGTGGTTTCTGTTGGTGGTAAGAGCACCTGTTTGGGGATAATAATGTAGGTATTGGGTATAATTATGTACATTTATCGTATATTATGCGTGTTTGTGTGTTGTCAGCCGAAACTGTTGGCCAGTGAGCTGCTTGATTTGGTTGCTTCGCATTTTAATCTGAAGGAGAAGGAATATTTCGGTCTCATGTTTAAAGATGATACGTAAGTTTCTAACGCATTCAGTTTGAGGCAAAAAAAATTTGTTTGCATTCAGTAGGTGGCAGCAAAAGTAAGGCTGTTCTTGTTCAGCTGTCAACTGGAGTTGGGGAAAGAAACGTCACCACAGGGGTTCAGTTCTACATGGGTTCAGTCTTTGGATAACATTTGAAAGTTTCAATTGATTACACAAACAGTACTAGGACGTTGTAATAGTCGATGACACTGGGCGTGAAATAAACCCGACAGAGGTTACCAAATAGTTTTGCATTCAAAAGGTGTGTTCACATTTAGTCAGCATGAGTTCTTCGTTGCTGCGAGAAGAGAAACCAAGAGCCAAGAAGAACACAGGCCACACATTTCTAGTTTGGTTTGCGTTCATCCTGTTTATGAGAAAGGTTCTGGTTCTATGTGTTTTTTTTGTTTTGCAAGGTCTAGGTCGGTTCGGTTCCATTCTCATGTCTACTATCAGTTGTATGTTCACTGTAGATCAGTAACGGGAAGTGATATTATTCGGCGCCCTTGTAATGACTCTAGCCTTGTTACTGCACCTTATAAATTGTTTTATTATTATTATTATTATTATTATTATCACTTTCTGATGAATGCGCCAGTCGTTGGTGAGCTGAGATGGCTCCGAAAGCTGTGGCGTTTCAAAGGTTCCATGCTAAACTTGTTACCACACAATGTTTAAAACCTACGTGGCGCCACATGTTGCGTGTGCATGTATTGGTGCAAGGCACAGGCATGTTCATGTGTGCCGTGAGCACTCTTTGTCCAGTGTCTTTTAGTTTGCCTGCAAACCATATCTGCACCGATCCATCCAGTAGATGGGTGAATATGCCGTCCTTCGAGTGCAGTCCTGTGATAGAGTAGTGGTTAGGGTTAATTTACGATTGTGTTGACATCGGAATACTAACGTGGTAAGAAACTGCATTTGTGTAGTGGCCACGGACACTGGCTACAATGGGACCGAAGAGTGTTGGAACATGACTTTCCAAGGCGTGCAGGGCCTCTGCATCTGTATTTTGCTGTTAGGTAAGTGAGGTGTTAGTTTTTCTTAACATAACATATCACATCTGTTTATTTACATGACAAATTGACAACAGAATGCATCGTGAGCATATTAACAAAGAAATGGAAAATGAATGCATGCTAATATTTGTCCTTACACAACATACGAACGATAAAAACTGGCATTGGCCAGATGACTGGTTTTATTGATGAGTTGTCTATTATGTGGTCTACGTCTAAAGTTATAGGTTAAGACTGCTTCACGTCATTGATCGTGCAGCTGTATACCTTGCTAAGACATTTCTGTTTTCTGGTTCAGAAAATGTCACTCTTTCATTTCTTTACAGTTTGTGTAAACATTAACTGATTTCATTTACAGTAATCCCGCAATACACTGTGAACAGTTTGAACGTATCATGTGTGCTGTTGCATGCATGATGCAGCGCCACCTTCAGATTGATTTGGCGTCGCTGTGTTCTGTTAAACTGAGAAATGATGAGCCTTTTGTACTGTCAAACAAGCATGCCATATTTTCTGGCTGAGTGTCATAAGAGGCGGCTGACCCATAGCGGACAGTTTATCCACAAAGTGGTTACCTGTCAATTAGATCATCAGACACTGGTCAAGGAAAGTGCGCCAGCCAATGACTTGACATCCTAACCACTGAGCCACGCCACCAGCGGTTGTGATGGAGTTCTTAATTGTGGAACGAACAAATTTTTCGTAGTGTCATTGCTGCATAGCAGCTTGGTTTGGTGACGTGCAGATTTTTCATCGAGTCTATATCATACTTGCAAGACAGTTCCACAGTTGAGCTATTTTATCATCAGGCAGCTTCGCTGGTTTTCAAGGTACACACGTTCATTCTGCACTCTGTTTTTCGCTTGTTTTCTCTTTCGTATTATGTTAATATGTCATCTTTCGTAATTATGTTAATATGTCATTATATCAATCAATTATTCAAAATTTGTATATCACCTCCTACATGGGACTGATGGAGGTGCATAATACTGTAATATGTATTACAGAGAGAAAGGGATAAAAGCTAAAGAGATAATCTGAACAAAAATCATCGATATAAACTGGGGAAATGTAAACTGTAAAAGCAATTTTAAATACTGCCTAATTGTCCCGATAAGACTTGGACTGAATGGTTTAGAGTGGGTACCTCTGTGACAGCTGAGGTCTGCCGTGCATGGGCCTTCTTGGGTGCAGTGGAACTAGCTCACCGTATTCCACAGATCATTTGCAGTAGCCGGTCCGCGTGCATGGAACGACCTTCCTGCTACCCTTCGCAACACTGAGCTGACAATGGACACTTTCTGCAAACACCTCAAAACTGTTTTGTTTACTGATTCGTGAGGTCGTGGCGCATTCGTGACATTTTGATTTTATTGCGTCGTTTATAAATGTCCGTACTTACTTACTTACTTACCTTGTTTTCTGGCCAAGTGTTTTCAGAGTCAAGAGATTCGGAATTCTGTTGTTAGGATTTTTGCTGTCGTATTGAGTTGTATATTTCAACCTGTCGCTCTTTTTTGTCTTCTTCTCTTAACTCGTTATGTTCTCACGTTATTGTGTTCACCAAAACGTAATACTCTTTAACTTCTGTCACTATTAGCGGCCTTTTGAACGCATGGTGTAGCCTGCCTATTAAAGGCATGATTTAGCCTAATCGCGCTGAACGTGCCATTAAAGTACCCAACCTACGAACCGAGTTCACCAAGGTCTGAAAAATTGTTGAAAACAAGTGTGTCGTGTTGCTTAGGGCCACCTGGAATGCGACAGTGACACAGTGTTTGAACTTGCTGCCTACGTTCTGCAGCAGGTTCACGGAGACTACACCGAGTACGTTGCTTCCTTTTTGCTGTCTTTATTAGCCGGCGTCTTTTCTCGTCTTTAGTTGGGATGCGGATTATCCTCAGCTTGTTTTACTATGTGGAACGAATACTGTAGTCTGCTCTGTTCACTATTTATTATGGCATTATTTACAGCTTGCAGGCCCATCTTCAGGGTGGTTGCTCAGGGACACTGTGCCAAGAGGCCCATGTTCTTGAGGGGTCCTACACTCCGTCGATTGTAGGTCGGCAGTTCGAGGATCCGTCAATCTGAGGGTTCAAGAATCCAATTCCGATTTCATCTTGTGGGGCTCTTCCATGTTAATGCTAGTATGGCTGTATGGCCTACATGCCAAAGTCAGTGACTGCAGACTTGGGCTGTGGCCTAGGTTGTATGCCGGCCGTGTCTATGACGACAGCGCCGCTCATGCGGCAATTGTGGCACTGTATAGATGATGTCGATTAACTATCGTGGTCAGAAAAAATTTTTGTGGCAATGATCTTGTGTTGATTTAGTTGTGAACTGTTGTGTGTTATTGTGTGTTAGAAATAACTGTTGGTAGACGAAAAAAATTGAAATTTTCATAGCTTGCTGTTGAATGTGTCTTGTAAGTTCATCTTAAAGAAAAACAGCACTGTTTTTGTTGACATAACACCGAAATACCCTCGTCTTTCAGGCGCCTGCTAAATACATTTTTGTTTGCATGGTACTAGTGCATTAAGTGCATTAGGGAGTTTACCAGTGATGCGCCATACAAAGCTAAATGTTGACGTAACTTTGACAATACAGCATTTTATCTCATGTGTCTGTCTGTCACACAGTGTGCCTACAGCACGGGAACAGTTGAAAAAGTTGTCTGTACTGCCTACTCAAGTGCTCAAGGAATACCCTTGTCTTTCATATTGGTCAGTATTGTGTAATGCCATTTCTATAGTTTTATTTCTAGTTTAATTTCTGTGTGGTAATAACAGCCGTTGGTATATTTTGTGGGCTATTTGGCATCGTCGTACTGTATCTTAAAACGTGATGTTGATTGATCAGTAAGAAAATATATGCCTTTCCGCAGCCAAATCATCGTAGGACAACGCTGCTCTCTAATTTCTAGACACTCAACCAGACACCAGCTGTGTGAGAAATTCAGTTCGTGCATTTATAGTGCGCCGCTCTAACAGCCTAGACAGTCACGAGTGCAATGCAGTCAAATCACGCCCGTAGGCCAAACAGAACAGCGACGTTTTCATTCTGCGTCGGAATTGTCCGAGTGTTGGGATGATTGAGATAGCGAGTTCCAGCTTTTTGGCCCTGACACTGCAAAACCGCGTGGTCCGTACGTTGACGTTTTGGTTCACGGGACAGTCAGATCACCGTGGGTTGAAGAACATAAATGTAGCTATGACCAGAGACATTAGAAACTGGTCGGCATATCTCCACAAGGTACACTTGTGTGTGTGTGTGTTGTCTGTTTTTAGCGAGGACCAAGTAATTAGCAAATATCAGAAACTCGCCGGCTGTTCACGTGGCGTCTGCATGGTCAAGTAAGCTGTTTATTTGTCGCTGGTTTTGGAGTTGCTAGTTTTTCCCGAAATTTAGCGGAGAAAGAGAGTAAGTAACGCTTTCATGTCCAAAATGATGCGAGCAAACAGACTGTCACTGCTAATGGAGTGGGTACTTCAATGGCCAGAATGCATCAGTGCTCAGCAGGTATGGATAGTGGATGATTTGGCGTAGTGGTAGCGGAATTGGTCACATTAACAAAGTTAATCTACATCGAACCTGGTTAGTACTGGGATTGGTGACAACCTTTAGCTGGTCTACCATTCCGGTATTTATCCTGGCCACTCAGCTTGGCCATCGCTTCGTGGGTAGGCGCTGTAACGGCGATGGTTTTAGCCACCGCTGGCAAAGAAACGGTAAGCTCTGCGTAGCAGTGCGACCGGGACTGCTGACATATTGGCTTAAGTCGGTTGATGGCACTGGCTGTTAATTTGAGCCTGTCATCTGGCAAACATGGGTAGTATGCTAGCTTAATTGGGTCTAGCCCTCATCAGCTCAAACGTGAGATGAGCTCTCTTGCAACTACTTTCTATGTGGAATATTTGTCTTCTGTGGACACTGAGGTAGACAGATGAAGCAAGTTTGTTGTCGTTGCAATATTTTTTTTTGCGAGTTAAAACAGCAGCAAGAAAGGATATAATACGACGAGTATTTGCCAGTAAAAACATGGAAAAAAAATAATTGTAGAACTTGCGAATTAGACCTCGGTTGTCACTGTAAATGCTGTACAGTGTATATCTATGATTGACGTGTAATTTTTTTTTAAATTGGAAGTTGTGATTTCTTCGGCTTTTTTCGGTTTCACTTTGCTTTCATTATTATTAGTATTATTATGTTTTATGGACATTTTTATTGTGCACAGCATATTTATACGAAACAATAAGTAAATAAATCGCTATATTGTGCCCAGTGTAAATTCATGTAGCAGCATTTTGTGTTTTGCCTTGACAACCCGTAATATCCCGTTGCTGTTGTTTTGTGTTTTAGCTACATGAGTATTGTTGAGAGTCAGCCGACATATGGAATTCACTACTATGAAGTGAAAGTATGCATTGTTCATTTTATCTATCTATATACAGTATATATAAACATTTTAAATAATCGACTCAGACAATTTAACTATGTATCTGTGGTTGACATGTGACCACTTTGTGGGTAAAGTGTCCTCTATGGGTCAACCAACCGTGCCAACTCAGCCTTCCATCCCTTTTGTAAATGAGTAATAATTTGTGTAATTTATATGGATTATCGGGGTGGAGACCATGGCTGCATATGGCTGTTTGGTCGCAGGTTCAAAGTCCCGGTGGTTTGCTTCCTCTGTGTCGATGGTCAAAGCTCTTGAGTAGCATATGCGCTGTATTTGTTGTGTTTTTTTCTGTTATGCAGGACAAAAGTGGAATACCGTGGTGGCTTGGCATCAGCTACAAGGGAATAGCAATGTATGACAGCAACGATCGAAAAACTCCACGAAGGGTGTGTGTTCACTTTCTGCCTTTTGAAAGCCCTCACTGACATTATTGAAACATCATCGTTTTTTGTCTGAATTGCCAGTTTCATTCAGTGCGTTTGACTTTACTGAACAAATGTTCGTTTAATAATAATGACGATAATGACAGACGGCTGGGGCTTACAGCAGTGGCCGACCAGCCTGAGTACGACTAAGACAACACAATAAAAGTTCGGTGGGGAATTGTATAAAATTAAAGCCATTATGTCGTGAACGTTGAATTCCCCTTTAAATCCAGTCTGATGACAGGATATATGTGCATATTATTATTTTCATAATTTTTTTATGGCCTGCGAGCACAAAACATGCATAGCTCTACTACTACGTTGCTACAAATAAAAGAAAAAAAACTGGTTTGCAATAGTACGTGTTATGAAACGAGACCGCGTTAGTTCCACTTTTGCAAAGCCACTGATAATTGCTGGAAGAGGTGTATGGTCTCTCTGAGTCTCCGCTAACGTTGGTTGCCCGCCTTCCCAGTTTTTGGACCAGCTCACCTGCCTGATGCTGCCAGGTGCCTGTTGTCTCAATGGCCTCTGGACTGTATATACGTGTGCTAGAGAGCTGGGTGTATTTGGTGATCTTGCTAGCGGAGGCTTCTGCTTTTAGTGGTATTATTATTATTATTTTGTTACTGTTTGATCGTTCAGTGTCACCATTATGGTGTCTTTGCATTAACTGTCTCTGTGTGTACATTAATTACTTCGTTTGGCAGCGCAGAATATGCTTGTTTAGTTCTGTGCGCTGTCTGCAAGGACTGGAGAGCATCGGTTGATTGATCGATTGGGGTTTGATGGCACTTTCAGCACAGTAAGGCCGAATCCTGCCTCCTGTAATCAGCGTTATACTGTTGCATATTTTAATACTTGAGAATTCTTCCGAGACTGGGTTTTCCGGGTGATGCGTGCTGTAGGTCTTTGCCTGGAAACAGCTGGAAAATCTGTATTTCCGCGACCGAAAGTTTTCAATTGAAGTCCACGATCCTAAACGGTTTGCGAAACAAAACATTTTTGTTTGTAGACTACTTACTGCTTTTGTTATGTCATTCACTTCGTGGTGTGTAAATTTTCTTTGTCGTCGTTAAGTGTTCGTTGTTTGGCGTTTTGTACGTAGTTTTTTTATTCATAACATTGGCGTAGGCATCATCACAGACTCGTAGTAGTTTGCACTTAGATACCGGTTGCTGGATAGTAATTAGTATGTTGTCGTTGTGTGAACTGATTGCACACTTTGAGTGTAGCAGTCATGTTTTTTATTTTTTTTGCCGATACTAGCGGTTATTTTTTTCGTGATGTATTTTCCGGCACGTGCGTACAAAACTATGTGCAGGTTCTGTGCCATGAAAGAACTTTTGCTCTGTCGGTTGTTTTTATTGAATTTTCTCTTCCCTCCCCCCGTTATTTTATTGGTGGCGGGTGGGGGTGGCAAAAACTACTCGATGTGGTCTGCTGTCCCAGTATTATGTGCTTTCGGTCAAAATGTTACTGATACTGACATCAAAAAAAATAATGTGGCTTTGAAATATTGTCATGTCCTGTTGCGTAGCTGACTGTTGGCGTTTTTGTGTCGTGGTATTTGTCAGCTAAGCTGCTTCACAGTTTGATCTGTGATTCAGTATATCGACGGCATTCTGGTGAAGTAGGGGCTGAGGCCTGAAACGGCCCAGTCATCAGCGAAAAAATTGACATTCACATTCAAAAAGATTGATATCCACGTAACAATGTCTTGTCGATGTCATAGAGCAATGGTTTTCAACCTGGATTCCACAGAACGTAAGACTTCCACGAGCGTCAGCCAGTAAAAGCATAAAATATAATAGCTGAAGTCGTTGAAAACACTGTGTCGGTGGGTGACAATAAAGCAACTAGAAATTATTGGCTATTCTAGCCACACATTTATTTTTGATTTAGGCTCAAATTACAGTGTTACACATCCAGCTGTATAAATTGATGTGCTTTTTGTACACAAGTATGTATACGAAAATTATGTTAATTTCCATTTGGAATCAAACAAACCTTTGTGTCTCTCACAATCTGAATGCTCGAAAGTTTCCATTCCGATAAAAAAGTTGCCAGACACTTTCGTTGTGATCTGCCACTGCAGCTCACTTGCGTGTTTGTTCTGATTTTGTCACTTACTCGCACGTGTTTTTCTGCTAACGTGTGTTGTGTGGTTCACTCATCGTTGATGTTGTTTTTTTTTTGGTTGGCATGATAGTGTTGTACACGCGCTCAGCAATTTCAACTTGTACGATGACGCCGTCCAGGAGTCAGTCGATGACTTTGACGACCTCTGTGACGCCATTTCTGACCCAACCACCCAGTAAGTGGCCGCGTCCCGACTATTGTTGCCGCTGTCAGCTATTGGGGGATGACCGATGATTCAGCACAACGTTGAATCAGTCAAGAATTTTTCATAATATCTTAAGTCAGAAGTTTCCAACGTGGTGTGTTGGTACCCCCTGGAGTGTCAGAAGCAAATCCAGGGGTGTCACTCGTTTCCGGGAAGTAATCCAAAAAAAATCGAAATTTTGTGCCTTGTAACGTTAGTCACAGTCCACAACACTGGCCATCCCGTCTCAACCGGCCAGTATTGTTTTAACTGGCCAGTATAGTTTTTTACGTATTTCTCATTCAGCTGAATACCAACGTTGTCTTCATTCCACCAAACCGTGGACACACATCTTAGACACACTCGTTTAAGTCGAATGAAATTACTGCATCTATATCTCCATTGTGATAATTATCAGTTATTCATACATTCACGGTTACACAATTACATATTGCATACAATAGTAGAACACATAGACCATAGGTCCGTCGCGAGGGAGCTCATCCTTTCTGACCTTTAAGTCTGCAAGGGTTGGACCCAATTAATTCTGGGATACAATAAGCCAGCATGCCAGCAGTTGCAGGAGCCACTGCTACACTGAACTCGCCATTTCTTCCCCAGCGGTAGCCGAAACAGTCACAATTGCACCTACCCACAGAGGGATGGCCAGGCTGAGTGGGCTTGAGTGGATAGGTACCGGGATGGTAGACCCGCCAAAGGTAATCACCAATTGCAGTACTAACCGAGCTAGATGTAGCTTAGCTGTATTGATGTGACAAACGCTGTTACCACTACGCCGAACTATCCGCCATTAAATATTACATTGTGGTCACTTGTTGGTAACAGCTGGTGTCGTCAAAAGTAGCAGAGTTTGTTGTTTTTAATTTGCAGGGTGTCCGTAAGTCGGCGGACGTTCGGTCCAAGTTCGGTGAACGTTCACGCCTGGCTGGCGGCAACTCCGCAGTTGACCAAGTGTATCTGGACAATGGCCGTTGCTCAACACCAGTTCTACCTGGACCGCAAGCAGTCCGAGGTCAGTTAGCACTTCACACGCAATTGACATGACTGATATCCTCTGTCGTCATTCACTGCAGCCAGCGGCGTAGCCAGAAGGCAGAAAGGCAAAGGTGTAGCACTTATATAGCGCCACCAGCCGCATACTGCAGCTGCAGCAGCGCTGTGCGTCACAGACAAAAGCTGGCGTAGAGCCTAGGCTGCAATCTAAGTCTGCACTCACAGACTTTTCTACAGCGATATGTAGCACTAGTCGGTTAGTTACTTAACAAATAAGGCATTAAGCTCGAAGGCTGCTAGGCCAAGAACGAAGTCGCATCTGTCATAAGGAACATAGGATGGGAAACTGCGGCTGAAAGAAAACGGTTTCAGCCTCTTCTTCGGAAAGTCTGTAGAGATGGTGCTGAAGTGACGTGAAGTGGCAGACTGTTCCAGATGTGTGAGACGTGCAGCAGCAGCATTGAAGACAGACTGCAGCTTGTCAAACATGTAAACGTCTAACGTCGTGTTGCCATAGTCCAGTCGTCATCAAAAGTTTAAAAGTGAACAAATACAAAAGCATTGCAGTCACTGTACACAATATGGGGGGCAATGGGGAGATATTACGTGCCTTGAATTGATAGTGAAAAACAGGTAAGTTTTAAGTTTAAGTTTAAATGTTGACAGTGTCGCTGATGAGGTCGCTGATGACGGAAGACTGTTCCAGGTTTTTGCCGCCGCAACACAAAACGCTCGATCACCGACTTACCTGGAGACGTGTCGTGACAAAACCAATCAGACTATCAGCGGCAGCAAGACTGGTCTTGTGACGTATAGCCGTATGGCACGGATCTGGCATAGAGCTGCATTGCATGTGTGTGTTCATTCGCAGCTGCGGAGCCCACCTGCTCGTAGCATGCGCGACATCGCCGTCGACCTGTCACGAAGCACGTCATCGTTACACAGTTCTGCACCATCGGATGGCGTTGCCGGCAGCACGTTCAACCGCTCGGGTAGTGCTCGAAGCCTCAATGCCATCATCTCTACCAGTCGCACTGAGTGTACGCTATCCGCTATTCGTATTTAAAGTCGTTTAATCGCCATGTAATTCGTTTTTCATTTATTTTGTCTGTCACTGCACAGAACAGTCGTACGTGTAGATACAGTTGAACATCGGCATTGCAAGTGCTATAACCAAACGAAGCTAAACATAAAATGAGATTCAACAAATTGTGCACTTTGTATACAAAATACGATTTGTGACAAGTGTCAAACAAACTTCAGTTGCCTTGAGACTTGAGTCTCACTGTAGGCTGCTAGAGGGCAGACATATTACCCATCGTCATTTGTATTATAATAATCCATTTCGAAGACACATGATTACACAAAATGTGACAGAGTGATGTATTACACGGAACGCATTAAAACACGTAAAAGTATGACAGACGCAAAGTAAAATGCGAAAAAGTATTTATATTGATTAGAATGGCATTGTTCACCAGTACATACCACTGTATATGTTCGTTCACCAACGGTTCCCAAATTTTCTCCTTTCACAGAACCCGCACCAAACGAGTCTTCTGCGTCTTCACTCCTGCAACTTCAAACTCTATTCCAGCTCTGCATATACGACAACTCATCGAGACTGCTGCTGTTTTTAAGTGACGACTGAAATCTCACTTTTTTAAAGAGACTTTTAATCCCTAACCATTTATTGACTTCTTGTAATACGTTACTGTCCCGTCTTTTTACTGTAATTAACCGATTCTAAGTTATTATTTCTTGTTATTATAATCATATAGAGTCCTGTCATTCTGGTTATGGACAAAAGTGTTTGTTATTTGTGGTGGGCATAGTGCAAGACGCGAGTGAAGATGGGTCCGATTCGGGCAGGAACGTCCAGCATGAGGTGTGGACGGCACTGAAAGCCAGGAAAGAGTCGTTGGAAGCGCAGCTGAGGCGAAAGCTGGACAAGCTCAAAGACTTATGCGTCAAAGAAGCAGTAAGTGGCGCAGTGTGGCCTTATGTAGGGTCCCGTTTAGTTGCGCGAGTTTCTTGTGTCATATTAGTGAAAGTGAAAGTGAATTTTCGTATAGCGTATTGTTATGAAACAATCATCTTCCAATACGCTATCGTCACAGACAGAGCGGGAGTACAGCCTATAGGCTGCAGGCTAGGCTCGCGCCCACGGGCCCAGGCCTGCAGCTAACAGCTATGCCCCGCCCTAATCTGCCGTTTAATGGTCTCCACCTCCATAATCCATGTAAATTAAATGTATTAAATGAGCATCTGTTTCGTGTGTTGGCGATTTGTTAGTACCAGTCACCGAAATGACCTAAACGTTTGTCGGATGTGGTATAGTTAATCTCAGTCGTTGCTTGCTGTGTGACTGTAGGAAATAACGGGAGAGATTCCCGTTGAAATGCCGCTGGAGCCAGGCCAGCCGCGACCCGTCATACACAGGCGCGTCTTCACCAAATTTCCGTTGTCGACAAAAGTCGCCAAAGACGGAGTGATAAAGCTGGACAAAGTAGGTGGTTTGGATGCCGTCGATTTTGTGTCGCGTGTGAAGTTTGTCAGCCACGCACCAGACTATCTGGCCGACTGCTGTGTGCCACTTTCCCACCCAAAAACATCTGCGTTCCACCAGCCGGAATTTTCTGTACGTTCCTGTTTATCCCACCCTATTTCTGAGACCCATACCGAGAAGCACAACTCGACGTCAACATGTAGACAAAAGCGACGTAAACTGAGATTATTAGTTAATACTAACTTAATAGGCTGGTGGTAGCTGCTAAGTAGTCGTTCGGGAATGTCAACGGAGGTTTCTGATTAATAGTCTAATTCACAACTCAAGTGACGGGTGCGCGAGAATGCACACCCTTGGCAAGGCTGAAACGTGCACTTTTTAAGGTGCGTGACGCACACCTGATGAAGCCCTGTCCAGAAACAGGACGTCCTGTTCGCATGATAATAGCTGACTGATCACATTAGGGAGGTTACTGACTATGCGTTGTATAAATCTCCCTCTTGCGGCACACACACACATTTGTGTCATTCAGGGTTTCAACTTGGTACAGGACGATGATGTTTTTCTCCGGAATAGAACAGGACATGGCATGAGGTTCTGCAAGCAGTCTAAATGCTCCAAATGGTTCCAATCCAATAAAAAGGTTGAGAAACGATGGATTACGCGATGTGATCACTCACAGTATGACCTTAATGTTGCAACAGGCACGACATTCTAGTGTGTGCGTCTGTTGTATTCGTAGATGGAGGAAACACTGTCACGGTTAGAAATGGAGTATGAGCTTCAGGATAAGATAACGGCCGCCTACCAGAAGTTGACGCGAGATACGTCGGTTTCGAAGAGCATTCGACGCAGCCGAGACGAGTGTTATCGCAAAGCATTCCACAAAGTGAGTTGTGTGCGCACGGCAAAAAATGTGAATGTCCGCTGATACAAAATTGGATGAAAGTTAACTGGTGGTGGGAAGGTGGGTTCAATCAGAGACCTGATCCTGAAAGGGGCCAACTTGTTTTCTGACCGAGGGTCATATGAGTATGACCAAGTCGGGGTTTTTATTTGTTTACGTTTATTGAGTTGTATTGAGTTGTGTATTTTTCTGTCATTTGGTTTTGTTTGTTAGTACGTTAGCCAAGTGATTGGCTGGGAAGACTACTACTCTCGTGATATCTTTTGTGTTGAATGGTTTCCCTACAAAGACCAGATTGAAGAGTTATTTATTGTAATGGTTTTATCATATGTATTCCCAACACGTAACGTTGTCAACTTTCTCCGATTAATTTCACTTTTTTAACTGAAACGTGCTTTTCAAAGGCACGACATTGCCTATTTGTGACGAAATCAGTCAGTTTTGTACGAGACTTGAGACCCTGTTTGTGACTGTTGTTGTGCAACCAGTTGAAAGAGATGGAAAATTTGGTGAACGAATTGCGACAACGAGCCGGAAAGTCCGCTGTCAACGTTTCAAGCGCATATGGAGGTGGGCTCTGCTGAATACTCTGTTACCGGTCGGAAAAAGTCGAAAACATAGCTCTTGTATGGCGTCGCAAGCCTCATACTACAGTGCTGTTGTCTTATTTACTCGTAAAATCCGATTTATGGTTGAGCACTAGCAGCAAGTCCTGATCTGTGATTCCACTTTGTTGCACAGTTTGGATTTATTAGGACCAGTCGTGCAACTGGGCAACAATGCGGCTCATATCTATAAACAGTGCAGCAGTGCTGTGTGACACAGACAGAGTCAGCATACATGAAGGTGCCGGAACGGATTGAGTTTAAGTTGGCTGTTCTTGCATACAAATGCCTACACCAGACAGCTCCGCCGTACGTTGCTGAGGAACTCCATCAGTCATCTGCTGACGAGGCTTGTCAGCATCTCCGCTCTGCATCGACATCATCGCTTGTTGTCTCACGCACCCGTCTTTCAACCATCGGCGATCGAGCTTTTCCGGTCGCTGCTGCCCGACTTTGGAACACTCTGCCGCTGAATGTCACGTCGGCAACGTCAGTGTCTGTTTTTAGGAAACGTTTGAAGACTCATCTCTTCAGTCATTCTTTTCCCGAATCTCCCTGTAGTGCCTGCACAGTGACTTTGTCATTTCAGACACTATAATCTATCGGTTTACTTACTTATAGTCTAGGCCATAGCCTAAGCATGCACCTGCGGTACTTGTCCTACAGCCATACAGCCATACGTAGCCCAAGTCTGTCGTTTCAACCCCGTAATCTATATAAATATATGGATTAATACTCGTTTACCGATTCTGGAGGGATGGAAGGCTGAGTTGGCCTAGTTAGCTGACCGATAATGGACAGAAATTGGCATATTCGTTTGTGTGCATAGAGTCGGGTGTCTCTCCGTCGCAGTCTCCGATTGGTCGGCGTCGAGCGTGCAGCCAGTCCAGTGCTCAGAGAAACCGGAACCTGACAACACCAACAAAATCCATCACCGAAAGCAGACTGGTAACGCCTTCGTATTTTGTCGATGTCGGTCATGGATATTTATAGCGCAGAATCGTGAAGTGGCTGTTATGCACTGTGTATGTTAAATAACTTGCAAGTATTATTTTTATCCCTCCTCCCTCAAATATATGTGAAGCGTTACGCTTTGTGCATCCATAAGAACGTCCCTGACAGACATAACGGCTGAACAGACAAAAAATCGGACGCGTCTCTTTGTCCATTTGTGTGTTTGGTTGGTTGGTTGGTCGTTGGGTTGTTTGTTTGTGTCTTAGATTCAGTTTGATACAAAGGCCGAGCATCCAAACGTGCTCAGCTGGTAGCACATTGGCACGGTCTTAGTAAGATGGTGTTGATGACATGTGCGATGTGTTTTTTTTTCGCAGCGGCACTACGCGACAAGCAGTAGTAGCTCAGTGGCGCCATCTACTCTCAGCAGCACGCACCGCAACATGTCTGCACCATTGAGCCCCGTCCACACCGACAAGTCGGAACCGCGGACGGTCGGTTCACACGACGGAAATGTTGCCCACCGTCGACAACCGTCTGTGCCGCACGCCACCGGCAATTGCATTCAGCCGGAGAAAGCTTGCAGCCAAGGTGCCGGCAGTTGGCAATCCGGGTCCTGGCAAGATACTGCCGGCAGGTCGCGCATCGACTACGAATATGCCGACGCGGCGTACCTCTGCGCTTCAGCGATGAACCATTATCCGGCGCTGCGCGATCCGGTTTTGGGTGATGCAGCAGCGGCGATTAATAGTGCAGGCGATGGAGTTTATTCGCAGTGGCCGGGACACTGGTCCTCTGGCGTCACCAGACGCGATAACAGTGTGCAGCAGATGGGTGCCGTGCTTTACCACCTTGCGTCGAACCGGACGGTGTCTTGTGCCAGCTCGGACGAACTTCAGTCACTCCCGGTCTGTGTTACTTATCGTAAAAATCGTTTCCAAATTAAACGCCGATTCAGTTTGCTGACTGCAATTTTAGTCACTTTGTTAGATAGTAACACGATCTCTAAGGTGTGTAGGTGGCACAAAATTAAATAAATAAAAATGTTTTCAGCACTGGCCTGTGAAGTCTCTTTAGCTGAGGTCCAGTGAGTTGTTTAGGTCTATTTCTAGTTTTAATTTTGATTTTTTGTCATATGTCCAGTTCTGATTCTAGTTTACACGCGATGTATTTTGAACCTTGAAAATCTAGGACTGTTAAATTTTAAAGTTCTTTTACTGCATAGTATTCAACCCATTACGATTGATTTAGGCCTTCATTTAGTCACGTTAGGCTTAGATTTTCGTTCTAATTTTTGTGCATGTATTGTGAACTAATCCGGCCTATTGCTGCTATGTCAAATAAACCAAACTTATCTGGTTTTTTACTATGTCTTGTCATTAGATTACATTAGAAACTGTCTTACTGCATTGTCCAGAATTCAGCATCGGCAGCTTTGCTTGCCTGCTGGAAACCACGTATTTCATCAGTGTTCGCTGCACTGAGCGCATTAGAGGCACTGTGATAATGTTCTTTAGGCCTATTATTGACATAAATATTGTCAGAATAATTTCGGATTTAATTTCAGATAACAGTCCCGGTTACGACTGCAGCATCAAATCTGCGGTTTCTTGACCCGGGTCCGCATTGGCCAAACCGACACGGAAGCCTTGAAGGTGTTCATCGGCGTCATAACGGCGATGTATCAACCTCAAATCCGTCCAGCCGAGACATCTTCGCGGGAAGGTCGACACCGAGCGAGAGCTGCAGGTTGTACGATGCCATCCCGCGACATTTTGCCGTTCACTACGAGACTCCACCGCACGTCCGAGCAGCCGACACATCGTGCGAAAGCGTTGAACTGTCGCCGGCCGACTCGTCAACGGTCGTTCACCGCGGCCAGAACTACGTCGAAGTCTCAAAGCCGTTCGAGATGGCCGACGTCTACAAGTACAGCGCGCGGATGCGGCGGGCGGGCCCGACTGACGGATGTGGTGACCGGAACGCGGATTTGCGTTCCACGTCGAGCCCTCACCTGACCACCCACGTTGATCCACTGTTCCCGGATCAGCGGCCTGCCTACGTCGCTCCAAGTGTGCATTATCTACCCTCCCGACATTATCCGAAACCTGTGTTTGACTGATCCACGGTGCTGGTTCAAGTCTAGAAAATCTTGGGGCACGGCCCCGTGGCGAGGGTCTGGAGGTCTGTACCCTCAGTGAGGCCTTCAAGGGTAAAGCCGTTGGTCAGCGGTTTGCGAGCAAAGCGTTCCTGAATCTGGCAGCATTTTATTATCACTAAGATAGTCAACTAACGCGTTTCCGACTCCGCTTTTGGCATATATTTTGAATTTCTACATCAGCTGGCTTTGAACTTTTGCGTTGAAGCAGTTTGTATGTTGCCTACAAAAGTTGGGACCTGTGACAAAACTGGGTGACCCCCCCCCCTCCCCCAGCGAGACATTATCAGAAAGCTGTTTTTGACTGAGCCCGAGAGCAGCGTTGCTACTAACGTTTTGAAAATATAACCCAGATTCGCTTCCCAGAAACCCAGATAATGGATATCATTACATTTTTCATTCTCGTGGTTAATGCTCTTAAAGTAATAAAGTGAGCTGTAAAAATATGTGCATTTTTGTGGTAAACAACCCAGATGCTGCCAAAAATTACCCAGAAACCAGACGGGGGCCAACACCCTGATTTAGCGGGAAAACCCAGCTATGGAAACACTGCCCAACAGATGTTGTCAGCTGATCACTCGGCCAGCACGAGCTGAGATCTTTAGTATAGGCCCAATGCTTAAGCCCGGTTGGAGATTTGTTTTGTTTGCTTTGAATGGATTTCGTTATGTGGGCATTCCCGTCTTATGTTTGTTCGAAGTAAGATATTCGACTCTATGCAGAACTTCGTTTTCTGTCTTCAGATCAGTGTCGTAGCATAGTGTTCTAGACAAAGCATCGATTTCGGACCTCACCACTTCTGAGGTCTGTGCGGTCCATCCTGTCGGAGGACCATACCAACATTTTGGTCAAATAATGTTAATTTATATTGTATGTCTTAATACGCTTGAAACTGTTCAGCACATTAATGCCAAATTAATAATTTCGATAGCAAATCGATGCCCATGATTCCAGACCGTTATTAACGCTGGTGTATATGTTTCTCGTGTTGAATTTGTTAATGATAGCACTCTGTTTTGTCGTATGAGGTTGTATTAAATGTGTTAGCGTGTATCATATGTATGCAATAAAATTCAACTGTTGTCTTTTTTACGCGCAAAATGCTATTTATGGTTGATCAGTTCGGGGGCAGACTGGATCCTCAAACCGGCCCTGGCTAATTAGGCTAACCGGCCATAACC
>Ga0056115_1000439_pt1 | contig 18944 bp, 17 predicted proteins | sample WorMetOlspDAHAB1_FD_77007 | JGI IMG/M metagenome (GOLD analysis project Ga0056115, IMG submission 77007) | Marine gutless worms symbiont microbial communities from Max Planck institute for Marine Microbiology, Germany - Olavius sp. DAHAB.1 ...
TAATCAAGCAGTGGCGGCCAAAGTGAGCCCGTATCCCCTGACCACCCTTACTGACATCCTGCAGACGGCTCAGGACCTGAATAAAAAGTTTTTCCTGCTGATGTTGGATAACATCGTCGACCCTCAGAACCTGGGCGCACTGATCCGAACCGCGCTATGTGTCGGAATCGACGGCGTCATCCTGCCCAAAGACAACTGTGCAACACCGACCCCGGCCGTTTCCAGAGCATCGGCCGGGGCTCTCGAGCACATTCAATTATGCCGGGTAACCAATCTGGTGCAGACGATTAAAGTTTGTAAAAACCGCGGATTGTGGATCGTTGGTTTGCTAAAGGATACGGCGCAGTCGATATATGCCGGCGATCTAACCGGTTCGATTGCCATGGTACTGGGCGGAGAGCAAAAGGGGATTCGCCCCCTGGTCAGAAAAAACTGTGATTTTTTATTGACCATCCCCCAGCAGGGACCGATAGATTCTCTCAATGCTTCGGCGGCCGGAGCCGTTGGCATGTATGAAGCTTGGCGGCAGAGAAGTGGGGAATAGGTTTCAGGTGTCAGGTTTCGGGTGTCAGGATGGCTGGATATGGGTTGTGTGGTGCGAATAATGGGCATAGGGCATAGGGCAGAGCGCTTAGCGCATAGCGCAATAAATTAAGGCGGAGTGCGGCTAACGGGATACTCGATGCTGAAAGCTGAATCTACAGAATTGAGGTATATCATAGACGACCGAGGTCGATCGAAAAATTCCCACTTCCGCATCCCGACTTCCGAATTCAATCACCTGACCCCTTTTTGCTCCTGAACCATTAAAGCTTATAGGCTGCACGTGCTATCCAGAATACTATATAACCAATACAAAATTCTACACCGGATCGTTTTCCCACCGAAATGTCTGGTTTGCAGTCGCTTTTTTCACCCTCCGGATTCGGTTACCACTTTTGTTGCGCCGGAACTCGGCGGCAGGCATGGTCCGGCACCTTTATCACTATCTAGCCAACTTGACAGATTACTGTCAACTTGTTTATGTCAGACCTGCATCCGGGAACTGGTAGCCGTTGAATCTCCAATATGTGATTGTTGTGGCTTGCCCATTAAAGGCCGGCAAGGGGCGGATCATCGTTGCGCTGACTGCATCAGCGAACCGAAAAATTTCAGAATTGCGCGAGCACCCCTCATTTATGAGCAAATTTTGACACGTGTCATTCATTGCTTTAAATACAAAGGTAAAGTTCAGCTGGCCAATCCCCTGGCAGAACTTCTTCTGACAGCCTTCAGGATGTTTTGGGAACCGGACAGCATCGATATAATTTTGCCGGTACCGCTTCATAAAAAAAGATTCAGGATGCGAGGATTCAATCAGGCCTACTTGCTGGTTTCCAACTGGAATGTTCTTGCCGGGCAACATCCCGGTCACCAGACCCCATTACAGATCGAACGCAATCTTTTGATCAGAGTGGCGACTACCGTACCTCAATCGGCTCTGGGGCGGGCCCAACGGGCTGTCAACATTAAAAATGCCTTTGATCTTTACCACCCGAATCAGGTAATAGATAAGCGCATCCTGCTCATTGATGACGTATACACCACCGGTGCAACGGTGAGTGAATGTACGCGTTTGCTGCTGAACTGCGGTGTCCGACATGTAGACGTATTAACACTGGCGCGGGCTGTCTGATTCAGTGCAGGGGAGTCATATGGATACAGTAAAAAAAGTTGTGACACTTGAAAAGCTGGTGACCGGACTGGGCCGGGCTCGTAAATCCGGCAAAAAGATCGTTTTTACCAATGGATGCTTTGATATCCTCCATGTCGGACATGTCAGATATCTTGCAGCTGCCAGACTTGAAGGCGATCTGCTGGTGGTCGGTTTGAACTCGGATGCATCGGTGCGCACCATAAAAAGTGATAAACGGCCAGTCGTGCCCCAGGATCAGCGTGCGGAAGTACTGGCAAGCCTTATCTGCGTGGATTATGTTGTCGTCTTCGATGCCCCGGATCCCGCGACGCTGATAGAGGCCCTTGCACCGGATGTGCTCGTCAAAGGCGCGGACTGGGCGGAAGTGGATATCGTGGGGGGAGATTTTGTAAAATCAAGGGGCGGCAAAGTCGTCCGGGTTTCCCTGGTACCGGCTGCCTCTACCAGTGAAATTATTGAGAAAATAATTGAGAATTACTGCCGATAATATAGACCGGAATGATGGAGTATTGGAGATTTGATACAAAGAAATATAAACGGTGTCCATTTTTATCAGTTTTCTCATCTGGCAGCTTGTGCCGACATCCACCATGGGATTTTTACGCGTAACGACGGTTGCAGCCCACCGCCCTTCAACAGCCTCAATGTGGGCCACGGGGTTGGCGATGACGCTGCAGGGGTTGAAATAAACCGGCGGACCATCGGGGACTGTTTCAGGGGTGCTGAACTCGTATTTGCCCGTCAGGTTCACGGTCGGCAGGTGTTATTTATAGCTGATTTTCCTGGTCGGTCACAGGCAAATCCGCACCCTGCAGAGCCGATAGTCGGCGATGCTATGGTGACGGACCAGCCGCATAAGTACCTTGTCATCCAGGTAGCCGATTGCCAATCAGTGCTTTTGTATGAACCGGTCCGCCGGGTGGTTGCCAATGTGCATTGCGGATGGCGGGGCAGTATTCAAAATATCATCGGGCGCACAGTTGCGGCGATGGTTGAGCAACTTAATTGCAACTCCGGAGATATTATTGCCGGTATCGGTCCTTCTCTGGGGCCCAGTTGCGCTGAATTTATCAATTATAAAACCGAAATTCCGCAAGCATATTGGAACTATAAGGATTCTAATCATCATTTTGATTTTTGGTCCCTCAGCCGGGATCAATTGATGGATGCCGATGTTCCGTCAAAAAATATAGAATCCAGCGGGCTTTGCACCCGCTGCCGTGCGGAGGAATTCTTCTCCTATCGAACCGAAAAAGTAACGGGTCGATTTGCGGCGGTGATCGGGATCAACTAGAGGCGTCATGTTTCAACAACAAGCCAAGGTATTATTTAATAAGCAGATCGGTCCGAATTATTACAAGATCGGATTGACATGTTCGGAGCATTTTTCGATGGCTAAAGCCGGTCAATTCATTATGCTGCGAGCGTCCTGCCAGCCGTCGCCTTTACTGCGGCGACCGTTTTCGATTCACAATTTGATCATCAAAAACGGGGTCGCCGAGGGCCTCGAGGTATTATATAAAGTCGTGGGGCAGGGAACGGACATTTTGGCACAGCAACATTCCGGCGATATTATCGATATTCTCGGACCTTTGGGCTCCGGTTTTCTAGTACCCCGCCAGGCCAGAGGTATATTCTTTGTAGCCGGCGGCATCGGGGTTGCACCGCTGGTTTTTCTGGTTTCACAACTGGGTCGCCGCAATATCGATTTCGCAGATTGCCGGGCCTTTATCGGCGGCCGCAATAAAGAGGACCTTTTGTGCATGGAAGATTTTATTCAGCTGGGGGTTGCCGTGCAGACCACCACCGATGACGGCAGTGCCGGGGATCAATGTCTGGTTACTCATCCGGTGGAAGAACTCCTCGCAGCGTCAAAACCCGATCTTCTGGTCGCCTGCGGGCCGATGGACATGCTGGCCTGTACTGTCGGTATCGCGGAAAAATACGAGGTGCCGTGTCAGGTCTCCATAGAAACGATGATGGCCTGCGGTATGGGGGGCTGTTTGGGGTGTGCGGTTGAGGGCCGGGAACAGTCGGATCGATTCCTGCACGCTTGCCTGGACGGGCCTGTTTTTGATGCCTCAGATCTGAAATTTTAATATGGATAATTTTTGAATTTTACGTTGACTTGTATCGAATCCTTTGTTAAATTCTGAACCTTTAAATCGATCTGGTTTCAGACTTTTTTGGTTAGGAAGGTGCCATTTTCATGAAAAGAGAAACCAGACGCGTGTATAAAGAACTGGCATATTTCAGCAGTCTCGGCATCTCGGTCGCATTGGCGATTTTTATCGGTCTGGGCATCGGGGTCTGGCTGGATCGTAAGCTTGACACATCGCCCTGGTTGACGCTTATTTTTCTGGCCTTCGGAATTGTTGCCGGCTTTCGAAATATCGCGCTGGTCATCAAGCGGGCCCGCAAATTATAAAATTGTCCGGCGGGTCGGTTTCAGAAGAGGTTAATGTGGATATTCAAAATCGCATTCTGACATTTGTAACCCGTTCGAACTGGATCCTGTTTCTGGCCGCCAGTATCCTGGGGTTTTTACTGTTGCCCGTTGATTTTGCCAAGGGCGTGCTTTTTGGCGGACTGCTGGTCACCGTCAATTTTCACCTGCTGGCCGGCACATTGCGAAAAGCACTGAGCCCCGCTCATCTTTCCTCGCACAATGTTGTTATCGCTAAATACTATCTGCGTTTTATCGGCAGCGGATTTATAATTTTTGTTTTGATTGCTGGAAACTATGTTAACCCGGTGGGCCTTGTCATCGGGCTTTCCGTAGTGGTAATCAGCATCATGCTTGCAACCTTGTGTGAAATCACAAAACTTTTTTTCAAGGAGGCGGTATAAGGATGGAACATCCCTATCTAATTTTAGTCAAGCTGTTTGAACTGATCGGGCTGGGGCATTTTGCACATGCCTACCCCCATGTAATTTATTCCTGGTTTGCTATCCTTTTGCTGATCATTTTTGCGGTGCTGGCTACCCGCAAAATAGAAATGGTTCCCACCAAAGGGCAAAATTTCTTTGAGATTATTATTTCGGGGATGGAAGAGTTTATGGTCGATATTACCGGCGATGAGGGCCGCTGGTTCTTTCCCATTGTTGCCACCATTTTTATTTATATTTCATTCTGCAACTTAATGGGACTGGTTCCGGGTCTTTATCCCCCCACGGCCAGTATTAACACGACCGTGGCCTGTGCCATCCCGGTATTTCTGTTTACGCACTATATCGGGATCAAGTATCATGGCATCAAATATATCAAACATTTTCTGGGTCCCGTTTGGTGGCTGATTCCAATCGTACTGCCGATCGAAATTATCGGTCATCTGGCAAGAGTTTTATCGCTTTCCTTTCGTCTTTTCGGCAACATGACCGGCCATGAACTGGTGCTGGCCATCTTATTCATGCTGGCCGGTGCCTTCTTTGCGCCCTTGCCGATTATGGCCATGGGTATTTTTGTGGCCTTTGTCCAGGCATTCGTCTTCTTTCTGCTGTCGATCATGTATTTCGCCGGTGCCATGGAAGAGGCGCACTAGACGATTAATTATTCCTTAATTTTGCTCACAATGGGTGACATGGAAGAAGCCCGATAACATATCAACTATAGGAGGAAACTAGAGTATGGAAACAAAAGCATTAGAGTTTTTTATCGCGTGTGTAACGGCGGCCGGTTTCGGAATTGCGATTGCGGCATTTGGTTGCGGCATCGCCCAGGGTATCGGACTGCGTTCAGCAGTTGAAGGTATCGCCAGAAATCCGGAATCGTCCGGTAAAGTAACCGTAACCATGCTGATCGGTCTGGCCCTGATCGAGTCGCTGTGTATTTATGCGCTCGTCGTTGCCTTGATCCTTATTTTTGCGCATCCCCAGGCAGCCTCGATTGCCGCTCTGTTTGCTAATTAAAAACAGAAGATGTGCCAGAGTACCTGAAAAGGCTGTGTCCACGGTGCGGACACAGCCTTTTTCTATGCAAGAGTAAAGAATAGGGGGGCGAGTTGCGGGTTACGGGTTACGAAATCCCGTCGCACTTAATCATTAAAAACCGATAGGCCTCCATCTAATTCTGGAACAAGGCTGTCTTTAGGTTATAAAGACAGCCTTTTCTATAGGATATATCGAACTTATTCTTAAGTTTTCCCACAATCTGCCGATAACGCCCTATAAGGGCTGTATGCCTATTCGTATTCAAGCCTGATATTTTATTTTTTTTTTTTGCGATTGTCATAAATCCATTTCGTTTGAGTCGAGATTCAGTATGTACAATAAGATATGAGCAGTGGATTACGGAACATTATTTTGACAAATATTATAACCTGGTTGCCGTCTCAATGAACGGAACCAAGGACCACAAAGGTGATAGAGTATGGATGAGCAACAAATTCTGAACAAACTTAATAAAATAAGGGATATCCCCACGCTTCCGACTATCGTGTTCGAATTGAATACTCAATTGAATAATCCCGATGCTTCGGTTGCCGACGTCAGTAAAACGATCGAAAAAGATCAGGCGATTGCCCTGAAAGTTCTAAAACTCGTCAACTCCGCCTTCTACGGGTTTAAATCCAAAGTCAGTGATGTCAGGCATGCACTGGTTCTGCTGGGCTTTATTGAAGTTCGCAACGTGATTCTTTCCGTCTCGATTATCAACACTCTACCCAAAAGTGTTTTGTTTCAGGATTTTGAAATGGATGCCTTCTGGAAGCATTCTCTGGCAGTGGCAGTGACCAGCAAAAATCTTGCTCAAAAATCAGGCCTTGAATCACCGGATAAATGTTTCGTCGGCGGTCTACTGCATGATGTCGGTAAAGTAATTCTGGCGCAATACTTCCAGGAATTGTTTGTCAAGATCTGGACATCCATGCAAAATGAATGCTTGTCCTTTCATGAAGCCGAAAAGCATGAGTTGCCGATTGGCCATGATGTGATCGGAGCACATCTGGCTGAGCGCTGGGCGTTGCCCTCGGGTCTGATCGAGGTGATTCGCTGGCATCAGGATTTTCATCCCGAGATACCCAATGCGAATTTTGTCATGATTATTTATCTGGCGAATATTTTAGTTAACAGCTACGACGAAAATCCGGATTGCCAAATTGATATGGCTACCGTGCATCCGATGGCCGTTAATTTCCTGATGGACCAGGTGGAAGATATTGGAGATTGGTATTACGGTCTGGCCGAAGAAATCGAAGCGGCCTACGCGCTGTTCTTGGATCCGAATTTTTAGCAGAGAGCAGATGACAGAGGACGGAGGAACGAAAAAATTGATTTTGGAAGTCGGATCCTTCGTCGTCCGATAGGGCGTGATTATGCCACGGTTAAAAATGCGGCATTCGGAAGTTTGATTGGTTCCCTAAAAGATGTTCATTGTACCTTGTGACGTTAGCCTTTCAGCTTAGAGCTATCAGCTGGCACCGAAGGTGCCTCCCGTACCCCGCAACGCGCAACTCGTACCCCGCATCTCGCATCACCTACCAAGTATCTTCGTCAGATATTGCCCCGTATAGGACTCGTTTATTTTGGCGATCTCTTCCGGGGTGCCGCAGCCGATGACATAGCCCCCTTTATCACCGCCTTCCGGACCGAGATCGATGATATGGTCAGCGGTCTTGATGACATCCATGTTGTGCTCGATGACGATGACAGAATTGCCGGCCTCCACCAGTTGATTGAGCACGTCCAACAGTCGACGGATGTCATCGGCATGCAGGCCGGTAGTCGGTTCATCCAGAATATAAACCGTTTTGCCGGTTCCCTTTTTACTGAGCTCCCGGGAAAGTTTTACCCGCTGGGCTTCTCCGCCTGAGAGGGTGGTGGCCGGTTGCCCGATTTGGATATATCCCAGCCCCACCTCCACCAGCGTTTGCAGCTTGGACCTGATTTTTCCAATACGCGAGAAAAACCCCGTGGCCTGATTGGCGGTCATCCCAAGAACCTCTTTGATGTTCTTGCCTTTGTAGCGAATTTCCAGGGTTTCACGATTATAGCGCTGGCCCTGACACACATCACAGGCAACATAAACATCGGGCAAAAAGTGCATCTCAATTTTGATGATGCCGTCGCCCTGGCAGGCTTCACAGCGTCCCCCCTTGACATTAAAGCTGAAGCGGCCGGGTTTGTAACCTCGCATGCGAGCTTCCGGGGTGCGGGAGAAAAGATCTCTGATAAAGGAAAAAACTCCGGTGTAGGTTCCGGGGTTGGATCGCGGCGTGCGGCCGATGGGTGACTGGTCGATATTGATGATCTTGTCAACATGCTCTGTCCCTTGCACCCGGGCGTGGGCGCCGGCCGAGATTCTTTCCTGGCGTAATTTCTGGATCAGGGCCGGGTGCAGCGTTTCCAGGACCAGCGTGGATTTACCGGATCCGGACACCCCGGTGACACAAGTAAAGCAGCCCAACGGAAAAGCGACATTGAGATTTTTTAAATTATTCTGGGAGGCGCCTTCTATGACAATTTCCTTGCGATGGTTCAGACGCCGGTTTGCCGGAATGTCAATTGACTTGCGGCCGGATAAATATTGACCTGTCAGGGAGGCCTCGTCGGTCAGCAGATTGGCCGATTTTCCGGCAAAAACCACCTGACCGCCGTTGACACCGGCACCGGGACCCATGTCGACGACATAATCGGCGGCGCGGATGGTTTCCTCATCGTGTTCGACCACCAGAACCGTATTGCCCAGATCGCGCATTTTAAAAAGCGTTGCCAGCAGCCGTTGGTTATCCTTTTGGTGCAGTCCGATACTGGGCTCGTCCAGCACATACAGCACACCGGTGAGTTTGGAGCCGATCTGAGTGGCCAGACGAATCCGTTGACTTTCACCACCTGATAACGTCTGAGCAACTCGATCGAGGGTCAGGTATGACAATCCGACATTCTCTAAAAAACCAAGACGCTCAACAATTTCCCGTAGAATTCTTCTGGCAATAATTTCTTTTTTACCGGCCAGTCTCAGGTTTAAAAAAAAATCGCGGGATTTGGCCACCGATAAGGCCGTGGTCTCGGCAATATTGAGGCCGTTGATTTTTACCGATCGGCCGGCTTGATTTAATTTTGTTCCCTTGCATTCCGAGCAGGGTCGAAAGTTCATGTACTGTTTTATTTCTTCGCGAATATAGTTGGAATCCGTCTCTCGATAGCGGCGCTCCAGGTTGGGGATAACTCCTTCAAACGGTTTTTGATACGTATAGCGGCGATTGCCTCGTTCGAAATAGAAGTTGATCATTTGCTTGCCGGTGCCGTTCATCAAAATTTGTTGAAAATCCTCCGAAAGATCTTTATAGGGCGTATAAATATCGGCACCATAGTGCTGGGTCAATGCGTCCAGAAATTCAATAAAATGCATGCTGTTGCGTTTGGCCCAGACACTGACGGCACCTTCGCGCAAAGATAGCTCTCGATTCGGAATAATCAGATCCGGATCGAGCTCGGTGGTCCACCCCAAACCATCGCAGTTTGGGCATGCGCCCTGGGGGGAGTTAAATGAAAAGCTGGCCGGTGTGAACTCCGGATAGCTGATTTCGCAGTCAATGCAGGCGGATTTTTCACTGAACAGAATCGTTTCCTTGTCGGGTATCAGGATCGAAACGACTCCACCGGCCTGGGCTAAGGCCAATTCCAATGAATCCGCCAGTCTTTTGCGGATTGCTTCTTTGATAATTAATCGGTCGACGACCACGTCGATATGATGTCTTTTAGTTTTGCCGAGTTTACCGACCTCTTCAATCTCCAGTATTTCGCCGTCCACGCGAACCCGGGCGAATCCATCTTTTTTCAACCGTCTGAACAGTTTTTCATGGTTGCCTTTTTGACCGCTTATCAGCGGTGCCAGGATCACAGCCCGAGAGCCTTCGGTCAACGACATGACGCTGTCTACGATTTGATCAATGGTTTGGGAAGAAATGGGACGGCCGCATTTATAGCAGTGAGGCGTCCCGACCCGGGCATATAGCAGTCGCAGGTAGTCATAAATTTCAGTAACCGTACCGACGGTTGAACGCGGATTGTGACTGGCTGTTTTTTGCTCAATGGCGATGGCTGGCGATAGACCCTCGATCAAGTCTACATCAGGCTTGTCCATGCGCTCTAAAAACTGGCGAGCATAGGTCGACAGGGATTCGACATAACGGCGTTGGCCCTCGGCATAGAGAGTGTCGAAGGCCAGTGTCGATTTGCCGGAGCCGGAAAGACCGGTAACAACCACCAATTTGTTGCGCGGCAATTCAACATCAATATTTTTTAAATTGTGCTGTCGGGCACCCTGGATAATGATTTTTTCCGAAGTCATACAATTATACTTACATGGTTCCAAAAATTAGTTCAAACAATTTTGCGGCAGCAAAAATGACATGGCTGGCCTGGAGCCGCTAACCATCTATTCTGATTGCAGTTTATCTTTTGTGAAAATTATGAGCAATTTTTATATTTAATATTTTAAAAATTAGAGGGAATAGCTGAAAATTAGAGAATTCGGGAGAAACCCAGATTGTTAATAACTATCGACTATTGGTGGATATGCTTAGAATACTTGATAAAATCTGTCAGTATAAAAAGTTTGTATTTCAGCATGGTTGTTCGGGATCTATAGAAAAATTAAGTGATAACAGGTAGATAAAAATTGTTCAAAACAGATTTGTCGCAGACCTTAAAACCGTGTTTATTCGGTTTGACACAAACTGTCGAATGCCATAAATCAGGCTCATGTTTTCTGCTGGTTAGCGCAATCTGATGTAAACCTTCCCTACCAATAACTTCATAAACTTAACTTAAGAGAAGAATCTGCGGCAGTTCTAACCGCAAATACGTAGCTTATCCTGATAATAGGATAACGACTCAGAATTATACGCCCTATGGAAGCCGTCTGGAAAAAGGTAAAATCTGCGATTCGAAAACGCATCCCCCGTCACAGCTATCAGATGTGGATCGAACCGCTGAAGGTTCAAAAAACTAAAGACAGCGCCTGTGTCGTGTATTGCCCGAATTTTTTCTCCAGAAAACGGGTTCAAGGCCTTTATGGTGCGATGATTCAAAATGCCATCCAAACCGAACTGGGCCAGGATTGCGACCTGATGTTTAAGATTTCCAATAATTCTAATGGGAACGGTTCGCAGATGCCCAAGATTGCCGCGGATCCTCAATTGCCGTTGCCAAATGACAATGTTCGTCAGTATAGCGGGCGATTTTTTCGCCGGGGTTTCACCTTTGACCAGTTTGTTGTCGGCAGCAATAATGATTTTGCCTATTCAGCATCGTTTGCTCTGGCTTCGCGCCGTGACACCCAACAAAATGCCTTATTTCTGCTTTCCAAGACCGGTATGGGAAAAAGCCATCTGTCCCAGGCGATCGGCCACCATGTTATGTCTATCCATCCTAAAGATCGGATTTATTATGTCACCGCTGAAGATTTCAGCAATGAGATGGTTCGGGCCTATCGGCATAACTCCATTGACAAATTCAAAGAAAAATACCGCAACCAGTGCGATGTCTTACTCCTGGAAGACGTCCACTACCTGAGCGGCAAAGAGCGGACCCAGATAGAATTGGCGCTGACCCTCGATACGCTTTTCGAATCCGGCAAACGAATTATTTTCTCCAGCTGTTATCTGCCGGCTGAAATTCCCAAGCTCAATGATAAATTAAGATCGCGATTGTCATGCGGCCTGATTTCGACCATCGAACCGCCCAACTTCAGGACCCGTGTGCGAATCCTGCAAAAGAAAATCGGCGTGTACGATTACCGGCTGCCTGAAAATGTGATCCATTATTTAGCGGGAGAGTTGACTGATGATGTTCGACAGCTGGAAAGCGGACTTAACGGCGTCGCCGCTAAATCTTCCCTGCTGGGAATCCCGGTTGATGTCAAACTGGCTGAAAGCGTCGTTAGAAATATAGTTCGCCAGCGCAAGCGCATCACCATCGGTGTCATTAAAAAACTGGTGTGCAAATACTACAATGTAAGCGTAGAAGATGTGATTTCCAAATCCCGCAAACAAAATTTCGTGCGGCCCCGGCAAATGGGAATCTATCTGTCACGACGCTTTACGGATGCTCCGTTGCAGACGATTGGAAAATCGTTCAATCGCTACCACGCCACGGCACTGCATTCCATCAACTGTATTGAGCGCGGCATGAAACAAGACAGCACGACTAAAAAACAGGTGGAGTTCTTTTGCCAGAAACTCGAGTCCGGTAAATTTTAATTCCCTTTCAACCTGATTCTCAACGGATCGAATTCTGCTTTCAAAGATGAAATAACAAGACACCGCGGCCTTTCTGGAATTAAAATTTAATCATTCTTCATTCCAGGATGTCATTCCTTACAGTTTCAACAATTCCAGCATCTCCTCGTGAATATGTCCGTTGGTAACCAGTATCTCTTGATCCCCCAGTTGGTATGGCTGATTTGAAAATGTAGTGACGGTTGCTCCAGCTTCGGACGCAATCAGCGCGCCTGCGGCGGTATCCCACGGTTTCAGGCGTTGCTCCCAGAACCCTTCAAAGCGGCCGCAGGCCACGTAGCAAAGATCCAATGCGGCCGATCCTAACCTGCGAACAGCCTGTGACGCTTGCAGGCAGTTGCCGTATCTCGTCATTATCGGTTCAAATATTTCATTAAGGTGATAAGGAAAACCGGTCACCAACAGGCTTTCTGAAACCGCTGCGGGTTTCGAAACCTGGATCGATCGGCCGTTGAGCTGCGCTCCTTGCCCGCGCAGCGCGGTATACAGTTGTCCGTCGACAGGATTCAGGACGACTCCCAGCACAATGTCAACCCGGTAGGTCAGGCCAATCGATATGCAAAAAATCGGAAGCTGGTGAGCGAAATTCACCGTACCGTCCAATGGATCAATTACCCATCGGAATTCGTCGGTACCATCTTGAAGGCCGGACTCCTCGCTCAGAATGGAATGCTCCGGAAATCTGTCATGAATTGTGGAAATAATTGCCTTTTCGGATTCGGTGTCGGCTTCGGTTACGATTTCCACGGCATCTTTTTTGTGAATGCGGGATATGTTGCCGAATCGTGAACGCAGTATTTCGGCTGCTTTGTAGGCAGCGGCGACGGCGGTTTGTTTGTAGGGGGCAAGATCCATGGTTTAAAAAATCCTTTAAAAGTTTTCAGATGTCAGGTGTCAGGACCAAAGGCTTGGAAGACCGAAAAACAGATGACAGATGACAGAAAACAGACGACAGAAAACTGACAATGGACTTCTTCTGCCTTGTACCGAATGTCTTTACCTTAATCCGTCTATACTGAAGCTTCTACCTGATCATTTTTTTATCCCAAGACTTCCAGCTTTCAGCATTGATCTTTGAGCTTAATTGAATGTGGCATCAGTGCTGGGTTTGTCAGCCTGACACCCGAAACCTGACACCTGAAACCTTTTTTGGCATCCTAGAGCTGGCATTAGTCAATTTCTACTTATTGTTGCGATGGTTGATTCGATTTCTTCAACCAGGGGGCGCAGGGTAGATCGTGACCGGGCCGATATGGCCGTGCCGTTGAGATGGCGGCATATCCGCGGGCTGGTTTGCGGATCAATCAGGTCTATTTTGTTTAATACCCGAATGGTTGCTGTTTTTTGCAAATTCAGGTCGGTCAGAATTCCTTCAACGGATTTGATCTGCTCTTCATGCCGGGGATTGCTGATATCGATGACATGCAGCAATAGATCGGCATTTTCAAGTTCTTCCAGCGTGGCCCGAAAAGCGACCATGAGGTCCTTGGGCAAATCCCGGATAAATCCGACCGTGTCGGTGATAATCACTTCAAGATCTCTGGGAAACCGCAGGCGCCGGCTGGAAGGATCGAGCGTAGCAAAAAGCCGGCGTTCGGCAATAACGTTGCTATGGGTCAACGTGTTGAGCAGGGTCGATTTGCCGGCATTGGTGTACCCGATGATAGATATGACCGGCAGCCCTTTTCTGAGCCGCTGCGCCTTTTGTTGTCCGCGATGCCTTCGCACCGATTCCAGAGATTTTTCCAGTCGAGCGATTCGCTCGCGTGCCCTGCGGCGATTGATCTCTAATTTTGTCTCGCCCGGACCGCGCCCGCCAATTCCTCCGGTCAACCGGGACATGGCCGTATTTTTCAATACCAGGCGGGGCAATAAATATTTCAGTTGAGCCAGCTCGACCTGCAGTTTGCCTTCCCGGGTCTGGGCGCGTTGGGCGAAAATATCCAATATCAACTGGGTTCGATCAATAACTTTTAAATCGATCTGATCGGTGATCGATCGAATTTGAGAAGCGCTCAGTTCCTGATCGAAAATGATCATAGTCGCCGCTTCCTGCAGGGCAAAAATTGCCAGATCTTGAAGTTTGCCGCGCCCGATAAGCAGGCGCGAGTCCGCTTTACTGCGCTGTTGCAAGACGGTGCCCACGACTTCGATTCCACCGGAAAGGGCCAATTCTTCAAGCTCTGCCATAGATTCTTTGGCTTTTGGTTTGGTCTCAGTTGATACACTGAGCAGCAGTGCGCGTTCCGTGTTCGCATCGGCTTGGTGTCCGATGCTGACGCGGGAAAGCTCGTCTTCAAGAGCCTGAATCAGGGCCTGACAATCGATATCCAGTTCACCCGGGTTCAACGGTGGCATAATTTGGTATGGCTTTTGATTTGAATTTCGGGGCATGATGTGGGCGGCATGGATCTTTCGGGGGATGCCGTCGTCATTGCTGGTAATCACTGCCATCATATCCAAGCGCAACAGGGCCAGATCCGTCAAATCATCAGCGGTCAGCGCTTCATGATTCAGGTGGGTGTGGATGCACCGCAGGCCTTTTAAGCGGCCGGGGGCGGCTCGATACATACTGGAATTGGGGATGACGATTTTTTTGTTGTCCCCAATAATCACAAATGCGATCTTGCTGCGCCGGTTTATCATAATACCGATCTGGCGGCGTATTTCCCGGGAAAGTCGGCAGAGATCGCGCGCAATTTCTGGAGTCAGCAAGAATTCCGGCGGTATGCGACGGCGGTATAGGTTGCCCAGCCTTTTGATTTGACTAGTTTTCAGGCCGGTAGTATTTCCGTAAAGTTTTTTCAAATCAGCTTCTGGCCATCGCTTCTTCCGAGGCCAGGTTTTCAAAACGCGTATATGAATTCAGGAAGGATAAAAAAACATCTCCGGTCGGGCCGTTGCGCTGTTTCGACAGAATAATTTCGGCAGTTCCCCGGTTGGGATTGTCTTCCTCTTTATTATAAACTTCATCGCGGTAGATAAAGGCAACGACGTCGGCATCCTGTTCCAGGGCTCCGGATTCTCTCAAATCCGAGAGCCGGGGTCTTTTATCTGTGCGCTGTTCGAGCATCCGGTTAAGCTGCGATAGCGCCATAACTGGCAATTCCAGCTCTTTGGCAAGGGCTTTCAGACCGCGGGATATTTCAGAAATTTCCAGATCCCTGCGTTCGGCGCTTGACCGTCCCTGCATGAGCTGTAAGTAATCGATGATGATCAAACCGATATTTTTGTCCATTTTAAGGCGTCGAGCTTTGGCGCGTATTTCCATGGCCGACAGGCTCGGAGAATCGTCAATGTAGATCGGGGATTCAGACAGGATACCGGCTGCATCGGTTAAGCGGTGCCAATCCTCCATGCTGAAAAAGCCGCCCCGTAAGCGGGATGAATCAATGCGCGCTTCCGAACAAAGCATGCGCAGCGACAATTGCTCTTTGGACATTTCCAGCGAAAATACAGCAACCGGAATGTTGCCATCCACGGCCGCATTTCTGGCTATATTCAGTGCCAGTGCAGTTTTGCCCATGCTGGGACGCGCGGCTAGGATGATCAGGTCAGAATTCTGTAACCCGGAGGTCAGATTGTCCAACTGTTTGAAGCCTGTGGGAACTCCGGTTACCAGGCTGCGATTGCCTTGCTTTTCCTCCAGGGTTTCAATGTTGCCGAGAATAATTTTACTAAGCGGATAAAATGACTGCCGCGCCTTTTGCTCGGATATTTCGAAAACCGCCGATTCTGCAAAGTCAATAACATCCTCGGCTTCGCCTCTTTCTTCGAAGCAGCGCTTAACGATCGCGTTGGCTTTCTCGATCAACCGTCGCAACGAGGCCTTGTCGTGAACAATTTTAGCGTAATGTCGGGCATTCACCGCTAACGGGACCGTATCAACCAGCCTTGCAAGATAGCTGGCGCCGCCGACGACCTCCAGCTGCCCTTTTTCCTTTAATTTGTTGGCAAGTGTGACTAAGTCTACTGGTTCCGCCTTGTCAAACAAATCGGTTATGGCTTCGTAGATTTTTTGATGGGCGGTCCGGTAGAAATCTTCCGGTCCCAGGGCTTCGATAACATCAAGCAGGGCATCGTTATCGATCAGGATGGCACTGAGAATGGACTCCTCCGCTTCAATATTTTGCGGCGGCAGCCCATACGGTGAAGGATCTTTTGATTGTGTCCCAGCGTGTTCGGACATCGGTCATTACTCGGGTATTATTTCAACGGTGATCTCGGGTTCGACTTCCTTATAAACCCGAATCGGAATTTTGTAACTGCCTAAAGCTTTGATCGGTTCTTTCAGAAGGATCATTCTTTTTTCCACCACAATATCCTGGCCGGCCAGGGCCTCAATAATATCTCTGACGCCGACAGAACCGTAGAGTCGGTCTTCTTCACTGACCTTGGCTGCGATCTGGCAGGAGACGCCCACCAATTTTTCAGCCATCTCTTCAGCCAACTTTCGCTCTTTGGCAATCTGGATTTCAAACTTGGCGTGCTCCTGTTCCATTTTGCGTCTATTTTGCGGTGTCGCTAAAACGGCCTTGTCCTGGGGGAGCAGGAAGTTGCGGGCATAACCATCGGCTACACTGACTTCGCTGCCGATAATTCCCAGTGAGTTGATTGTTTCTTTTAAAATTACTTTCATTCTAATAACCTCCGAAATGTTATTGAATAATGCATATTAAATATTCATTCTTCAATTTTCAATAATGTTATCCTGTCGGTTTGCCCGATTTCCTAAAATTAACCCACATATCAAAAAAACCGACACCGATGACTGCCAGCAATATTAAGTGCTGCACAGCAATCAGGGTATACAAAAAAAATCGAATAAACCGGGGCAAACGCTTTTTCTCAAAATAAAAGGATACAATTGCTATCCCCTGGAAAAAATACACGGTCATCAGGATCAGCAGACCGTTTTGTCCAATCGTATTGATAACAGAGCCCGGTAAAAACAATGCCAGACCGCAGCCGATTACCCCCCACACCAGATATTCCGGTGCCTTCCACATGTTCAGCGGACCAAAATCAGGGAAAGCAAGCGAGCGACGTTTCAGCACCGGTCTAGCGAAAAGAATATTGGTCCAAGCAACAAACAGGGTTGACGCTGTGACCATGGCGGGAAGAATTTGTACAATAAGGGGTTGTAAATCTGCCAGGAAGCGATCAATCAATTGGATGTTTTCTTCCGACATTCCCATGTTCTGATACAATACCATCGTAAGTTCCAGATTGTTGGTGACATAATCTGATACAATGGCGTGAATACCTTCGCCGGATAAGACGCTGTAGCCGACAAGACCTGCAAATCCGGTTAACAATACGGCGCCGGTCGCGTAGAGTATGGTTTTGTCGATCGAATAATTTAATTCGATCAACTCGCCCAACATGAAACCGATCAGCAGCAATTCAACAAAAAATAATACATCTGCAGACATGCCGCCAACCACGATGTACAAAATCGAGCCTGATATCGCCGGGACTAGCGCCCCGTATTTCCGGCCCAGCTTTAAACGGAAATAGAGAATAGGCAATGGGATAAACAGCGCTCCAAAAAGCCCGATGATCGGAATAAACACCGATACAAAAAATATCAGGCTTGTAATTAGTACGCCATTGACAATATCCTTCGCCATTGTTCTTTCCCTAATTACTCCGTCCCGAAAATATTGACACCAAGTGGGGATTAATTACCTTCATTTTCCAATTAAGACATGAAATCCCGCTTCGTAGGAGGCATCAAGGGTGAAACTGCTCTGGCTGCCACTTTTGTATTCGGTCGCTTAACTTTTTTCAGTGCCGATTCCAGGTCGGGGGGCAATCCCCTTTATTGCCATAAATTCGGGATCCGTAATTTAACGGAGATCGACCGTTCCGACAAAAGGCAGAAGGGCTATGGTTCGGGCCCGCTTGATTGCGTGGGTGAGCGTTCGCTGATGCTTGGCACAACAACCTGACAATCGTCGGGGAATGATTTTGCCGCGTTCGGTAATGAAATATCTTAGAGATTTAGGGTCTTTATAATTTATTAAAAGACTTGTATCAGCACAGAAGCGGCAAACTTTGCGGCGATGAAATACTCTTCTTTTTCTCCTGGGTTTCTGGTCTCTTCTATTGGATCTTGAAGGTGCGGCCATTTTTTATGCCTCCTCTTTTTTTTCCACTGGGGTGGTGGTCTCTGCAGGATCGGTAGCATCGGAGGCCGGTGCCTCTTCCTCGGCTGGTGGTTCAGGTGCTAAATTTTCTTCTTGTTTTTCTGCGGCTGGTTCCTGAACTAATTCTGCAGATTCAGTTTTTTCCGGCATTTCCTGCGGGGCAGGCTCAGGTTCACGTTGGCTATCCACGGCGGCTTTTTCTTCTTTGACTTTTTCCAGATCGACATCTTTGTCGAGTACAACCGTCATATACTTAAGGGCCCGATCATCAATGCGGAAATAACGTTCGATTTCATTGACCAGCGGGGCCAGGCCGCAGTAATCGAACCTGACGTAAAAACCACGCACCTTTTTTTTAATTTCATATGCCAGTTTTCTGTCACCCCAGACATCCTCGAAGACCAAAAAACCGTCTTGCTGAGTGACCAATTCTCTAACTCGTTCAAGTACAGGTTCGCGCTGTTCTTGAGTTATGTCGGGATCGATAATTACAAATGTTTCGTACCTTCGCATGTATCTTCCTTTCGGCTGTAATAGCCCTGATGATCGCCAGAGCAAGGATTGGATAGAATTAATATATTTTGCTAAGTTAAAATTTATTTTAATATCATCTCTAAAAATGAGCTGTCAATATCAATTTCAATATAGTCAGAAAATAATAATCGCTTTCAAGCATATCAGTCCAAAAGCGTTAATAAACTGGTGGGCCGTGAAGGAATCGAATGGTCAACCTACTGTGTGTTTTCGGTAGGCGTGCGTAACACAAAATTTTTATTGAGCAATCCGTAGGCGGTTGCCATCCTGACAGAACCGACGCTGGACCAATCCCCACCGACTTCAATACAATGGCATCAA
>Ga0056115_1000440_pt1 | contig 18906 bp, 14 predicted proteins | sample WorMetOlspDAHAB1_FD_77007 | JGI IMG/M metagenome (GOLD analysis project Ga0056115, IMG submission 77007) | Marine gutless worms symbiont microbial communities from Max Planck institute for Marine Microbiology, Germany - Olavius sp. DAHAB.1 ...
ACCATAAGTTATCAATGGCAGACAGTATGTTTCAACCAAATGTAACCGAGTAATATCATTAACAGATCTAGTACAACTCAAAATATTATTTGCCGAGGCATAGAAGTTCCGTACTGAACGAGATGGATTTCAACTTAACTGTTTTACCAGTGTCAAAATACATACCTAAATATTTAAGGGTGTCCACACATGCCATATTCTGCCCATCAATACAAAGATCTGGTACATTCTTAGAAAAATCCTTGCCTATCTTGAAGAGGCAAGATTTAGTTGGATTAAATCTTATGTCAAGGTTTGTGCCATAGGTGGAACAGATATCCAGCATCTTCTGTAGTTTGACCACTGCAATGTCGTTGTTATGATTTCCATCGTTGCGTTACGTGTTTTATGGAACTCTTCTAAAATTGCTGCATTTCTGCACGTGCTACGTATTGCACTGCCTGTGGCGTATAACCACGTAGGCCTATGACAACAACAACTACAACAAAAAAACAATGATAAAATGGCGTTAAAACGTCTGCATGCACGCGCCGAAGCGCGGTGAAAACCGGACGTTATCATCCCCATGACAGGAAGTGACATAAGGTACGTAGACTGTATTGTATGTATGTTTTTATCTGTGCTGTGCTGTATCGATTGTCATTGTGTCATGGGTCTTGAGCCTGCTACTGAAAATAAATGAAAAAAAATAAATGCTGGACGTGTGTTGTAGCGGCTTCGCAATGCGGCCATCGCAGACTTGGCGACGTCAGCAAACACTGGCCGTGGTATGTTGGCTATACATAGGCTACATCACAACCACCCACGACAATCGGAGAATACGTACAATGAATATTTTACGTTTTTTCTGTCCAATGTCCAAACCCACTTCTGGGATGGCCGTAAATCATAATATTGAACAATAAATTGGACCAAAAGACACGGTTAGTCACAGTCTGCCTGCCCTTCCTCTGCGCTAGGCCGGTGACCCGGTGGGAGGAGGGAGCACAGGTGACCTATCTAGGGGTCATTGAGTGCAACGTGTTTTCGTGCTCTCATTTTGCATACTAACCGCATAACGGCATTATGGCGCTTTATAAATTTTGTATTATTATTATTATTATTATTATTACTACTACTACTACTACTATACTACTACGGATTTGTTCGGGCAATGAGTTCCGTGCAGCGCGACCTACATGCGAGAAAGCTGCACGCTGTCCAAACTTGGTACGTGAGTGGCAGCAGAGGTTAGTGTTTTCCGACGGCGAATTTAATGTTGTGGCATTACTGGTGTGTGTGTGTGTAAAAGGCAGTGCAGCATTGAGGACAAGAGCTTCGTTCATCTGTGCGGATGTGTCATCGTGGAGGCAGACTTGGTCATCACAGTAGCGCATTGCAAGTACGTTTCGTCACGCGCATTGTCATAGGCGCTACCAGGCCAAATATGTGGACGGGTGGACACACATGGCAGAGCCCTCAGCTGGGTACAGGGGCATAGCTTTTGGTCAGAAGGTCAGGAAGCTTGCCCCCCGCCCCCTGAAACTGAAACCCGTTCAGCTTTCGCATGACCAACTGAAGCAGCAAATTTGACTCATTCTCCATATTTTGCTAACTAGCTTGACTAACCCCCTCCCTCTCACCCCGTAAAACCTGACCAGATTTGCACCAATCTCAGAAACGATCTCTGATAAAACTGAGGTGATATGTCCATCCCAGTCCACCCCGTGGCGGCGTCCCTGGCCATTGTAGCAGTCACTGTTGGATTTCGCAACTCTGGTAGCCTACATTAGTGAATTTCTTTTGTCGCATAAATGATTTTTAGTCTCATACGCTGCCCTGCTGCTTGGCGGACGTTGTCGCTATGTAAATAATTTATCTGTACTTACCGATTTGCGAATTTCGCAGGTTCGGCCAGGGCGGCAAAGAATGGTCCAAGGACGACGTAACTGTGCGACTGGGAAACCACAACGTTGATCTGCAGAGTGCGATGGACAATCGTTACGAGGTCAGTCGCATTGTGCGCCACCCGGAGTTCGACGAGAACACGCGAAACAACGATCTGATGTTGCTGCAGCTGGACACGAAGATCGAGTTCAGCGAGTTAGTTATTGCTCCGATCTGTTTCGATGATGGCGCTGCGTTCATCTTCGTCGGAATCAGCTGCTTTCTCACCGAGTGGAAGTCCAACTACAAAGGAAGTTCGTGTATCTTCGAACACTTACGAAAGTCTGTCCAGTGTAACTAATTAAGTAAGTGAGAAGAACGATTATAGTGTCCGAAATGGCAAAGTCACTGCGCAGACACTACAGGAGATTTGGGGAAAAGGATCGCGACCAAAGAGTTCAGGCTTTATGCGTTTCCTGCGTAAAAACAGTAATGGACGGCGACGATGTAACGTTCTGCGGCAGAGTGTCATTCAACAGCGGCACAGCCCCGGAAATTGAGCGGTGACAGGAAAAGCTCGGTCGCCGACGGCTGAAAAGGCAGGTGCGTGGGACGACAAGCGATGATGACAAGGCAGAGCGCCGGCTCTGCATGAGTTTGGTCTCACAACGTTTGACAACTGCAGCGTGCCGGTGAAATTCGTCACTGAGGTACGATGGAGCCGTCCACTGTCCAGTATTAACTGTTCACGCCCAGAGCAAAATTAATCAGAGCCACAGAGTGACAGTGACGTCGTTCTGTCGACAATCATCGCTGCCCGTCTGGTGAGGTGTACCATTTCGCGCCAGTGTAACGTCGTCAGACGTCTACGTATTCTTGTGGTTACCAGGCATCTGGACGACACGCCAAGTGGGCGAAGAAAGCTATGACGACTGGGCGACAAGATTTAAACCCTAACATAACCATAACGCTACTCTGCCGATTTTTTTCGCACAGTTGACTGTCGCCCAGTTGGCTTGTTGCCCAGATGACCGCACATGCTCTTTTCCGCTGGGAAGTCGTGCGCATTATACAGCGGTTCTCTCGTATTTTCTCTACAACGTTGTCGTTGCTAATCATGTACTCCCCGCCGCAGTCAATATTGTTCCGTTTTTCCGGTATTGCGGCGCAGGGGACTATTAAGAGAATGTGACTGGTGGGGACATCAGGTTAAGAGGGCACGGTCGTTGGGTCGCAAGCGGCACTCCGCTGTCCAGTCTCCTCACCCGTCACTATGCAGTATGTATATACTGTTGAACATCAATTTCTATGTTACAACCTTCAGATCTAGCACCTTTGTCTAGTATATCTAGTATTCAGTATCTTAATTCTCAACCCTCAGAGATGATCTCTGCCGTAAGTTCTTTCTCGGCATGGCTTCACCGACCCTGCATCATGTCTCCACCACTGATCGTAATTGGAAAGCGCAAAACACTGGTGGGGCATTTGCAGTTACCAAAGGGCTGGTGATGCTAGTAGAAAAGCTTGTGGGGGAAATTCCCCCGCCACTTTTTATGGTAAAAATGTCTTGTTACAGCGGGAACGTACTCTCCGCCGGCTCTGCATGAGTTTGGTCTCACAACGGCAGCGGACGATGCATGCGTCAAGTCTATCGGCTCCGAATTTCAGGCAGACACAATGCTGTGTGCGACGCCTGGGACCACGGTCGACGTAGCAGACGCCGACTACACGGGTGATGTCGGAGCCGTTCTGCAGTGTCTCAGCGCGGCCGGTTTTTGGACTCTGACCGGGCTGCGTCTTCATGACCGCAAAGGTGCTACGGGCGACCAACCGGTCGCTTTTGCTCGCGTTGACGCCTTCAGAGAGTGGATCAACGCTACCAGTGCAGTTCTCGGTTTGCTGATATTAAAATCTTTATTCGCCATTTAAATGACAACACGAGACGCAAAAAACACACACACAAAACAACGAAAACATAAATTAGTGAAAAAGACGCGTCAGACAACCGTCCGCGTTTTCAACACAGACACATATGTGAGTAAGTAAATAAGTTTATTAAAACACACGCTTGTTGGCACACGATAAATCAAGCAATAAAACGCTCTCTCTTGAAACAGTGACACTCTGCTCATACACATGAAATTATTAAGTATACAAAACACATTAACGGAGACTGAACTGTCAGACTTATGTGGTAAGCTGATAGTGGTTTAGTGTAATAATAACAATGATAATGATAATGATGATAATAATAATCCAAAAGACAATATTTATAATGCTATCATCAACTGCGCGAAGCCATATGCTAGAGTTCACTTTGGGTCCTCTGAGTGAAATCGGTCAGCACCAGGTGGCAGCCAACTCGATCGTAGGCTAAGCTGCAAACTTGACCTTTGAGTCCGCCTGTAGGCTGCTATTGACCGAATATTCACCAATCGCATGTAGTATCACTCAACCATTACTGCCCCTTGGATGGTGGAAGGCACTGCAGTAAGTGTACAGCCCGCGTCAAAGCTGCGTGTCGCAGTATTTTCGTGAAAAAAAAACAGAAACTTGTCGGCAGCGCGGGTTAGATCATGGGTCTTCTCGCGCCGCAGTCAAGCTTTCTACCGCTACAACACTGCGACCTTTGTAAAAACAGGAACAGTAACTTTTTGCGTGGGAGAAGGCTCTGCTGCAATTTTACATCAGCGGCGCTAATGTATTCAGTGGTCGCAAATAAGTATCTTTATCTTTCTTATGTTTCATCGCAGCTGTGCCGACAACGACGGAAAGCACTGTCACCACTACTCCGTCTACCACAACGACAACAACGCCTCCCACTACGACCACAAGTATATTCACTGACGTTGTTTAACCCTCCGATATTCAGGCGAGGGTAAAATTAGGGCTAACCCTAACCCGTTGCTTTCCCATAAATATGGAACTAAGAAATATTCAACGGTGTGTTCTTATGACTTTTCCTGAATATGGTGCCGCAACAGAATGCCGCATTTAAGTTTCCTGATAGTTGGAGCATATTTTTTATAATGTTCCCATCACCTCCCGTTCGTGTCCATTGCCTGGACAGCAGACTGCATAGTGACGGGGAAAATAGGCTCCCCTCGTGATCGTTCTGGCTGGCATGATCAGCAAGGGAAAGGCTCAAACTAGTATGGGTGAAAAATTTTCCCTTCTCCTAGAAATCGCTCCATGTCAGTGACATGGAAGGAACACAGGTTTCCGACCAACTGTATGTTTCCGTATATTGAAGGTGTAAGTGCATTCTACCTATTTACATAAGCCTAGTTATATTTTGGTAAATCGGTCGCATACTTACCTGTTGTTTGTAGTTATCGTCTATTGTCTATCGCTACACAAAATGTCAGGAGTTTGTTTATGGCAAGCAAGCCAAGCGTGGAAAGAAAAACATAGTTATCCTGTACTGAATAATGTCTTAGAGACTTCAGATTCAGAGACAGGCTTAAAAACTGATAAATTATAAGGAGCTACCGGTGGTGAAGGTGAGTGTGGAGAAGTAGAGGAAGTGTTGTTAGCTAGTGAGAGACGGAGCTTGGATATCTTGTCGGTGAAGAAGGCAGCAAAGCGATGGCTGCAGATGAGGAAGGTAATGGTGAAGTAGATTTGCGGTTCAAGAGTTTATTGACGGTAAGCCAGAGACGCCTAGGATTGTCATTGTCAGATGATGAAAAGAGCAAGTTGGAGAAATATTGCTTTTTTGGCATTAAGACTGAGATGACGGTAACCTTTTCGGAGATATTTAAATTTAGACCAGTCGAGAGCAGAATGAGTGCGTTTATAGATAGATTCAGCATGACGAAGAGTATTTCTAAAAAAAGCACGAAGAGTATGAGAAAACCAGGATTAGACTTGGACTGAGAATTGGAGATTTTAATGATGAAAGGAGCCTGTCTTGCAATTTCATTTCCGGCATTTTCAGTCAACCCGATCTGTTTAGCCGTCTTACAGAAACACAACTGACGTCACAAAAGAAGGATATTATTAGGCTTACACCGTTTTTGTACACGTTCTTCATAAACAGCACAACAAAACGTTGTTTAGATGGATATACGGCATTGATAGTAACGGTAGTTATAAGAGTATTGAATGAAAAATTTTGTTTAAGCTCAGTGCTCGAAATATATTCATTCCGGTAAATATTTTACGTTCTTGTATCACCACAGCCTTGCCGACTACGACGAAAACGACGCTTTCGCCTCCGAAATGACCTATATTGTGTCGGATGGGGCGTTAAACTCTACTCACTCACTCATCGCCTACAACTACTAACACAAGTGTATTCACCGATATATAAAATGTTAAACGATTTCGCAAAGAACCTGTTCAGTGTGAAACTGAGAGCCCTTTATCCGACTTATTAAGTACGTGGCATGCTTCGTGATCATACAGAAGGATTAGGATGCATGATATACTATAAAGAAAACGTCCAGTAACTTCTTCTAATGCTTTTCTACCAATTTGTGCAATAAACTGGTAGATTATGGTATGCTTTAGTCATATGGGCCAGTTCTACAATATCCCGTGATATAATCAAAATAATCAAACCACTTTTCAATATCTTTTACCAACTAAACTACACATAGAATACATTGGTTTATTAATCTGGTGTCACGAGCATGTGATATAACCAGTCGAGTAAGAATGTGATAAACAGAAGGATATACTTGACATCTATATCTATAATTTATACGTATGAATAAATTAGAAAACCGGGCTACACTACTGCCAATATTAGGCCTATATATATATACTAACGGTACTCCCGAAAACCGTATGTCGCCATTTTCGGTCGTGTGCAGTGGGGGCGTAAATCACGGGAGAGGATAGGGGGACACGTCCCCCAAGAATTTGGGTTGGGAAGCCAAAACTATTGTTCCCCTGCAGAATTATACCAGAATTATATTATAATTAGACGACCAAGTCTGTTTTAGATAAGACGAGTAATAATAATAGCTCAGCAGGCCATTTTTCGTCCTTGGCAGTGACTGGAACCCCGCCTCTCGCATCCTGAGTTTGTTGCTAAACCTTCGTACTTCACCCACTTTAGAAATTAGATGGTACGCCACCGACTGCATGGTTGTGTGTTATAGCAGCGACGCCTGCGCCACCTGTCTCTGTACTTTGTGGTCAGAACAGCGTCACTGACGATCCAAACAAACGCTTGCCATGGTATGTACGAGGTGACTCGAACGATATCTCCAACCACCGGAAAAAATGACATTTCAATTGCGGGTTTTATTACGATTTGTATTGATTTATTGATATTTCATCAGGGGATTTTTTCGCGGGGGAGGTAGGTACGGGGTCAACATTCGTATCTACATGTATAAGTGATTAGACCGTCGTGTAACACTGTTTACGACTGTTGTATACAGGAGGTGTCGGTGGATCTAGTAGTTGACTTAGCCACGAACTATTGGAATGGCGGATCATAATCATGGTTAATTCGCCGATTTACAACTGTACATGTATAACTATTTAGTAGTTGTTGCGACATGCAGGAAATGTCGTGTTGAGGTGTACAATTTCATTCATCACTGCGGCTGCACCATTCTCAACAAAGACTGGGTCGTCACTGCTGCACACTGCAAGTCAGTCCGGTTCATCACTTCGGTCTTTAGTTCAGTTCAATTCTCAGATTTCTAACGAGCGTTTCTTTACATGCACTTTCACATCTATGCGGTACAGTTGTACAATCGCTGAGAACTGCAGGAAACGCAAAATATACGGCGAACACCGCGAAGGAACCGTATTGACCGCAATCGAAACGACGTCCAAAAGACAACGGCAGCCTTCCGCCGACAAAAGTGTTCTTTGAACCGCGGCTTGAACGCGGATAAGTGAAGAATTAAGTTGGAAGGGAGTGAACATCTGTTGCCCGTATGCGACTGACGGAACAGCAGATTTAATTGTTTTTTTTTCTGTCTATAGTCCGATTTCCTAATTTATTCATAGGTGCAAAGCATAGATTTGGATGTTAAATGTACCCTCCTGTTGATCGCATATAAATTATTGTTCTAATGTGTAGTTTATTTCGCGAAAGATGTTGAAGACTAGTTTGGTTGAGATAAAATTGAAAGCGCCTTATGTTTGAATACAAATCACGAACGAATAACGATAACAACAACGTCGGATATCAACACCGTGGATCATCTTACATAATATAAATTGAAGCATGTAATTAACACCTGTAGCTAAGATTTGCATATATGAATAACTTAGAAAATCGCTCTCATGTTCTGGTGTTAAGGCAGGATCGTGGTACAGCTCCAAATTCAGCAGTGCGCGTTTGGCGAAAGGGAATCGGAAGCAGGCGGTTTAACAGTTGTAGAAAGTGCAGTGAAATTGCGTTGGACGCAGTGGCCGCGTGTACTTGGCAGGTTTGATCGCGATGGTCACGAGTGGGCGACGGCCAAACTGTCGGTCGTGGTCGGAGAGGCCGAGATCGATCCAAAGATTGCGATGAAAAATCGCTACCATGTGAGTCGCACGGTGCCTCACCACCGATTCCAGAAAGCCAATCGCAGTTTTGACATAATGCTTCTTCAGCTCACCACCAGCATCGAGTTCAACGATCGCGTTGCAGCCATCGTCATCGACCAGACAGTGCTGCCTGCTGCGTCCTTTTGCTGCGCCACTGAATGGACTCGCAACTACACCGACCGTCTGTATATCTCCTTTGCCGATCAATTATCGCCGTGCGTGCGCCGTGACGATGCGATATAAGTAAATAAGACCTTTAGTAAGTAAGTAAAGTACAAGGATTTCTAAAGGACAGTTATCGGAGGGGGAATTGACGCACCCACACTGCGCTTTGGTTTCACTGACCAATAGAAACGTCTTCAGCGACGTGTGCGAGACGGCTATTATGACAAGTCCGGCTGTGTGAGGTCCTTCGGCAGATAGTTAGAGACGAGTCTCAGCCGCACTGAAGGCGCTGTCGCCGAAGTTGTTCCGAAATTAATATTCGCCATTGAGTTAGTTTTAAAGCTATAAATCCACTCTGGACATTCAATGCACGAAACGCATGTATATTTCATTTTATCCAATGTTTTATATTTCGCACGTTTGAAATATGATTTTAGCGCATACTGCTAATTCAAGAACGATTGGTGATGATATCACGAATTGTCGCACGCATAGAATAGTTAATGTCAACGGGCAATATAATAGTGCTTCTCTAACGCTCTAAGTCAGTGGTTTTAAACTGCGATTCCGCGGAACTAAAGATTGCCGTGAGCGACAGCCAGGGATTCCGCCGTTTGCCAGTAAAATATATTTAAAAAATTTAAAAGAAACTGCTTGGTGTAATTCACCAAGCACAAGTTTTGCTCTGAAATGTTCACTACTGCTGAATGATGCCTGTAGTAATATTGGCTTGCTAGCCACATACATGTACACCTGTATCAATCGGTGTTTTTCATGCATAAATAAATAGGTCTACAGGAAAATGACGTTTCTCTCCCATTTTGCAATTATTACAAATCCGTATGTCACTCACTGCATGAGGTCTCACGAGCAATCGAAACGCTCTAAAAGGTTTCATTCCAATAAAAAGGTTGAAAAACACTGCTCTATAAGCGACCACATTGTCAGATTTGGAAGGGGGAGGCTTACTTTTTTGGACCAACTAAGACATTATAATCTCTGGGTATATTTTGCGTTGTTGTGTGTGGAATTCAGTGTTTTATGTCGGCGAGCACACGACCTCGCCGATCCTGGAAGAGTCGACGGCACAGCTGATGAGTAACTCGGAGTGCTCACAGTCATACGGGAGCAGATTCAACTCGGAAACGATGCTTTGCGCCCAACTGGTGAACGGCAAGTGTACGAAGGACACGGGAGGACCACTGCAGTGTCGCAGTTCCAGCGGAGAGTGGGTGCTGTCTGGAATGAGTATCATGGATGACCGATGTTCGTCACCCGATTTGCCCGGACTCTACACGGGCGCTGCTAAATTCGTCGACTGGATGAAACGGTACATTCAAGGTATCGCCGATTTGATGTATACGCAAAAATTCCACTAGGTTCGACACGCACGACTCGACACTATCAAGTGCGGCGGCAGTGCTAAAATGGCCCAGTATAAATTCGGAGAGATTGCTACAGGAACGCCTCTCGTAACTCGGACGCGCACCAACTTTGGCGACAGAGCGTTCAATGCGTCTGGACTCGAGCCCGGACCTATCTGCCGGATCTGACAGCCGGACTATTCGTACAGCTGTTTCAGACAGTCGCTGAAGACATTCGTATTTCTCAGTGGGACCAATGTGTAGTGTGAATTCCCCTTTAACTGCGCTTTAGAAATAGTCTTAGTTACTTACTTAGCTATACATCGGTGGTGTATATAGCGCTATGCCAACAATGCTCTAGCAAAAGTTCATTACATACCAGAAGAAAACTATGTTCTTTGCAGTCAATTACTTTGAAGTTTCGCTATAGTGTAGTGTTTGGTGACTAATGTAACGCTGTAATGTTTGTGTCAGTCATCCGAACATCGAAAAAATCGGCTGAGCGGTCTATTTGTCGGTAGTGCTTGCGTGTATGAGCACTGTTATGTGTATGCTGTGTAGAGGCTTGATTAAAGTTTGCTGCGACAGACTGCACGACTGCTGATGACCGAAGTCGTGCACTATTCAAGCCAATGGCAATTGTCTGTAGATCGACAGCCGGAGAATTAATGACTCTGGTTCAATACTTGTAGAATAAAGTAGTGACATGTTGCAAACGACCTCATTCGCTTGTTTATTCGTTCGTTCATTCATCCGCATGGAAACAACGCTGCGCACTGAAGTAGTTTACGAAGAGGAGGCCTATCGCCTACTGGGTGGCCTACAAAGTAGACCTAAGCCACTGCCGAATTATTTATTAATCGCATTTAAAATTTAAAAAAATTAAATTAAATCGTGTTAGCCGATTCAATAGAGTTTTAGTCGTATTAAAGTGTCAAACAAGCAAAATAGTATTACCACTTGGTATTGAATATGTTATGTGTGACGTAATTTCTAACGTATATTGCTTGATAAAACAGGCGATGCATGTGCCAACCACCATGTCTATAATCAGGTATTATTATATTATTATTATCATCATCAGAAATTTATACTGTGCCTAATACACGAAGACCGTAGACGCATTACAAATTAAAACTGCTCACGGTTATAAAGCAACAGCAAAACGCCGAACATAAAACTAGGGAAGCATGAAAAAAAGCAATAAATTTGAAAAATAAAAAAGCTATTAGCTGAATGTCACTAAAATATCGTAGTGCTTTATTCTGCACTGACAAAAAAAGATTTCAGCTTCCAGCTGATTTTTTTTCGCTATATGGCCTGGCCTAGTTCAGACATAGACTTTTTCTAACTTGATAAACAACACCAAATTGTCTTTGCTGTAGTATGAATATCTGCTGTTTCGGTGGCACGTGTAGCTAATTTACAGTTATAAACCGGGTGACCTTGCCGTATAAAGAATCCTCCAATTCGTCAGGTATTGATGACGTGCGTGTAAAGTAGGCCTACATGAACTCCGGTGTAGGTGTCAATCATGATAAAGTGGATTTTTTCACGTTCATTTTTGTCTGTTGCACAGGTGAGGTCGTTCAACATCATGTCACTCGGTACATCGGCCACATGTCGTCCGCGGATCAAATGTCATCCAGTGAATGTAATAGATAAATATCTGTTTAAATTATTAAGACGCATTGTCCTAAAAACACGACGTGCCAACTTTATCGCGCTGTACTCTTATAGGCCTATTATTATTATTATTATTATTATTATTATTATTATTATGTCTTGAAGTTCTGTGGCACGCGGTCTGTAAACCAGTCTGTCCGACAAACATATGAAAATTTGTTGCTGCAATCGAAACCACAGCAGGCTCTCTTGTGCGTTTTGTGCGAAGCAGTGTTCGTATAACGCCAAAGTCTATTAACAATTTATCAGGGTAGGCTTGTTGTGACCGGGTCTCTTAGAAAAAGGGCTTGGGAAACAAATTTAAAGAAATGTATTTAAGATGACGTCTGCAATTATGAAATGGAAGTTGGCTAACATTTTAATAACGGTAAACATTTGGCCAGAAAATCGGTATCCCTGGTTACACCAATGCTGTCGCAGAAACCTTACCTGTCGAATTAGAACTGTTGGTGCACACCGGAAAGACCTGTTATCGTGACGCCCAGTGGGACCGTAACTACTTTCAGCTAAGTTCAGTGCACTAAAACTACGTGTATAAATAAATGTCAATTTTCGCTGCTTCTCCGACACAGACCCTGTCTGATCAAGATGTCACTGTGGCGTCTCTGTGCATCGGTTCTCGCACTTTTTCTCCTTCATGTTCTGTTCACTGGAACAGGTAAGTTGCCGTACATTTGACTGCCCTGCAAGACTACAATAAAGGCAGATGTGAGATTGGGGTATTATCCACTGGGTGGGGTGGGAGGTAAAATTGCTTAAAGGTAAGTGGTGGAACTATAAATAGTGAGTAAATTGCCGCGTTAAGACACGACACTTGGCTGTTAAAACATATTTTAACAGTCTACATTTGCTAGACATTTTCCGGTATGAAATTGGAGATAAACACATAGGCCTATTTACAGCTGTAGTTATAATTTATTTCTGACTACATTAATATTAATAGCATCGAAGAAGAAACTTCTTTAGTGTCTAATAAGCCAACATCATGCACTAAGTTAAGTTTTAGTTTGCGGTTGTGGAACTACAACAAGAGGTCCCGGAATGCCGTTCCTGTCCTTTGAGGCTGAATGTAACCACAATATAACCAGTTAACCAGGTTACGTGTTGAAATAAAGAAGACGAACAAACTACGAAGAAGTGACGAGACAGTAGGCCTATAGCATTGCCAAGCAAGAGCTGCCAATGGACATCAAAAGTAAGTATAAGTAAGTAAGTTAGTAAGAGCATTTGCATAGCACACCGAAACAAAAGTCACTAGGTGCTGGAATCCCAGTCAACCAAACAAATACGTCTTTAACGCCCGGCGGAACTGATGAAGGGTAAGGTCAGACTGTCGTAGGTTAGACGGAATGCTGTTCCACAACAGTGGTTAAGTAAGTCAGTAAATAAAGAACTATTTAAAGTGAAGTATATGTTGTCATGCATAAATGACATGTGTCTCGTACTAATTTCATATACGCTGATTGTGTTTTAAAGAGGTAAGTCACTTAATAATAAAAATTAACAGTTTCATTAAACATTTCAAAGGAGATCTTAAAATATTTCAAAAGTTTCATGATTTTTTAAAAAAATCTCAAAGTGACATATTTTGCAGTGCATCTCTTATCTCTAGTCTTTACTTATGACGGTCGGATTGCGCCGGATCTTTACGGCAGCTGACGTTTTGAACAGTTCCACCGAGTTTGAGTACTTCGTTAAAATGTACTTGACTTTTGGATCTGATGTAGCTGAGCATTAGGCGAATTAATGCTCGGTAATTCGTCGACCGTGTGCGTTAATTGTCCGGATCCCTGTCGTAAACCAGATGTCATGCAATCTTCAGTCATATGATTGTATATTCTGTGCATGACTCGTCTGTGATGTACAGCTGTCACGGCGTCATGCGGCGTGCGCAAACAAATAAATGATGCCAACGAGCTCTGGCCGTGGTACGTACTATATTTGAGCACCGTCGTGCTTCTAACTAATAGGCTAATAGCACTTTTTATGTTCCCTGTTATAGTTGTGTGATGTAGGCCATGTCGCCGTTTTGAACTGTTTTTTTTACAATTGCTTTCTTATTACAATTTCCTGACTATATTAATTTTGAGAGTCGGCATGCTTAACACCGTTCATTTTACCTCTGGTTTAAACACTAGCGCCACCGTCGTGTTCAGCGACCGCGATTTCCTATAAAAGGGGATAGAATTATGGCGCACTACCGACTCATTAGACGAGTATTGGTAAAATTTTCACTGTAATTCATGCTCAGAAACGGCCACCTAGGAACTTCAGGCAAAAATCTGACCTTATCGTTCGATCCGGCGACCTGGATTGCCTATAAGATGGGCAGATTCCATTGTCGGATGACGTTTTCGGCATTTATTTGATGTTCGTGAGCTCATATTTCGTGTGACCTTGTCACCTTCACCTTTGACCTTTTGATCTCGATGGTGTCTTATATACTACTCTTCATGGCCAACGCACGTACACATTTTGAGTATCCTACGATTATCCATTCCTGATTCAATGTAATCACATTTCTATTACATGTAACGGTCGCTGCGCGTGCGCCGTATCACGTGACCTATACATAGGGATCCCCAAAACCATATGTAGCAGCTTTTAAATCCCAAATTGTGTATTTACTATGTAACTTTTTATGAGTCTACGATAACGATCAAGGGAAATTTATGCTTGAGCACATTACCCATGTTAAAGCGGTTTTCGGCGGCAAAAAAAACTCCTGTCAAAATCGGTCCATAAAATAGCGGTTTTCGAAAATTTAAGGGTCTAGATATTAACTACAGTCATCGGGACTCACATAAGGCAATTTCCTTATCCGGAACGACACTTTTGACGTATTTTACCTAAAAATCCTTTCAAGAGTGTAGGCTGTACAAACGAACAAAAAAAACTGGTCACCCCAAAGGCACGGCAAAATCACGTGCTCGGGGATCACAAACCGACTGTTAGAAAATGTTGCTGGTCGGGTGTAGTCCATGACGTAATCACGCACGCCAATTTTGATAAAGATCGGTTAAGGGGTTTTGGCGTGGCGAGGGTCGAATTTTGGCCTTTTCCATTGACTTGCTTCGTCGCCATTACAACGCTATCGCACAACCTGCGAGTGTGTGTGATGTGTTCAACATTGTACGACGTCAACATCTCGGAATTCGCTAGACCCGTGTCGGTGGCGTGACGCGGCCGTGAAAACGTCGAATGACTCACCAAAGTTTTGTGTCTTGATTGACAGCGGCGTTATAGCGTCTACTGTTAACTTCCGACGAATTTGTGGCGGTGTGTAGGATGTGCAGCGTGCTGGACGACAAGTCTGTCCTAAAGTGCGAGTGCGCCATACTGTCCAAATACTGGGTCGTCCTCGCAGCACATTGCCTCTCCAGGTCATCCTTCGCTTCGTTTCCGTGCTGGATTTCCTAACCTTGTTGCTATAAAAAAACCTAGCCTATATAGCGTAAATTTATTGGCGTAATTCGCCCACGAAGGAATAAAATATGCATCGTACATAACTTTAGACAAGCCGACAGACATATGTTGCTGCATTACATTTTTTTTAATTACGGTAATTTAATTCAGGTAGCACAACCGTCAGGACATACACGCACACTACATTTACTAGACCTAATAACTTTTCCCATGCCTCATCCGGAATGAACTTAACTGAGGGATTAAAACTCTACTGGCTCATTCGCTGCTGAGGAATAAATTAAAATAAAATACGCAGAATGCGTAACATCATCTGGATAATTAAGACAATGAAAGCAGTCGTGCAGCAGAGTAGCTTGAAGCGCCGTAGAAACGTGGAAACTTACATTTTCGTTTCATGCGCTGAGGCGGTCCGCTATCTTCACCAACTCGGCCTTTCATCCCTCCGGGTATTTGAAAATTTGAAATGAGTAGTAATCCATGTAATTACGTGGATATAGGGGATGGCGATCATTAAACTGCAGAGGTATTATTGTATGGCTACAGGCCAAAGTCCGTGGTCTTGGGTTGCTGTCTGTGCAATACGCCGGTTGTGACACCCTCCGCCGCTGCAGCTGCAGTATGTAGCTTGCGGCGCTGTATATATGTTATGCCTTTGCCTTCTGACGGTTTCTGCTTATTGTGCGCGCGATTGTTTCTTACAGGTTCGATTATGATGAGAATATCAAAGACTATTCGGTGAAGAACCTGGTGGTGGTAGTCGGCAATCCACAGGCCAACGATCCGCAGAATCGCTACCAAGTCAGTCGTTACCAGGTACACAAAAAGTTCGATAACATCACTCGTGCCTACGATGTCATGAGTCTTCAGGTGAACAGGATCATCACGTTCGGCGCTGACGTGTTGAAACTCTGCGTCGATCCACCTCTGCTCTTCATCGGACTCAGCTGCTTCGTCACCGAATGGGCGTCAAGTGACAACAGCAGTGTGTATCTTCGAAAATTTACCGTTCATTTTTCGGGTTCTACTATTGCTTTAACCGTTGACAGTTGTAATACATACAAGTGTTGTGCCAGGAAAACTCGCTGCGGGCGAAACCAGAAGTCGGTTTAAACACTGAACAAAAAGCAACAACCTCCATTTTGACGCTATTCATTTGTTAGATTATCACGAAAATCGTACTAGAGTTGGCATGCACAAAAAGGAAGGCAATGAAATTAACTAAACAGTGCACAAAAAATGGCGAATTTAATGCATTAGTATAGGCCCACTTGTTATGTTTTCGCCACACAACGTTCTAACGTAGGCTAATACAGTGCTATACTTTCTGTTTGCTTTTAATGTCGACTCGCAGACTAAAACATGTAAATTATCATTCACGTACCCTCTCATCGGGCCTCTATACTGTAAGCATATGCGCCGTGTAGTATTACTGTCGGTATGGCGTTCAGCACCCTATCGCTGGCTCTGCAATTTTTTTTGTTTCAGGCAAAAGCTCTTCGCTGGTTCTGCGAGACATACACGCGTCTCTCGTGACAAACGATGACTGCTCGCGAGAACACGGCTCGCGTTTTGATCCGAAGACGATGGGTTGCGCCAGGATTTCGGGAGACCTTAAAGACAACGTGTGCACGGGCGACTCAGGAGCAATTCTGCAGTGCGAAGATCCCCGTAAAGTCTGGGTCCTAGCTGGCATAAGAATCTGGGACGATGAGTGTCGCACGAACGACAAGCCGGTCCTCTATACGCGCGTTGGCGCGTTCAAGTGGATGTGTCCAAGTATATCTATCTAACATGTTGCATTTTGAGCACTTTACCTCACGCTTGAGAACACAATGAAAAATACCCTAGAGCCTCCTCCCGTTCTAAACGATACTGTTCCTTCATAAACTATGCAGTGAATGACTACCAGGTAAAGATTAGCTCATAACTCAAATTGTAGCTGATATTTTGCGGTAGGGCTGATTCCGTCATTCTGCTAGTGATGGCAGTTCTGTGGCTGGGGGTATTGTTGAGTTTGACCAGCCCCGGGAGAGACCTCGTATGGTGTGTAATCCGCGTTTCTGGATGGATTCGAGTTTTAGAATTTACAGTTTTTCTGGTTGCGGCTGATAGGGGAATAATGCCACACATCTATAATTTAGTCTCCTTATTTATATTGTGTTGCGTTTAATGTATATATTATGCATAAAGAATGTCCTGATTTTACAATTGGCTTTGCAAGCTGTGACCAATAGTTTCAGCCGATTGTTGCAGACGCTAAAGTGAAGCAACACTGGATGCTTGCTTTTCGTTGCAGATGATACAGTAGCCATTCCATCTACATCAACGTCAACAACGCCTACAACGACCACGACAGGTTGCTGTCGTTGTTGTCTAATGACAGCTGGGGCTGACCGCTTTATCGGCCACCACTAGTTGAGGCCTTTACTAAGCCCATGCAGTGGTCAGCCCGTGTGCCGGTGCCGCGAATCATAAGGCTGAAATGTTAGCGTGTGTGGTAAGTAGCCTTTGTCCAGTTGCTTTTTGTTCGCAGGCCACATTGCACCTCCGAGGAACTGGCCGCCCCTTCTCATCGACCAATGCAAGTCGGGAGTTAGTAGGTCATTGAAGTCACGTTCTTACTGGCTCAGTAGACGAACAGAGAGTGTTCTTCGCTGCTGTTAGAAATGCCATCTACGTTCACAGTTTACAGGGAACAGCTCCTAACCCACTTTCTTGCCAGGCGTTAACACCCAACATCAGTTTATATAATCGTTCTGAAACCACACAATTTCAACCGATACCGACATCGTCGTTGATGAAGCTTACGAACAATATTGTGTTAGTTAGCCTGCCTTACGCAATCTGGTCAGTGCACATGCATACGAGTGGAATCTCTTGCTTTCGCTCGACGTGGGCTACCAGTTACCACGACAGGTATATTCAACAAATTTGTTCAGTAAATTATTTTCATAAGCATGAAAGGTTCGCGAAAGCCAGGCAGCGACATTATTTATCACATGATGTAATTAAGATGTAATTAATTTATTTCAAGATGTGCAGTTTAAGTATTTACAGGTGGGGACTATATTAACTTTCATCAGTATAATAGGCTTTTCTTTCGAACGCTACACTATAGGCCTATAGTAATTGTGAACTGTTCAGTAAAACCGTGTCAGTTGACGGCCACTATTTCATTGTGAATTAAAAAGCGTACACCAATCCACATTTTTATGGAAAGATAACGCTAGAAAGTGGAAAGTTGTGGCAACATTTTGTGGTTAATTTTTGTTGCAGAATCCACAACAACCAAGCCGTGCAACCATAAACCGCCACACACCTCTACGGGAATTTTAACAATTAAAAAATAAATATCTCTTTGCAAGGTCACGAGTTTGCGACCTGTCAGCACTTTTAAACTAGCTATCTAGCTTTAATGGCATCTACACCATTGTTTATCGTGGTATCTGCTGTAGGCCCTATGCGATTGTATTATTTTTATCAATAAGAACGGTTTTGCCTTGCTGAGCCTGAATCATGTCGCCGAATTCTTATTCGTTCGCTGATCTTGCACGTTTTGTAACTACACTGCTAATCAAAAAACAAGACACCCTACTCATGTTGACAACTTCGCGAAATATTAATCGATTTTCAAAATTCTTTCACTACTAAACTCAGAGCAAAATATACTACGATCTGATCATTAAATATCCCACCAAACTTTATATACGTTGCTACCTTGTGAAACCGAAATGTGTCAAAAATCGTATAAATTCAAAAATACAGTACTGAAAACGTTGTTTTGAAGTATTTTTTGCAGATATACTCAGTTTCTTTTTCTCGTCAAATTAAGGTATCAATAAAGCTATATAAATATCATTTGATAGTAAATATTCTGTGCGTGACCTTATCT
>Ga0056115_1000441_pt1 | contig 18885 bp, 12 predicted proteins | sample WorMetOlspDAHAB1_FD_77007 | JGI IMG/M metagenome (GOLD analysis project Ga0056115, IMG submission 77007) | Marine gutless worms symbiont microbial communities from Max Planck institute for Marine Microbiology, Germany - Olavius sp. DAHAB.1 ...
GAGATGAAACTAGCTGAAAAAGCTAACACAGCACAGGTTATGGAGCAAATGAAGGACTTAGAAACAAGGATCAATAAACAATTACACGATCGTACTTCCCATAAAGAAATGGATGAGGCTTTGGTGTCCTATGCTGAAATTACAAAAACAACCATAAAGCAGGACTTAACAAGTGAAATGATTTACCGCTAATCACATTTATAGCATTTATGTACTGAAAACTTTAAATCAAACATTTCAGCGACTAGTCCACGAGTTGACCAGTCTGCAACTTGACTGACCACGGGTTATGGTTTTTGGTAAGGGTTACCCTAACCCTAATCCTAGTACGTAGTTACGTACAGTTCTACACTAGACCCAAGTTTTAGAGCATATATCATTGACTTATTCATAATTATTTGTTGTGTTATAGTCAGAAATTCCATTGAAATCTTACGAGAGGTCATGCATAGTTCAGCTAAAACCGGTCAAAGTCCGGATGAAATTCATCATTCTTCATCGTATCTTGCCAAACAGCAAGGTTAATATACCTTAAAATGCTGCCATTGTAGAAAATTCCATTCTTTTCAATTTGAAGATTCATATTGCACATCGTTACAGCCAGAGCATGATCATATGACTTATTACGCAGTAGGGCTGACAGAGCAGCAGTGTTTTCGGTCTGTGGTGGAATTGTCGTAATATCTTGGCAGGATAGTAAACTTCTTCAGAGGCCCTACCTCCGCCTTAAACTTGAGGATAGCATTGGCATCAGAGTAGAGTAGAGTTTGGAATTGCTGGAGCCGGAGTTGAACAGCTGTCACTTGATGTGGGTGGCTAAGCCACGTAATAGCTCATGTGGCCTTACTAACCATCTTTGATAATTGTCCAAGATGTATTGTGAGACCTCTATTGATGCAGGCTGGGTTTAATGAAAAATGATATATCCTGTTTTTGGCACTTTGTGCTACTCAAACTATTGGTGAGAATAGCTAAGGAGCTGATTGCTTGTAAACTATATTTATGTAGCGGGTACTACAATGTTGTTTGTTGCAAGGTGGTGACCATAGCAAGGAACAAAGGAAGACAAAACCGACTCATCAGAAGAAAAAGGCCAGTTGCAGTGGCGCTATAATGTGTTTTTTTTTGCTTCTGTGTACAGAACTTATGCAGCCATTAAAATAGAAAAAGGGTTTGGCAACCTCAACTAATATTACCTGAGATGTGGTTGATCACTATGTAGGTCAACTATCCACTATCTCTGGGTTAGCCAACTCGGCCTTCCATCCCTCCATGGTTGCTAAATAAGTAGTAATTTATGTCGTTTATGTGGATTTCAGGGGTGGAGATCATTATGTCAATTTAAGTGGCAGACTAGGGTTACATACGGCACTAGTTACAGGCCAGAGTCCGTTACTGTGGGCTTGGACTGTGGCCTGGGCTGTACGCTGACTGTGTCTGTAGTGACAGTGCCGTTGTGGCAGCGTTTGCAGCAGTTTTGTTGCTATAGAATTCTATGAACCTTACCTTTACCATTATTCATGTTGTAGTGGCTGTTGTTAACATTGCATTGTGCTTTTTGAAAATAATTTAGCAAAATATTGGAATGCGTGAGCATTAGCATGAACTGACAGAATCGATTATTCAACAGTTTTTTTTGTTACATTTTGTGCCAGTGAAAAATATGGCATCTCATTCAAGTACTTGATGCAGCCACTTGTTGCTTGTAAAGTGCGAAAATTATGCTGCAGGCATTTGAAGAGTATTGGGATTTGGCAGCTGTACAGGCGGGACTCAAACGAAAAACCCTGATTCAGGTTCAGTAGTTTTTAGTCTACAAACCTACATCAATGCTGTTGTTTGTGTTTCATTACTATTAATGAAATATATCAGCACTTGTGTTGTATTAGCTTTACACTTTTTTGACAGTCTGTTTGATCAGAGAAACATTTGTAAATATATTATGGTGATTAATTATTGTGATTGGTAAATATCAGATGTACCTTCAGCAGTTTTTTTGTGTAAGAAAGAGTATTCCTGTGTATTCTGGATTATAAAAAGTACATATGTAAAATTGTATAGACTAGTTTTTGTTTCATTTTACTGAATTTGAATTTTTTAATTTGTTTGTGTTTTTCTAATAATACACAAACCATGCGAACTATAATGCGCTTGGTTGTCGAGACTGTTTTTGTTGTTGCAGGGACCATTGAGAATTAATCCTAAAAGTTACAAAGATTCCTACGTACCTCATCCGGTATTTTTTTAACTTTTCGTTTTGTCTTCAGGGTTTACACTCGCAGAGTATTGAAATTTTGATACATTTATGCCATATAAATAGTAAGTGTTGTGTTATTTTTATGTGTTCTAAGTGTATACCTTTAAATGTGTTTTATTACCTGTCATTGATAGCGAATAACTAATAGAGAAGATGGTGTGAATTTATAGCTAGAATATTTACCAAGGTTGAATATTTCATCTGTGCTTTCGTTTAGAGTTATTTATGTCACAGGTCATCCACTACTGAATAGATGTACAAGACTCTCAGGGTGTGTCCATTTACCAGAACGTACTATTTTTTTAAACTATTTGACTGATGTCAATCTTTAAACTAACTTTTAATGGCACAATGTGGCCTTAGTGTACTGAAAGTGCTGTTAAACTGCGTATCATGAAATCTTCATTTACAGTTTTATTTCCAGTTTCTATGTGTTTCGTTTTGTCTTGTGCCAGCAGATATAATTGAGTTGTTAGTGAAAACTATTGGAGAACTATTTCTGTAACAATAATACTACCGATACTTGCGTAGGTACTTAAATATTTCTATCCGTGTGTGTGTGATGATGTCATTTTTGTCAGGACAACCAGTCCGACATCCACATCAGTGGACTGAAAGATCGCAATCGTGCTCTAAATGGCGATGTTGTCGTCATTTCCATCTTTCCACGTCCGGAGTGGAAGGTGTGTGTGTGTGTGTGTGTGTGTGTGTGCGTCCGCCAAGGATGATGTGTTTTTCCTCGGAAAGTTATCTTGATCGATTTCTAGTGATCATGTGCAGGAGTACTCAAGACTTTGGGGATGAAGTTTTTTTATTAATTTTTTTAAACCAATGAATGGCCTGTGTGATGGTTACAGGTGCTCACTGCTAACTGATCTTGCCGTCTGGTCAAAATAGCTCATATGCTAACTACTGCATACTGACTTTTTGTGCTGCACTGTTGTGGCACTCTATAATTGGATCATTATTATTATTATTATTATTATTATTCATTTGTGTTTATAATAGTATACTATAAATTTTGATGATTATGAAGATGATGATGACGACGAAGATGATGATATGGAGTTTAACCCAGCCTGCTCAATTCTTAGCATTTGCATTGCGTGTGCGCTGTGAGTAATCTTTGCCCAGCTGTTATTCACAACAGCTGTGTCACCACACCATCTCTTCATATCCAACTCAGACATCTGGATGGCCACTGCACTTAGGTCGGTAGTCAAGAGGCCGGTGAGTTTTCCATTTTTGTGGCAAAATGGATAGTGGTTGTCGCTAATGTTTGTTGGATGTTTTTTGGCAGGTGGAATTGTCGAGTCTGGATAAGCTGAGGACTCTTTTGCGTCTTTCTGATGGTGACACCAGTAGCACTGGTAATCGTGGACTAACTGATTGTACTTCCGCTCAAGAGCAGTTGAGTTCGACCACCGCACAACTGGCCAACATGGCCCTCGATGTCCAGCCTAATGTTCCCACAAAGGGATCTTCCTCGAGTCCTTCAGCCTCCAGCTCGACGGCGTCCTGTGACATGTCCGACGGCACTCCGTCCGTTCATTCGTCGTGGGTTTCGGGTTTAGGATCGCGATCCTCTTCTGTACAGTCCAACGACAATGCTTTGTCGCAGGGTGTGCAAAGTGCTGCCCAGCCGACGAACACGCCGACACAAACTCACAGAAACAGGCGGAAGAAGTCAACGAAAAACAGCAATGCCACACCGTCGGCAAAGACTGCTGCCGACACACGTATGTCATCTGCTTATGTCGGCTTTTAATTTATTTTATCTGCACGTGCACTCCACTCTGTTGACACAACTGTGTTCTACTGTGTCCACACAAAGGTTGGTTAGAGAGCGTTCTCTTTTGCAGGTGCACACTCTGGAACGCTCTGGTGGAAAACATGTGTAATCATGTTTTTGTTACATTTTTCAGCGCTTGTGACGTTACGGTAATTATCTCTGGCTCTTGAACCTTCATTTGTTTGTTTCCTGTGTGTAAAATTGTTTTATGCTGTTGTTTATTTTTAATTTTGTTGGTTATTGTCAGCCTTGTGTATCTTCTTGTGCTAATGTCAAATTATAGAAATAAGTGCTGGCCCATGTAAAATGTAAGATGTAAAGGTAAGGTCAATTTATATACATGTATTTGCCACGTTTTCTACATATGGTACCCCATTGGCACATTCCTCACATATAGAGCTGGTGTGCAGCCTAGGCTGCAGTCCAAGCCAGTGGTCACACACTTTAGCCATATAGCCACAGTTAGCCCTAGTCTGCCGTTAAATGATCTTCACCCTGCAATTCATGTAATTACGTAGATTACTACTCATTTCACGACCTGGGGGATGGAAGGCTGAGTTGGCCTAGTTGTGTATGTGATATGTCTTAATCATTGTTTAGCCGCTGGTGCAGCTGCTATGGCTGTGAACCGCAGTACAGCACAGACACCGAGCTCGCCTACGCGCTATGTCACGTTGCGCGAGTTATCGACCCTGAACAGTCACGGTGCTGCCGTCAGACAGCTGTTTAAAGACGACTCCTCATCACACGACTCCACACAGCTGAATTGCCTGCTAATACGCACTGGGAAGGTCGGTTTGGTTTTCTTTTTTTTTTTGATGATTTGGTTTACTGCTGCTCTTGGCTTACTCTCGAGAACATAGAATATGTTGCTAGTCTTGATATTAGGCCATTCGACTGCGAGATGAACAGGTGCCAAAATGGTTATTGACGTCACTGTACACCTACATGGCTACAATGATGATGCTTATGGTGCTCTACCAGTTTTTTCTGCTTGGAATTGTCCCTGTGTGGGCTCGGAAACTAACCAGTATAAGCCGATCTCATTTCATTGTCGATTGTCGTATTTTTGTGTTGTGTGACCTTGGTTTTTTTGGGTTTATGGTAGGGGTATACCGAATAGTGGTTTTAGACTATTCGGCTGAATACGAATAGTTCTGCAAACTATTCGGCCGAATAAGAATACGAATACGAATAGCGTTGGTGGCTGAGCATTTTGACGCTGCACCTGCTATTCTGATATTTACCACCTCCTTATGTCCCTCATAATTACGGCCGTACCTGCATGCTGTTTAGCCATGACCCTCTCCCCTTCATTTGTCTCCCATAGTCAGGCTGTCTGAGCGAGAGCAGCTGGCACTGACTGAGTGAAGTCGGCCGTAGACGTTACTAGCTGCACTATACATGTACAGACTAACTATTTGTATTCGTTCTGACGACACTATTCGTCCAAATATGTATACACTATTCGGACCACTATTCGGCACCGAAGCGAATATGAAGCAAGTATTTGGTACATCCCTAGTTTATGGAGTTGCGTAATGTGTATTTTTCCTGCACTGGTTATTTTTTGTCAGTATCATTCGAGCAGTTGGCTTTCAAGACTTTGTTTGCAGTGATGTTAACTGTCTCGGGTGGGACGTTAAACTCTACTCGCGCGCTTTCTCATCACATAATGTGCCGTATCTGATGCTGTCGGTCAAACTATTGATCGTAAGGCATTCCTCTGACACCGTTCCATTAGCCGCTAGCTTGGTAAACAGAGCATTGCTGGCTTCTCTAGGTTGTGTACATAGCCGAGCGAAAGCATAGTCGCGCTGTGTCCGGCAACATTCGACTGATGGCCGACAACAGTCCGCAGAATGTGCTGTTTGCGCCAACCGACCATCGAGTTCCGCGACTTATAGTGCCAATGTCAGAATGCCCAGACGGTATGCAATCTATCGAATGCTGTCTATCAAGGCTTATGTTTATTGTTCCAGTTGTCGTGTGATTGGCGTCTTATTTTTCACCGACAAATGTGACTTTTATTATATACGCAACGCACTGATTGATGGAGTCTGTGGTGTTTTCCACAAAAAGTGTGGAGCAAAGGGGTATGTATTTGGGTCAGTACCATTGAAAATCAGCCTGTGATTGCACATTACCGCTCCTGTGTGATTAAAGTTGGGAATTTGTTTGTGGTACCAGTTCACCTAGGAGGTTAGTAATAATACGCATATGCGTAAAAATATACATTGTAGACTTTATACGTGTAACATATTGGTGTATTGTTTCTGTAATCTTGATGCATTTATAGGTAAATAGTTGTGTGTTGACCACATTTTTGGTGATTTAACACGTGCAGGGTTCGTGCAGAGGCCGGATGATTTCAAGAACACTCTGTTCATTGCTCGGATAACTGACTGGAAAGAGGACATGCCGATGCCGAAAGGGTTCGTGGCGCTTACGTACTGCCACTTTTGCCGTTGCCGATTTTAGCACAGCTACGTTAACTGGTAGTCCCCGGGTGCTACTAAATAGTAAAGTTAATGGTAAAACTTTTAAGATAATTAACAATCCCAGAATATTAGTTAATCATAATGTTAATAATAGTTGTGTGCATTCTGCAGCGTTAACTGTAATAATAATAATAATAATAAGTGCCATGATTTGTAAAGCGCCATGAGGTCGTAACTTCAGAGGCGCTGTCGGCAGTCGGTTGTGTGTGCTAGTTAAAGGCCTACGAAATAAGAATGTTCTTAGCCAAGATTTAAATACAGTTAGTCGCATTCGATGACAGACGCAGGAAGTGAGTTCCTGACAGATTGTGCGGTGCATCGAAAAGAACGTTTCACGAAGTCGGTGCGAGCAAACAGCTGGTTGAGCAGTGTCGTAGCCATCAAGGGTAGTGTCCGTGCGTTGACATGGCAGTTGGATACAGACGTGTTCAGAGTCTTGTAGATCAACACAGCCTTGATTGCTAACAAAACGTGCCATTTTAGCATTTGGTGCTGTAGTGTTATCCTTGTTGTTACAGATGTTCCGATTAGTGTGATTTTTGTCGTGTTTAACACAGCAGTGGCACGTGACACTGTCAAAACTGCTCTCCTCTGCATCATTTGCTACAGATTACTATTGAGGATGATAATGTTATAGAGCCGTCATTATGGCAATTTACATTTCACTGGGTTCACTCAACAGATACTAACATGAGTCTCACACCAAGCCATCCGACATAGGCAGCAAGTCTTGCCTCGTACCCTGAAATATGGTAATCATATTTTCTTCCCATGGAGGACGGAAGGCTGAGTCGACACAGGAATTATGCTAATGTTCTGCCCTTGCTCAAAACGTAAACAGTCGACGGTAACAGCTGATCTCATAAACTACTGTTGCATATGTGACACATGATTGCTGCCACGTATGCCAAAACATTGACCACAGAGCAGCTTAGCACATCGTATGTCACCAATAAATTAAACCCTCCAAAGAAGCTAATAAAACTAAAAATTGTAAATGCCGGCGAGCATGGAAGTCCGGTAGCAGGTGTGGAGTCTGTGAGATCAGTGTTATTTGCGTGGGTTGCGTGCATTGCGATTGGTAGATGTCTGCATCGAAGTCTTGGTGAGGCAGGTGAGATTGAACCGGAGACGGACGGCATGCTGATCGAGTACAACATTGACACCGACGAGTTCACCGAAGAGGTTTTTGTTACCGTGTTGTGTCCGCAGCATTTTCACTGTGCTGTTTCACACCAATGCGTGAATTTTTTCCATTCACTCGGTCAAGAGTTTAGCTAGGAAGACTGCTCTCACGATATTGTTAGTGTTGAAAGGTTTTCCTGTAGTAAGTAAGACCTGATTGAAGAATTGGTTGATGTAATGGTTTCATTTTGCATATATTCTCAACTGGTAACGTTTTCAACTTTCTCATGAATTTTAGTTTTTAACAGCAACACACTTTATGAATGCATTATGTTTGTGTTGCTTATTGTCAGTGAATGTAATTTAATGATGATTATATAATAAAGATAAGTGGAATATTTAATGTATGCTAATTACAGTGAAAACACAGTGTAGTAGCATATTACTAGTTAATAAAATAGTTGAAGATTAATTCGAAATTATCATTTTAAATTGCATTTTCGAAAAAATGTTACGTAAATTCCAAATAGTTTGCAACTTTTATCGCCGGGCACAGTTTAAAATAGAACAACATCCACGTTTTTTTCATTGAAACAGTTTATCACTTTTCTGGAATTTCTGGCAACCTGGAAATGTCAGGGAATTCGGATGAGGTCAGCGAAAAGTCGGGAAAAAGGCCCAAAGTCAGGGAAAGGTCGACGAATTTGTGTAGTCAGGGAAAAGCGATAGTAGCAGCTCAGCAAAATGCTGGTGACCAAACTGTGGTGTGAACTGTGGTGCATGAACTGTGATTTGCATGCACGTTTTCTCAGACCATCATATAACTTACCTGTACTTTATTCATATTATAATTTATACGTGATGTTCATTGAGAATTTGGATTAATAAATGCACATTTGTTCGACATATTGCCTGCAATTTCGTCTAGAAAAATCAGGGAAAAGTCGAGGAATTTTTTCTGTCTGGAGAGTGTAACCCTGTTGATATTGGACCGACAATATTTTTACGAATAATTCATTGTTAAAATACGTGAGTGACATACAAGATTGAAACTTCCAGCAACAGGTTAAATATCCACACTACCATACATTTCAACAACCACAGAGGCCATTAAAATCACGACGGATCTATAGAAAGTTACGTGTGACAAATACAGTACAATTAGCTGTTCACCACATCGTCATTAAACTCAAGATAAAAAAATGGTGATGATACGAAGATTCCGATAATATGAATCGATTTGGTGCTTTGTCGTGTGCAGGTGCTGGCATGCTTGCCGTCCAACCTTCCGTGGTCGATTCCAGACAGCGAATTTGCGTATCGCCGTGATCTGCGATCGCAGTGCATATTCACCATTGATCCCAGCACAGCCAGAGACCTTGACGACGCAGTCTCGTGTGAAGAGCTCAATGACGGTCAGTGTCACGTCTGAATGTTTCTCTGTGTTTTCATACTTTCCATAATTTTTTATGATCTAGTGCTTATGTCTACAGACCTTCTGATTTGCAATACTCATTGGACCCGATACATCCTCGTTTACATCACAGTAAACTATCTTCCCTGCTTCCACTCTGTACATACAGCTGCCGAGTCCCATGAACATCCATTGTCGTCTTGACATTGTTTCACCCTTGGTGTTGCGAGGTCAGCCATGCAGTCTCAACTACGTCTCGAAGTTTATGCAGCAGAAACCAATAAACAGTACACCTGTATGTACCATTCTGAATAACTGCTGAACCTCCAGTCTGTTTGTCTTAACATTTGTGAACTGGTATCCTGTTTCTGCTTCATTGTTTCCAGGTCCCATTTAATTTCGCACGTTATATTGTATACGTACGCTGGTAGGTTAAGTGCAGTGGTTAAAGTATATTGATTGCAGGCATTCCGACAGCTGTAACTGTAGAGGTAACGCATGTGAAAGTGCATCTTGCAATACTTATCGTGGTAATCATATAAAAGCCATGAGGTGACGAAAACAAATAGGCTCTGAGGCAAATAGGTCTAACAGTACTGAAGCGGTCCATTATGGTGTATAGACAGTCCTATGGAACCCCATCGTAAGACATGGGGTCCCTATTTTTTCATATTTTCCTGTTCCCCCAAGCTTATACTTTAGTCACTGTCTAAGTGTTTTTGTTGGCGATTGGTGTGATCAGGGTTGTTGGAGGTTGGCGTTCATATTGCCGATGTCTCGTTCTTTGTAAAGCCCGACACGGCTCTCGATAAAATTGCTGCCAGCCGTACCACCAGCGTCTACCTTGTGCAGAAAGTACGTCGGTCATTTCGTTTGGTTCACTTTGCACGGTGATCCCACTTTCCAAGTATTTGGCAACTGTCTGAAACGGCCGTATGAAAAGGCCGGCTGTCGTAGGTCCATCGGCAGATTACTTGAGACTCGAGGTCCAGCTGCATTGAAGGCTGTTTCGGCGAAGTTGGTCCGCGTCCGACTGACGAGAAGCGTATAAGTGTCAGCCGAACAGTCTTCACGGGCGGGTGTGTTTTTTCCACACACCTTCAGTTGTTGCTGAAGGAAAGTTCTCACAGAATTTAAGTGTAATGTTTATCGGTGCCTCTGATTTGTTTGCGGCATACTAGGTCGGCCAGCTCTGGTCAACTTTTGGGCGCGCAATAATATACAATAATATATTGATTGATTGATAGACGTATTGGGCGCTATAGAAATGAGATTTTGGTTTGATTTTGGGGCGGCTACCTACCCGGAAAACCTGGAAAAGTCGGCAGCGCTGAAGTGGTCAGGGAATTGTCGGTCAGAATGACGAAAATCGGCGGAAATTAGTGTCGTGTTGCTCGCTAATATGTGCTGTGGGGTGATTATCCTTGGCAGATTGGGTCCTGTCTTCGATGTAGACACGTGATTCTAATGTTGCTTTTCCTGCCTATGTGTCATCTTCCTCTCATATGCCTTTGAGCCGGTAATAGGTCGGTATGCCATGAAGTCTTGAGACACATGTCAAGTACACACCAAATGATACTGTTTGTCTAAAGAGGCTCGTGTGTCCGATCGTCTTGGCCAGGCCCATACTTGACAGGTCAGTGGGTCGGAGTCAAACCCGTGACCTCTCGATCGCGAGTCCGATGCTACAGTCACGACCGCTGAGCCGTGCTGAGTTGTGTAATGTGTATATGTATGTTGTGGACAGGTGATTCCAATGCTGCCTCGGCTGCTCTGCGAGGAACTGTGCAGCTTGAACCCGGGTGAGGATCGACTATCCTTCTCTGTCATCTGGACCATGACTACCGATGGCGAGGTTGCCAGGCTTTTTTTGTCAAAATTATGGCGATGAGTAAACGTGGAATGTCATTTTATTGTCACTGTCGTTATTATTATTATTGATTGATTTATTGACATAGCTGTGTGATGTCGTTCACGCTGCAGTACTTTGTACGTTGACTTGCAAATTAGGCGTGGCTGTGATTAATTAGATTATTAGTTAGTGGAACTTATAGTTGATTTTAGTAACCAAAAAACGCCGATATTTAGTTTTGATGTTGGTCTGTGTATTGTTTTATTTTTTGTGCTGAATCATCATATTTTTCTGTAGATTTTAAATTTTGGACTTCAATTTTGGTCTTTGTGATATATTTGTGGTACTTTATAATTGCAGATAATGAGTGAATGGTTTGGCCGATCTATGATTCGGTCTTGCGTCAAGCTTAGCTATGATCATGCCCAGGTACTGTGGCACTAGCGCACCATTTAACAAGTTTATTTTTTTATTAGAAGTTTGGTGTTTAATTATGTATTTTTTCTGCCCTGCAGTTTAGTTTGGGTACGGCAGACTGTTTTTTTATAAACAAATCACTTTGCTTGTACTAGTAATATTACTATTCTTATATGGAGTGCGCAGTCACAGAGAATCGTGAAGAAAACGAAAATTATTCCAGTACTAATAATAACCGTCAGCAGCTATATAGAATATATTATTATGGAGACTACACTACCGCTACATCACACAAACTTTACGTTGGTTGGCGGAGTGGCTCAGTCATCTTTGGCTGGCGGACTTTCCCTGTTTTATGCCTTATCTATGGTTGACAGATGACCACTTCGTGGGTAAACTGTCTGCTGTGGGTCAGCCATGCAGGCCAACTCAGCCTTCCATCCCTCTGGGGTTGGTAAATGATAATTATATTGATTATGCGGGCTTAAACCGCAGCGTGTAGGCTGTCCGCACTGTCTGTAACACAAAAGCTGTCATATGCCTTTGCCTTTGCAAGAATTAATAAGGAGCCAATGAGAGCATCTTAGATAAAGCACCGAGAGTTAGTGATGAGTCCCTGAGATATTCTGGGAGGCGCATCTAAATGCTATTCGTAATGGTGTGGTGAGTGTTAGACGAAAGATTATGATCGTTTTCAGAATGACAGCTAGTGTATGTTAAGTCAACACAGCACTGGGTTTGGAGATAATGACTGCCACCGATTGTGTTAGTGTTGTGTAAGTTATTGTAATTTTTTACCGATTTAAATAGCCGCATGTGCGTATCATATTACAGTACACTGGCACGCCATACTTTTTGAGTGTTACTTGTAATTAAAAAAGGGGATTCTTATTGTCAGCTAGTGCTAATCTCATATGATATTTGAGGTGTGGATTTGGCGAGTAAATAAAAAAAATATTTCGGGTGGATACTTGAGTACTTGAAAAAAGTTAGGAGAAGACCGTATTATGCACAAAATTTCCAAGTGCAGAATAGATTGGTTTGGATATGTGCAGAGACTAGAAGACAACCTGTGAAAGATACCAGTTGTAGTATAATGTTAACAAAATGGTCTATTGGTCGACATCGTACTGGCGTGATCGGAAACACGAAATATGGTGTACTGTAGTGATATGCAGAAGTTTATAGTTGCAGGCGACTTTGATTCAAGCAGTGAATGCATAGAAAAGATAATTATGTTATTTGTTGACACGGCGAAAGAGATAATAGCCCAAATTCCCCTTGGCTAGTCACGTCTCGACACGATCGACGTGTCGAGCCCATGCATTTTGGCTGTATCAAGCTTGTCGAACAGCACGACCAGCTCGACGCGAAGAGCGCGACAGGCGTAACTTGCAACTTAGTTTGTTGTGTAATTTGTGTAAAGTTATTATATTTAAGTTCTTCACTAATTTATTGGATTATACATTTATTTAATTTATTTTATTTGACAGGACAAATGAGATCTGTGTATGTAAGAGCATAAAAACGAGTAAACTTGTATAGGCGAGCACTATAGGTTGTTCGTCGTCCGCCAGTTTGGAACAGCACGGCTCGACCCGCACGTCTCGACTCGCTCTACACGTCGAACGTGTCGAGACGTGACGTGACAATCCAAGTGGAATTTCGGCTATAGTGACTGAAATTTTGTTTGTTTTTGGTGAAGGGTTTTATTGATGAACCGTCACGACCGTGGACCGAGGACCAGCTTCCTCCGTTGTCTGGCGGTTTCACCGTGCCGGACATCAGACAACGAATTCTCAATCTGAACAAGGTATCGTCGTCTTAGTGACAACGTTGATGCAGATATTGTTCGAACAGTTCAGTTTTCGTAGTTTATTTTTCGATGGAAATGGATAGCACTGCGTTCATGTATGTGCTCATGTTATACACAGAATCGGAGCCTGCAGAGAGTTGTGATTGCCACATGCCGTTAAGCAGCGAATTCACCTTTTAGCAGCCGTATGTTGTGTGCTTTGCATGAATGTGGGATGACAATTGTTGACGTTGATGTCGACACCCGCTTTTGAAGTGTGTCGTGCAACACCGATCGTTCAGTGATCCCGTACTGTTGAGTAGCCGTTGAATTGTTTTCGCGCTCTGCGTGTCACTTGTAGATCGCCGTGAAATTGCGTCGCAAGCGTTTCGACGACGGGGCGCTGCGGCTTGATCAGGTGAAGCTGCAGTTTGCGCTGAACAGCGACACCGGGCTTCCGTGTGGGTACTCGGTCTACCAGCAGAAGGACAGCAACCGGTCTGTATCTCGGAGTGGTCGTCGGCACTCAGTTACCTGATAACGAGAAAAACATATACATCATGTGAGGACAATTTAAAAATCCTTAAAGCTGTACTGGGAAAAAAACGCTGTATGCGACTGTGACCTTTGCGTGTGACGCCTGCCAAGAAAATCCGAAAAAGTTGGGGAATTGCAAAACTGGATGTGGAAGTGTTGGAAACGTTCAGAAATTCGGGGGCCTCGTCGGGAAAAGTCGGTCTGATGTTGATCAGTGTTTGACGCCAGTCCACAACCGAGTTCTGATATTTTTAGGAAACTGCTTAAGACGGAATCATTTGCGAGTTGTTATACACATTGAGTGCAGTAGAGATGCTTCGTGCTTGTGCACTGTATACATCCAAGATCGATAGTTACATTCATGTAATTTTTGAAATTCGACTGTCCGACCATTCATATCATCGTCTACTGTTGCTGTTAATACATGAAGTACTATTCACACTCAGTGGACAGAATGTGGCAACGGTGTGAATTATAGTAAAATAATAATCATTTTCACTGTATTAGGTATTGGTGAAGGTGCCTCCGTCCATAGGACCACAGGCGTGGGTGCCCATCTCGCCGACTTAGGCCTTTGAGCCAGCAGGTGATATAAACGACAAAGTCTGTGACGTTTGGCCAGTGCGATGCCACACCTACTGTTACCTTCCTAGCTTCGGAGCATCACCGCCCTTCAACTAGTACCAAATTATACTGCTTGGTGACAGGCAGGTGTGCGCGAGCGGCTTGCCGAGGGCCAAACCCAATAGCACAGTGGGTGACACTCGAACACGCGACCTCTTGATCGCGAGTCCGACGTTCTGTCGAGCTTAACCAAATATTTTATCGAGCGACAGAGAAATTACTGTATTCCTGCTCTGCTGTGTTGGTGGAATACTATGACTCTGCATTGTTGTTGGCGTCGTTATCCTTGCTGGTTCGTGCGAAGGTTGATCGAGGAGTTTATGCTGTTGGCAAACATGGCCGTCGCTCATCATATCACGTCGAGGTTCCAAGATCTGGCAGTGTTACGACGCCATCCGCCGCCTCAGACACGCATGATGAGTGAACTGGTCAGTAACGAAATGACCATTTTTTCACCGTAAAATGGTCGAGGGGACAGAAAAAGAGATACGGGGAATATCGATTGGTAACCCTGCTGCAGTAACCACCGTTGTATCTCTGAAGTCCTGTTTGTTGAGTTCTTCAGCATTTTAACTTTTTAGAAGTTTTCCCGAATGTCAAAATGCGTCGGATACAGTAACAAAACACTGCCATTAACGACTTTTATTCACTCGCCCAAAGTCAGCGTCAGTCCCTGTGTCCGCCCATACAACGTCGATAAGTAACCAGAGTTTCCACACATTGTATTCCGTTGAAACCCGGAATTTGTTTCTGATACTAGCCCACCCAGGTGGCGCTCTAATGTGCTGTAAAAAGTCTTGTGCTTTGAATTATTTATCCGTTTCTAATTTCCTCAGTTTTAGTGGGTCAGTTCTCTGAAAACGTGGTTGGTTTTTGCAGCATGGCCTGTGATGGAACTGACTAGTTTTTTTCTCAGGTTTTGTGTCCCATATTCAGAAGTCGAGTGATTTTCAGAAAGTTTCTGACGTCCGACTGTTGCTTTTTTGTTCCGCGAATGACTCAGTTTGGTTTCTGATCTTTCAGGAGGAGCTGTGTGAGAACTACGGCATCGAAATAGATGGCAGTAGTGCTGGCGCGTTGCAGGTTAGGTATATTTTCAGTCTCTTCCCCTATCAAGAACTATGGTGCTTGTCTGGAGCTTAAGAGGGAATATTATCAGAACTGTTTCATATTGCCAATGTGCTATGTGCACAGACAGTTTCGTATGGCCTGGTTGGGCCTTGAATTTGTCTTTTTCTGTTTTTTAGGTTGCATGGTTTATCTGTATTTTTGTATGTTTTGTTTTACCTTGATCATTGCGCTTCACATTTTGTCGCTGGTGTAACAAACTTAAATGACCCCCCTTCGAGGTTTTTTGCTCCCCCAGTACAGTGGGTTAGGAACTGTCTCCATCCCTTTTAGGGCCATTGTGAACAAAAAGCAATGCGAGACGAGGGAGTTATTTCATCCACTACTGAATAGGAGATGTACAAAACTCCCAGGGTGTATCCGCCTCCAAAATGACGTATATTGTGTCGGGTGGGGCGTTAATCTCTTATCGCTCATACTTTCATGCAAATGTTGCTATTATTTTAGCTGTACCTAGGGATTTATTTATTTGGTGGTAGTAGCTTGGCAGATTTTAACACGTGGGCATTTTGTACGCCACGACTTAGACAACATTTATGAAATCCTCCACATAACGTTCTGCACAAAGTGTGTTTGAGGAACGTCTCCCCCGAACTTTTTGAGGCTCAAACTTGGCGGAAATTCTGAGGAGATCGGTTATTTTAGGCACAAATTATTCCTGAACTTGACGGTCGGAGGTCAAAGGTCCGAAGCAGTTGGTTTGCACTGTGGACACAGGAGTGCCAAAAATTGTTGGCACAGTCGTCAATAACGAAAACTTTGATTGACCTACTGAGCAACTGGATGACTAAGTAAATATGACTTATTTTGCCACAGTCTAGCGAGACTCAGGATTCGTTTTGTGGCCGGATGTATAGGGGGTGTTCAAATCAGACTGAAAGTTATGTGGCAGTTGATATTGTTGTAGAGATCCATCTTAGCGTACAGTGGCAAAGGTAACGACAGTGCCAAGGTTCAGATTCTAGTATCCATGTGCTCTCGACCAATGCAGGTTGGTGACCAGTATACAGTGATTATAGCATAATTTTTTTGGGCCCAGGTATTATGAAAAAAGTTTAGGACCCCATGCCTTACGGTGGGTCGCATCGGACTGTCTAGAGACACCGTAATGGACCGCTTCAGTGGGACGTAGCCGCCGTTTTTTGTCGTCGGTCACGTTACATGATGACCACAGTACGGCGGGCGGAACGCACTCTTACATGCATTGTCCCACAATTGCGGCTCTGTGGAGACAACAAAAGCCTGCAAACAATTTCTCGGACCCAGGTACATCGTTCCCGTGCGTTGCGCCTTACTTTAATCACTGCCGGCAGGAACTGAATCAAAACACTGAACAGCGGTCACCGACTATCCCTCATGCTGCAGCGTCACATGAGTAAGGTATCGCCTGGTGTAATAGTGAGAGAAAAGAATGTCTTAAGATAGAGTGCCTAAATGCCTAGACATGGGGGAAGCTATACCAAACGATTGTACCAGAACAGCTGAATAAACGATCTCTGTGAGTGGATTGTTTGAAAGAAGCAACAACAAGCTTATTACCGATTGGAGAGAATCTCAATAGTCTGCCTGTCTCTGGCACACTGTAGTATAGTGATTGCAGGCAAAGGTTAGTAAGCATGGTATTGACTATTGCAATAAAAAACAGTTAAAATCCCAATAACAAATAGTCCGAAAAGCCCTTTGAAGACTTGTGTAAAACGCAGTAATTTATTGGAGTAGTTTTGAAATGGTTAGAAAGCCGGTTAACCGTGCATTTTCAACGCCCCTTGTGATATTTTCATCCCGTCAGATGCAATGGCTGACTCTACGGTGGCCACCCATGTTGTTAAATAACGAAACTGTCCAGCGGGCACTGTCATCCAACGTGGAAATCAAGATAAAAAATCTTTATAAACCCATTATTGCCTAGCATCCCGTGCATGGAACATTGCTATATTCTTGCTTAATTCTGCACTAGAATGAAATTGAAATGAAAGTTGTATCAATACATTCACACGAGGTCCTTACTAACAAAGTTAACCACTTTTGACATTGAAACTGAAACTTGGGATAAATGGGTTAATACGGTGTGTTGTTAAGGTATGCTCGATGTTACCCAGTTTAACTGTGTCAAGTCCACCTTTTCAGCAACAGCTAGCGATTGTCACTGCCGGCAGTGTCCTCTGTTACACTGCGTACATGTAGTGATTTCGGAAAAGATGCATGTTTGACGCATGATATTTTTCGTCGTAGAATGCCGAGTACTTTTGCGCTGGGATGCTGACCGACGAGGCCAGTTATCACCATTACGCGCTGAATGTGCCACTCTATACGCACTTCACGTCTCCGATCAGGCGATACCCGGACATCCTAGTCCACCGACTGCTCTCCGCCTCTCTCGGTACGTCTCTAGATTATTACATAATTTATTACGTAGCTGGTGACTTTCGATTTTAATTCGCTCAACTGTGGGCTGTTGTATTAGTGTACGGTCTGTTGATGTCAGTGTTTACTTTCGTAGTCATTGTCATATACCGGATATCCTCAAGCTGTAAGTTGATGTCTGAATTGGCACATGGCCGAGGTCGGCCACTTGTGTGCAGTGAGTATTCTATGTCCAGTTTCTTTTAGTTTTTCGTGACACGCTGTGCCTTTGGTTCAAAACACTGTCCATCTCACCTCACTGACGACTAACAGATATAGGTATGCCAGTGAAGTTGCGTTCGTACCAACAGACTAGTTGAACGGACAATATCCATGTGTCCAGACAGTTCGCCGACAAACCAACTTGCGGTCAGTCAAGTCGCAGACTGATCAGCTCGCCAAAATCTTTTGTGGAAAATTTGGAGTTAATAATTGCTGTAAATGTGATTTGGTGTAGATGACACTATTTGTGCAAGTGTCGGTACACGATAGGGTCAGGGTTGAAAAAATAGGGTACAAATGTAGTGTAGTCTTTTCCATAACTTGCAAAAATTCGCCATCTGCAAGTTGACCTGTTCGCGACTTGACTTTCCGAGTTGGTTTGCCAGTGAAGTGTCCCGTCAGCGAACAGACATCGTAACGTGTGCGAAAACTGTGTATGTGTGTGTGTGAATGCAGACTATTCTGAGGTTCCCAAGTCAAGCATTTCGGTCGTGCAGAGTCAGTGCGTGTTGTCGAACGATATGAAAACGGCTGCAAAACGCGTCTCAGAACTCAGCTCGGAGCTCTTCTTTGCCATCTTCGTCCGGGTGAACTATTAATTGAATTCTGCAGGTTATGCGTAGCATCGAAGTATTACGGATGTCAGCAGAAACTGTGTAAAGAAACTGGAAGATAGTAGTCCTTGTTTAATACTTGCAGTTATGTAGTTAATGATGATAATAATAATAATAATATAAAATTTGTAAAGCGCCATAATGCCGTTAGGTGGCTACAGAGGTGCTGAATGAATGAATTAATTACTGCATGATGTCCTTGAC
>Ga0056115_1000442_pt1 | contig 18884 bp, 17 predicted proteins | sample WorMetOlspDAHAB1_FD_77007 | JGI IMG/M metagenome (GOLD analysis project Ga0056115, IMG submission 77007) | Marine gutless worms symbiont microbial communities from Max Planck institute for Marine Microbiology, Germany - Olavius sp. DAHAB.1 ...
CTTTTATCTACTGTGATCTTTTTCTTTTACTCCTGCACACAATTAATGATTAATTCATTAATTAATTTCTGTTCAGCCGAAATTCGGCTTAAAAACCGTTCGGGTTATCAGACAAACTCTTGAACTCGTGATAATCCTTTCGCCGGCATCATAAACGAGTTTTTCATACCACTTGGCTGCATTGTATTTTTCTTCGGGAACGGCTTTGCGCAGTTGAACCCTTTTGGTGAATAGCTTCATGAATCCGGTAACTTCAGGCTGGAAGAATACCGTCGGGGGGACGGTGGTGGCCGCCGCTCTAGGTTTAAAGGCAGTTGAGCCGATCCAGTAGAGTGGTATCAGGTAGATTATCGTGGCCACGAGTACCAGAGCCACGGCAATTTTGTTAAAAATACGCGTTTTTGCTGTTTCAACGGCAGCCATCTTAGCGTTCCTTTGCCTTGTTCAAATATTTTATATAGATGTTGCTGATTCCGATAATCATGATCAGCAGTATGTAAGCCAGCGCACAGGATTTTCCGGTCTGCCACTGGGGAAATGCCATGTTGTAGAGTTTGATTGCAATCAGTTCGGTGGCCGTGCCGGGGCCGCCACCGGTCATGATAAATGCCAGATCGAATGTTTTAAAAGCCTCCAGGGTTCTGAATATGACGGCGATCAGCAGCAGGGGGGTTACCAGCGGCAGGGTAATCCGGCTGAAAGTAAACCACCTTGACGCCCGATCGATGGCGGAGGCTTCGTAAAGATGCTGCGGAATTGCCGATAAACCGGCCAGCGACAACAGCATCACAAACGGCGACCACATCCAGATGTCCGTGATGGCGATGGCTACCAAAGCCACATCCGCGTTTGAAAGCCAGACAAATTTACCCAATCCTAAAAGATAGTTAATAATACCCCAGGAGGGGCCGTACAATAATTTCCAGAAAAGGCCCACAATGGCCATGGACATCATCATCGGAAGCAACAGCAGCGTCGTAATCAGGCCCTTGGCGGGGATCTTGCGGTTTAATAAAAGGGCGATGCCAAAACCCACGACCAGTTGTCCGGACACGGAAATCAAGACATATTTCATGGTCAAATAAAGGCTTTCCCACACATGCGGATCATGCAGAAGTTCGCGGTAGTTGCGAATGCCGATCCAATCGGGCGGATCCCCAGAAACCGCACTGTAGTCTGCGAAGGAAAGGATCAAGGAATAAAATAACGGAAATAAATTAATTAAAATTAAAAAGGTGAGGGTGGGGATAATAAACAGGTTGCGAATAGATAGATCGCTCATTCCCCTCCTGGCTGCGGCAACTGCATTATCCATGGTGTAGACCGTATCTCTCATTTATTTGGAATATTGGAATGATGGAAATAGGGAATATTGGGTATGTAAATTGGACCGCCCTTGGCGGATCAATTTTGGGTCAGTGCCATCCTAAAAAAATAGATTTCATTCCACCAAACCGATTATTCCAACATTCCACTTTTCCATTTCATTGGATTTCGTCAACTCGTCTCAGGCAAACTGACCTGATCAGATGGTAAAATTATAGATGTTTCAATGAACAAAGGGAAGGTGTTACCCTTCCCTTGTTGTTTTCGATCAGGCCGTATTACTTCAGACGACCTTTCTTTCTAAAAATTTTCTCCCAGTCGTTGGCAATCGTATCCATGGCTTGCTTGGCCGTGCCTCTGCCGCCGACCACATACTGATGCTAATTCCTCTGGCAAATCTCCAGCAGTTCTGCGTATTCCGGAACCGCCCAGAAATCCTTGACCATAAACATGGTTTGGTAAAATGCCTGGTTATAGGGCGTATCTTCCAGAAATGCCTTGGATTTTAGGACGTTGGCATTACAGGTATAGCCTCCCAGGGCCGCCCATTTTTGCTGGACATCATCTCGGATAAACCATTCCAGAAATTTGTACGCCAGATCCTGTTTTTTGGAATATTTGATAATGGAAGCACCTTGACCGCCCAATGAGGCATAGCGGCCACCCGGTCCCGACGGATTGGCAAAAAAGCCTGTCACCTTGGCATATTTATTGACGGAAGGATTGATGAGGGCCGGGAAAAAGGCAAAGTAGTTCATGCTCATTGCAGCCAGGCCTTCGGTAATGGCCTGGTTGTTGCCCTGGAAAAATACGTTGCCCCAGTCCGGGGGGGTGAATTGATAGAGTTCCTTGTAAAATTCCAGCGCTTTGATTCCGCCCTGGGTGTTCAGAACCCCATTAACCCGGTAAGTGTTGGGGTCACCCAGATCCGCGCCCCAAGCAAACACGACGTTTTGGACACCCATGGTGATGGCATCATAGTCTTTCTGGGTATAAATGGCCACGCTGTAGCGATTTTCGCTGGGACGATGGAAAAATTCAGCCATGTCTCTTAGCTGGCCCCAGGTTTTGGGAATTGCCAGATTATAGCCGTATTTCTTTTTAAAGGCTGCCATTTCTTGGGGGTCTTCAAAATAATCCTTACGATAGGCCCAGCCGTTGGCGTCACCTTCCAGCGGGACGGCCCAGTATTTTTTGCTGCCTTTCGGATATTCGGCATAACCGACCACGGTTGCCGGGGCCATGGACTTGTCGACGCCGTTTTTAATAAACCAATCGGTTAATTCGACATAATGCCCCTGGGTCGCGCCGGCTCCCAGCCACTGGGAGTCTCCGACCACGATATCCCAGGAGTCCCCCTTGGCGGCAAATTCCCGAAAAGTTTTGGTTTGAAAATCACTCCATGGGGTTGTTTCCACAGTCACCTGGATGCCGGTCTCCTTTTCAAAATCCAGCACCAGTTCCTGTAGATAGGATGCAGGGTCCCACTCGGCCCAGAAAATACTCAATGAATCCGCCGCAATTGCAGCGCCGCTGACTGTCAGGCAAAATACGATTGCGAAAATGAAAACACTACCTTTCTTTACCATGATACATCCTCCTTTCCGGTTAGGTTGGTTAAATGAGAACGATTGACGGTTTTAATTAAAGATCCTCCTGAGAACATTTTAACGGATGTATTAGTTCATCGAATAAATTTTTTTACAATAAAAAATCGATTTGTCAAGGAATTTCTATCGGTCGGCATAGAGCTCTATTTTGGGTGTTTATTGCTTAATGATTTGTTAATATTACAAAAAAAATCAATATCATCATGTTGAATGCTTTGATATTGATACAAATAAATCCTGCAGGCGTCTGTGTTTTTAGTTTTTTTTATAAATCAAATACGCCTAGACGCCGATTTTTGTTTGACAGCTTTCTTCATTTCTTCTAAGTAATTTTAAAAACCACGCAAGTGCTAACCATAATACCTTACTATGAAAGGGGGCAAATCAATGTTTTTATCAATGCACAATTGGATGCGGGCGGAGAAGATTGGTGTTACCATCGGTCGACTGGCTCAATGCGGCTTTGATGCCATCGAAATTGAAGGTGAGCCCGAAAAATATGACACCAAAGAAGTTCGCGGTCTATTAAAGGAAAATGGTATTGCATGTTTTGGTTCAGTCAGCCTGATGTTTGAAGGACGTGATCTGATTCATGCCGATGAGGCTGTCAGATCCAGCACCGTTCAATATCTCAAAAACTGTATCACCATGGTTGAGGAAATGGAAGGGCGTGAGATGACCATTGTACCTTCCCAGGTGGGCAAAGTGGCAGCCATGGACACTCCCGAACAGGAGTGGGCCTGGGCCGTTGAGGGGCTCAAGGAAGTGTACGACCATTCCGAGAAAGCGGGCGTGGTTATCGGCATTGAACCCCTCAATCGCTTCGAGACCAACTTCATCTCGCGGCATGACCAGGCCCTGTTGCTGGCCGAAGCCGTCGGCCCGAATTGCGGCGTTGCCCTGGATGCCTTTCATATTAATATCGAAGAAGCCAATTTGTGGCAGGCGATCCTCAACACCGGCAAAAAACTGGTCGCGTTTCATGTGGCCGACAACAACCGCATGGCACCCGGCATGGGTGATTATGACTGGGTTCGGTTGGTTACGACCTTAAAGGCGGCGGGATATAATGATGCCTTGACGGTTGAATTCGTGGCGCCCCTGGATCGTACACCGGCCAATCCATACAAGAATGCCCAGGCGGAGGCCGAAGCCGAGCTGACCGCAGATCAGCTGCAATTCATCAAGGACCACGGCAGCGGTGTGCTTTCAGACGAATTTTATACCTGGCTGGTCCAAGAGTCGGGTAAAACCCTGAGAAACGCAATCGAGAAGGCCGGGGCGAATTAAATCCATTGTTACCCATTTGCAAGCCCGCTGAAAGGAGTATTTTGGCGGGCTTTTTTTTTCTAAAATTAAATTAGCACTAATGGGGATTATCCCGCCTCCAAACCGCATATTAACTGCTTATCGGCAGGTTCCCGGCCACATTTGGGTGCGATTTTGAAAAAATGCAATCCATCTATTTTATTCGTTAATCCTTCCCTTGGGACTCAACGCTATCAGGATGAGGACCGGCTCAGAAGTTATCTCAGCCTGGGCACCCTGGCGAGTGCTCTAAGGAATAGATCGTTTTTAAAACGGTTTGCCGAACGGTTGGGCCGGCATGAAATTATCTGCAATTCAGAAAAAGGTTATCCCGTATTCGATATTCGTGTATTGAATCTATCGTTAAAACCAGCTCACCGATCCATCCAGGAATATTTCTTTGATTTTTTAAAACAATTCAAGCAAATCCCGTTCATGGTGTGTATGACAGCCACCTCCGCCCAACTCGATGAGGCTGAGGAAATTGCACGGGCTGCCCAACAGCACGTGCCGGCTGCACTTCGAATCATTGGCGGATCGCATGTCACCGTTGTGCCGACCGACTACCTGAAGCGTTCAGAATTTCAGGTGGCCTGCGTTGGCGAAGGGGTTGAGACCCTGTCTGAAATTGCATTGCTGCTATGCCATAATTCCGACCCTGATTTCACAACAATTGCAGGTACCGCCTTTCGGGATTGCAATGGCCGGGTTTATTTGAACAAATTGCGTACGCCAATTCTGGGCCTAGATGATTATCCGTTTCCGTCAGATAGCCTGGATCTTTTCTGGGTAGATGCTGAAACTCAGAAAGAAAATAGAACCCATCTCATATACATCCTTTCCGGTTATGGCTGTCCGCATGATTGCATTTTTTGTGCGCAACGCAGCATTCACGGCAAAAGCATCAGAGAACGCAGCGCTAATAATATTTTTAACGAAATTAGACAGCTGGCCGCCAGGGGATTCTGTAAATTCGCCTTTGTCCAGGAAACCTTTTTAAATCGTAAAATAAGAGTCGAAAAATTCTGCCGGCTGATAGAAAATTCCGACCTGGAGATTGAATGGACCGCCGAAGCCAGAGCCGACCAACTGGATTACGATCAGCTAAAACGCTTGCAGGCCGCCGGCTTGCGTTTTATCCAGATCGGGGTTGAATCCGGGGATCCGGTGCTGCTAAAAAATTTGGGCAAACATATCGATATCGATCAGATCATCAACCTCAGAAACTGGTGCTCCAATTTAAAGATCAATACCGCCTTTTATTTGCTGGTCGGCCTTCCCGGCCAAAGCTGGCAGAGTGTATTGCGTTCTACCCTGTTTATGATGGATCACCCCCCTTACAATCGAATTACCAGACACGCATCCGTCTCAATCGCTATCCCCTACCCCGGAACTAAAATGTGGCAGGAGCAAACCGTCCGACTAGTCTATATCGAGAAAACAAATCGAAGTTGGCCGCAGAGAAACCCTGTCGTTATCATAAATGACGCCGGTGAAATGGTGGGAAAAAATTTTACCGAAACCGATGATATGACTTCGGCGGAGATTTTAGAGGCCTGGACTTGTCTGGACGATTTTTGCCATTTTTTAATACATGCCGTTGGCCCGGATCAAAAAAATAGTGCTGATAGAAATAAATCAATGGAATATGCCGGTCGGATGCTATACATGATCCAACGCCGAACCATCCGGGATCTCATTATTCGGGCTCAATTAAATTATACTGCTGCAACTCGCAGGGCGGACTATCAGGAGATAGTAAAATGCGATGAGGATATCGAAAAACATTTTAAGGATATTACGGCCGATACGGAATCTATTTTTGACGTCTTGGTGCGGTTTCTTGCATCTGTTCAATTTCTAAACGGATTTGAAACGATGAAAATCCTGAACACCGGCAATCGAATAAAGTGGATGAAAATATGCGCCATGGTATGGCATTTTAAAGGAAGAAAAATTAATGATTTAAGGTTAAATAACGATGATAAGAAGATCGGGCGGGAGTTGAACAATCGCCTGCAGGCAGTGGAACAATCACAGCTAAACAGATATTTGGCTCAAATCGATGGCGGGATTTCGCCGGATTCCTTGCCGGATATCAGCCTTGATAATCAAAAAATTTTCGCTTTCGGGTTTGGTTTTTCTGTTGTAGAGGATAGAATCCTTGAGATTGATCTTTACTATGACTGTTATACTAAGACTATTATCGGCGGGGATAAATCCCATAAGCGTTAAGTCGGTTTTGAATGAGACGAACCGTAAAGAAGAACATCGAAACCACCGGAGGCGGACTATAATAAAATAACTTAGCGCTTAGGGGGAATATAGCAAGGAACTTCGCATTATGATACGCAACCGAAACATACTGACGACATCCTCATTTGCCGCGATGTTTTTCCTGGGCGTCGGTTCGGCGATTATCGGGGCGGCATCCCGCAACATCGGGCTTTCTCCCTTTCAGATCGGCCTGCTCCTTGCCATTCAGAACGTCGGTTTTATTGTGTCGGTCATCACCGTGGGAACGATGGCCGACAGCACCGATAAGGCCAGGCTTCTGGCTGCAGCGAGCTTCATCATCGCGGTTTCATTTTTCTTTTTCTACCAGAATGACTCCTTCTTCCTGGATCTGGGAATTATGCTTATTATCGGCGTCGGGATCGGCGGATACGAGGGGGCTGCAGATGCGATGCTGCTGGATATCCACCAAAGGCGCGAGAGTCTGTTCATCTCCATCAATCATTTTTTCGTTACCTTCGGTGAATTGATGATTGTCATCTATCTCATTTTCCTCCAGATGAACTGGAGAAAAAGTATGGTACAATCGGCGGCGGCTGTCTTAGTTCTGACGGTTATATTCGGCCTTTCGCGCGTTAGGCCGCGAAAAGCGGCCAGCGAAAATTTCCGTAAACGGCTGGCTTATCTCGGCAAACAGCGGCCGGTGCAAGTGCTCTTTTTCATGGCCTCCTGCGCGGTTGGTATTGAGCTATCCCTTATCGGAATTATTACAACCCTGCTGATGGAGTTTTATGGATTTGACCAGGTAACCTCTAAGCTGGGTTTGGTAGCCTTCCTGGCGGGCATTGCGGCCGGGCGTCTCGTGCTGGGGATTCTTGCACGCAAGAGCCAGCTGCTCAAATACATCCTGGTGTTGTTTGCCTTGACTGCCGTCGTTCTCAGCGTCTTGCTTTTTGGATCTCCGGGCACGGTCATGGCCTACATTCTTTTGGTCGTTTCGGGCGCGACGATCTCGGTTATTTTCCCTCTCATCATTGCCCTGACCGGTCTAAAATACCCGGATATGTCGGGAACCGTCATGGGAATCATCAAACTTGGCATTCCGGCCGGTGGTATTGTCGTTCCGTTGATGCTTTCTATGTTCGTGCAGGCGACATCCTTTAAAGCCTCGCTGGTTCTTTTTCCGGTTATCGGAGTCGCCGGATTCATGCTGGCGTTATCGAATCGGAAACAACTGGCGATTGACTCCTGATTATATCGATTGCCATAAATATGTTTCGTTTGAGGCAACATTTCGTGTTGATAATGAACGATATATAGATATAAAGGATATCGGAACCCTATTCTTGCTAAATATTGCACAATTTCCTATGAATGGTGCAAATTAGTAACTGAATTCTGCACGAGTTGAAGACCTTCACATGCAAGAGAAAGTTATCGGGGAGATATTAATATGAAAGAGCAGATTTTTAAGGATCAGGTTGCCGTCGTAACCGGTGCCGGCGAAGGCATCGGCCTTGAAATAGCACACCAACTGGCAACGCAGGGTGCCGGAGTATTGCTCAATGATATCAATGCCGAGCTAGCGGTCAAAGCGGCGCAGGACATTTGCACGCAAGGCGGCACCTGCGTGGGGGTGGGAGGCGATGTGGCTGATGTTCAGGTCGTGCGCGATCTGGTCAGCCGGGCCGTCACCGAATTCGGCCGAATTACCATTGCGGTTGCCAATGCTGGCCTGTCTCTGTGGGACGATTTTTTTGATTTTAAGCCCGAGGATCTCCAGCGTGTTCTGGCGGTAAATTTAGGCGGCTCATTTTTCCTGGCCCAGGCGGCTGCCCGTCGGATGCGGCAGCAGGGCAGCGGGGGACGCCTTTTGTTTTTGTCATCAGTCGCCGGCAACCAGGCCATTGCCACATCCTCGGTTTACGCGATGACCAAAAAAGGCCTGGAAATGCTGGCTCGCAGCCTGGTTTCGGAAGTTTCTTCCCATGGCATTACCGTGAATGCGATTGCACCGGGAGCCACAGTCACTCCCCGCACCGTAACTGTCGTTCCCGACTACGAGGCGATCTGGTCAACCGTCATACCCACCGGCCGTCCGGCATATCCGAGTGATATGGCCAGCGCCGCGCTTTTCTTTCTATCCCCGGCCGCCAGCCACATTACTGGACAAACCCTGATTGTTGACGGGGGGTGGTCGGCCACAAGTCCCGAACCCAAATCACAATTTGTGGATAAGACCAAGTAGCGATAGAGCGTTTACCATTAACACCCGATATCCGTTGAAGTTCGAGTATGGAACACTGGACATTCTGATTCAGCACGAAAAGCCGGATTCGAAAAGTTCCAACTGGCTGCTGGCACCCGCAGATGCCTTCGCCGTAACCATGCGGCTCTACCTGCCCAAGGCTGACTTTCTGAACGGAACCTGGAAGCTGCCGCCCATCGAACGTATAAACTGAAGCCCTCCGACTTTTTCAACGTTGGGGTTAATTCAGCTCACCAACGTGGTTCCGCCATCTACAGGGATAATCTGGCCTGTAATAAAAGCGCCGGCTCTGCCGGCAAGCATGATGGCGACACCGGCGATATCTTCAGCCTTGCCCCATCGATGCAGGGGAATTGCGGCACATTCCGCTTTAAAAAGTTTTTCATCTTGGCTGACATATTCCGTCATTTTAGTAAAAAAACGGCCTGGCGCAATGGCATTCACCCGAATGTGGCTGTCGGCAAGATCTTTGGCTAAATTTCGAGTTATCTGATGAACGGCAGCTTTGCTGGGACCGTAGCTGTAGTTGGAAATGCTGTTGCCGACCAATCCTGCAATCGAGCCAATGTTGATGACGCTGGCGGTTCGATCTGCTGATTTGCCCTGCCTGAGCAGCGGCAGCAGCGCTTGCGTCAGGAAGAAAGGTGCTTTTACATTCAGATTCATTACCTTGTCCCATCCTTTTTCTGGAAATTCTTCCAGTGCAGCCCCCCAACCGGCACCCGCATTATTCACCAGTACGTCAATGCGATCTTCCCTTTCTCCAAGGGTGGTTGCCAGTTCCTGTATGCCACCTAAAGAGCTGATATCCCCGGGCAAAGCAATGCATTCGCCGTATTGAGACAGCTCCTCGGCAGCTTCGATACAGGCAGCCGCCTTACGTGCGGTGATATAAACCCGCGCCGCTCCGGCTTCGAGAAAGCCGTGCGCCATATAGAAACCCAATCCCCGAGACCCGCCCGTGACTACACAAATTTTGTCGTTCATGGAAAACAGCATTTTAATCATCACTACCTCCAGATTGTACTAAGGACTGCGAACTCAATAACTTGAACAATTTTCCTTATCTTTTATTTCCCTAACCGACTATATTTAGCAGCGTAAGCGATATTGCAGGAAAAAATGTAACAAGCATTAACGCAATTAATATGGCAAGATAAAAGGGCCACATTGTTTTCACCGCATCCTCTAACCGAACACCACCGACGGCACAACCGACAAATAGACACGATCCCACGGGAGGGGTGCAAAGACCCAGCCCGAGATTCATTAGTAATATCATGCCGAACTGATATGGATCTATACCAATGGAAATAGCGATTGGCAAAAATATGGGTGTACAAATGAGGATTAATGCGGCCATATCCATTATCATGCCGAGAAACAGCAGCATCAGGTTGATCATCAGCAAGATAGCGATTGGGTTATCTGAAACACTCGTCAGCAAAACCGACATTTTAGTCGGCACCTGGTAAAAAGTCAGCATGTAAGCGAACGCCCCCGTACAGGCAATCAGGATCATTACCATTGCGGTAGTCCTGACTGAATTGGTGACAGCCAGCTTAAATTCCTCCCACGTCAAAGCCCTATAGACAATAATTGTAGCGAGAAAGGCATAAATCGCTCCAAAGGCTCCTGATTCGGTAACCGTAAAAATTCCGCTGAGTACGCCGCCAACAATGATAATGGCGGTCATCAATCCTGGTAGTGCCGTAACAAAATTCTTAAATAAATTAACGAAACCGGGGAAAGCCTCGGAAACATAGTCCCGCTTTACCGCCACAATGTAGGAAACAGCAGCAAGGCACACGCACATCAATACACCGGGAAGAAACCCGGCAAGGAACAATTTAGAAACGGAAATCCCCCCTCCGGCTGCCACGGCATATATAATCATATTATGGCTCGGTGGAATAATGATGCCTGCAAGAGATGAGGTTACGGTCACATTTACCGCGTAATCATCATCATAACCTTTCTCTTTCATGACAGGAATCAAGATGGAACCCAGAGCGGAAATATCGGCTATGGCAGAACCGGATATACCACCAAACAACATGGATGAGAAAACATTAACGACACCCAACCCTCCCCGCATAGCACCCACCGCAGAAGAAGCAAAGCGAACCAAGCGCATGGCGATACCCCCATGAAACATCAGCTCGCCTGCAAAAATAAAGAACGGAATCGCCATAAGGGCAAAAATGCTGATACCTGAAATAATCCGCTGAAAAGCGATCATCAGCGGCAACCCCTCATAAAAAAAGGCGCAAACAGCCGCAACGCCGAGTGCAAATGCCACCGGCACACCAATGATGACACAAATTGCGAATATACCCAGTAAGATGAGCAGGCCCATTAAACAAATATCTCCTATTTATTTACCATCTCCTTGATTCATCCGTTTAAAAAAGTGAATAAGATGTCCGATGGAGTATAGAAAAATCAAGGCACCGCTCAACATAATCGGCAAAGATCGTATCCCTTCAGAGACATGGATGAGCGGGATCTCAGCAGTCCACTTGAACATGGTCAACTTATAGCCATAGACGGTCATCAGCAAGCCAAATCCGGTCAAAATAATATGGGATAGGAAATCGAAAAAACGACGAACCGGTTTCGGGCTTATTTCTCTAAACACGGATACACCCAGGTGGGTTTTTTTGTGGACACCGACAGATGCGCCTAAAAAGCCAATATAGACAACCAATAACAAGGAGACTTGTTCAACCCAGGTGGGGGTCGCATTGAGCACGTAACGGCCAAAGACAAGCCAACCGAAAATGACCGTCATGACAACAATGGCGACACCGGTAAATATGGAAGTAATTTGGCTGAAGAGATCTAATAATTTGTCAAATGACGACTTATTCTCAAATGCTTTTCCTGTGGACATAGGTAATACCCGCTAGAGTTATTGATTCATCAATGCGGCTTAAACTAATATACGGCCACCAGTATTCCTTTCTGAAAAATTCTGGTGACCGTAGAGGTTTTAAGTATAAAATTATGGTGTTGCTTGGATCAGTTCGATCAGCGGCCTCAGATTTGGATTGTCCTTCAAATACTTTTCGTAAACGGATTTCATCGCAGCCTGAAATGCACTTTTGTCTGGAATTTCATTTAATTTGGTGCCAGCAGCTATTACCTTCTTGGCACTGGCTTTTTCCCGTTTCTTCCAAAGATCCCGCTGAAGCATTGCTGACTCTTGCGCCGCTTCCTTCAAGATTTTTTGTTCTTGCGGAGACAGCGATTTCCAAACCTTCGCATTTATGCATACGATCTCAGGAATTATCAAATGTTGGGAGTTGGAATAAAAAGGAGCCACCTCATAATGGCCTGTGGACTCGTAAGAAGGCCAATTATTTTCTGCACCATCAACAACACCGGTTTTCAGAGACTGGTACACTTCCGCAAACGCCATTGGCGATGGATTTCCGCCAAGGGCCGAAATCATTCCGGAGTATAAATCATTATTCATAACCCTGACCTTCATGCCGGTAACATCGGCAGGCTTGGTGATGGGTTTTTTGGAGTTATAAAAAGACCGTGCTCCGGCATCATACCATGCCAGGGTAACGAGGCCCTTTTTGGCAAGGCCTGCTTCCATCATTTTACCCGCTTCTCCATCCAGAACACGCCACATGTGGTCGACGGATTTAAAGATGAAAGGAAGGGAAACCACATTCGCTTCTGGAACAACCGGTCCAATCGGACCCATATTAAAGTTACCGATCTCCAGCCCACCAATACGCACCTGTTCAATGGCGTCAGGTTGGCTGCCGAGAGTCCCGGCATGGTACATCCTCAGCGTCATTTTACCGCCGGATTTTTCTTTCAGCAACTCAGCGAACTTGTCCATTGCTACCGTATTCGGGTAGCCCGCGACATGAATATTCCAGCCCTTCCATTCTTTAGCTTGGACTGATACAGAAAGACCCGCGATCAATGCAATAATTAGAGCTGCGTAAGCAAACTTTTTTAGACAATTCATTGCGCCCTCCTTACATACCAAGTAAAAATTTGCTGTTATGGTTATGCCACCTTGAAAAATGATGACATTGCTAAATAGTTTTACACAACTACTAGCAAACTAGCCACATCTGAACCTCACCCTGACATTTTCCCCCCTTTCTCATTTGTGTAGATTACATTAGTGTTTCACAATTCCCCTTTTTAGATAAATTTCAGCCGCTTCTCGCACAAGGGAGGCAGTCAAAGGCGCTTTCCTTTCATTGTCGAGGCGATCAGCCATGGCTATCATTTCAGTGAATGATGTTCGCCGGGGCCTCAACGTATTGTATATCTCCAGAACTTCATCGTTGGACATGTGGGTCAATTCCGCAGCCCGCCTCAGATTCTCAGCCAGCTGATTGTAACCGGCGTCTTCGGCATCTCTGGCCTGATGATTTAATCTCTCACCATGGATACGAAAATCTTCTGCAGTCAACTCACCTGACAGGATTCCCTCGACACTTAACTCATCGATTGATCGGCCACTAAAAGTATAAATCGTTTTTTCTTTCATAATAGCTCTTCCTTATATCATTTTCAGCTCAACCGGTTTCCGGTCTGGTTCAATGCAATTTGCTTCGAAACGCTGCAGCAGTGCGGTCTGCACTATCAGCCGCAGGCGAACCGTATTGTCTATTTTTACAGCGACCGGACTCGTTTGTTTTTCAAGTGCATAGCGGGCTGCATTACGTCCGATCTGCGAATAGTTGTCGAGGTTCATATTGGGCGCCATGGGAAATAGTTCCAGGTTCTCCAGGGGTGCAAGGTCTCGATGATGGATGACAGTTGTGCCTTTGGTTTGAATGCCGATGGCTACCCCTGAACCACTGAGTTGTGCTGCGCTATGTCCTATAAATGCGACATCGGAGGTGTGATATACACGGATAATCCTTGATGCAATTCCTTCTTCTTGAATACTGTTTAATATCGATATTAAAACCTCGCGAAGATTTAAACCTCCTAAACTTTGTCGGATCTGGACGCCAAAAGTCGGACTTAAGGCTATAATGACTTCCGGCCTCCTCCCGATTTGGGCTGGACCTGATTCTTCGAACCAAGGCGGCTCATCCCGGGTAATTACTTTGTCAAGATAGTTGCGTGGCTCCCAGGCCTGGGGCAAATACTGCAAAGCCGACCAGCGCTCGCCCTCGACGCGATATCCGGTACCGGGTCCGCAGTAGTCATTAGGATCTGTAAGGGCGCTTTTTACCCGGAAGTTTTTATCGAAAATGGCTGATGTCTGAAGATAATCACCAATGGCGCGCTGTCTTTGCATTTCTAAAACATTCTCAGCGATATCCCGGTACCCTTCAACCGCCAGTGCTTTGATCACATCCATTACGGTCAAAGGGCCCTCAAGAAGACCGATGGCCGATTCTATGTCAACTACCCGGTCACGATCCGGCATATCCTGACTGCTGAAGGCGGTGATAGCCGTCTCCACTTCAGCATCTGATATCGGTGCTAAATCCAGTGCTCGAAAGACGGCTTGAACCGCTCTGGCTCCATGCTCCCTTACCCGAAGCACGTCATCCTCGCGGACCGGGACAATGCCGCCATCGATCTGCATATCGCGCTGCAGGACATACCAGTCGTCAAGTTCAGTGACATCAAAGTCTCCACCGCCAAACATATTGTCGTAACGCGGTATTGCTCCAAATCCGGAGGTAATGAAGTCAGTGCCCGGAATAAATTGAAGCATGAGTTTTGCACTTTTACGTATTTCAGAATGGGATGCCAGGGCATCGTTGCCGGATGCCACTTCAAGACCCAACATCGCTGCAATTAGATTTTCGGCCAATACCGTACGCACACCACCTGGTAATGACTCAGGCAGTGCGATACAGCTAATCGAGCCGTTTTGTGTCCCCTGGCTGCCGCCTCCGCGGGTGACGAGCAGACATCGTGCCTCAAGGTAGAGCATCGATTTGCCTTCAGAGTGCCCCAGAAGTGCTTCAGATCCGGTACCGGATGTATACCGGGTCTTGACTCCCCGGCTCGCGTATGCCGAAGTAAGGAACATCTTCGACCAGGGTGTGTCGTCGCCATCATAAAACGTATTCTCAGTCCCATAAACAGAAAGCGTTTCTGAATAGCTTGTCAGCCCTTTAAATCCCAACCGAAGGTTAGTGGCCTCTTCCACGGCACACTGTGTCAGGACACCGCCGCGGTTTGATTGCGAACCCACGAGGACTGCCAAAGCGTTAAGAGGAGCGTATCGTGAAACCGCTATCGTCGTCTCGATCTCGTCGAATCCACGCAGGGCAGCTTCTGCCGCGTCTGCTGCCAAAAGTGCGGGATTTTCTTTACGATTAGTGACATGCGCCTGATTGGCCGGGGTTCGTCTGGCACGCATTTTTGAAAGCCCCATCATCATCTCCATCACATTCATGTTCTGGACGATCTCCAACAGTTTGGCCGGCGTGCACCCACTCACCAGTTCAAGGATGGTGTCACGTGACACGTTTATATCCACCAGCATGCGGGCGATTTCTACCGAAGGCGTGTTCATTGCCCGTTCGGCCGCCCCGATATTAATCGCTCGCCGGGCAATAAAGTGGTCAATTAAATCAAACTCATCCCGGGGCACCCCGTCTATCTCTGTTACGATGCCTTCCACAATTTTGATACTCGGTTGCGGGTCTTTAGGACTGCTGTCATTAATCAATCCGGCTTGATGCCATGGTAGTATAAATGTCTCTTTGTTTACCGGACGTTCGGACAGTTTTTTAAAACGTTTGGATTTCATGGCGCCTACCTCCAATCTACGGCTACTTTTATGACGATCTTGTGTACGAATTCATCGGTTCCAAGCGGAGCATGTGAATCTTCCGGATAAAAAATAGCAAATCGTCCGCTGCTGACAGGAATCCAGAGCGTCGGTCGGTCGGTGTAAAATTCAACATCATTATCGGGATTATAGCCGGCGGAGTCCGGTGTACAATTTGCCAGATCATCCCAGCCGATTATGTCGCACCCTGAAACGGTGAACTGAATATCGAGGTACTTGCGATGGGTTTCAAATACGGCTTTGTCCCGGCCTTTGCCTTCGGTTGCCATGCTCAGGGCAAACAGGCGGTCTCCGTCGATCTCGTTTCTGCCGTCTTTCAGATGATCTTTGGATTGGTTTTTGAGGAATTTAAAACCGGTTTCAAATCCGGGATGGAGGGGCAGATATCGTCCTGAATGGTTGAGGCTGTCGAAAATCATGATGCACTCCTTTAGCTTTATTTTACCTGTCAAGTTTCATAGAACTGCCCGCTATCAATCTGTCAACCTCTTGCTTGTCGCCCCAGAAGAAATCCCCCTTGAAGGTTTGATTCAGGGCCGCCATGGTATTGCCATATTTCAAGCCGGACTGTATGCCGTCGGTCAGATACCCGTAAAGAAAACCGGCGGAAAACGAATCTCCTCTGCCGATTCGGTCGACGCTGCTGGCCTGGTAAGCGTCCTGATACCACGAATTCTTGCCGTCATAAGCCAGCGCTCCTCTATCAGCCAGAGTCAAAACGACGATACGGTTCCGAAACTGATGCAGCAGGCCTTTGGCAACTTCTTCAGCGTCCTTTGAATTATGGCCAAAAACCGTTGCGGCATCATTTAAAGAACAGATTAACAGGTTCACTTTTTCGACGATTGGCGTCAGATTCTCTTTTGCCGTTGCTGGCGTCCAGAGCTTAGAGCGGTAATTGACGTCAAACGATATCAATATTTGACTCTTCTTTGCATGATCAATTATCTGGTGGGTCAACTGGCTAATCTCGCCGCTCAGGGCCGGGGTGATACCGCTCAGGTGCACCAGCCGGACCTGGTTAAAATAATCCAAATCTATTTCTTCAAATTGCAATGTTGTGAATGCGGAATCGGTACGATCATAAATTATGCGGGTCGTGCGCGGTTCCTGGCCTGGTTCCAGGTAGTAGAGCGCATTGCGACCGCTTTCGGACCATACAATCCGACTGGTATCCACACCATGCCAATGAATCCGCCTGGCGATCAAACGGCCAATGGAATTGTCAACCAGCTTGGATATCCAGCCTGCCGACATTCCCATTCTTGCTATACCGACAGCGACGTTTGATTCAGCCCCCCCGACGTTCACCTGTAATTGCTGTGTTTCTTCGAGGGTGGAAACTGTAACCGGCGACAGGCGCAGCATGGTTTCACCCAGGGTTACAACTTCTACCATGGTCGATCCTCACTTTTTTTAGATTACATGATTTATGCCCGGTTCAATGCAGGTGGTTTCCAGTTCTTTAAAGCGAAGTATTGAAGACAGCGAAAATATCATCGCGGCTCATGGGACGCGGCCCGGGCACCGCATTTCCATCCAGTGTACCATACATCCGAACGATATCATCCGTCATTTGATCAAATTTTTCAGAACCGATATTGAGGTCGGAAAAAGTCAGATGCATATCTATGCTTTCCACTCAAAATTATGCATGACATCCACTCCTTTTTACGACCGATCTTTAGCCGCGGAGGCATTCTGACCTTCTCTGGCCGCCGATTTTTTGATTCGATAATAAGATGAAACAATGACTACCAGGGATAAAACAATAAAGGCAGCGCTTATCGGACGCGTAAAAAAGATGCTCGGATCCCCGTGGGATATGATCAGCGATCGCCGCAGGTTTTGTTCGGCCATCGGTCCGAGAATCAGTGCGAGCAAAATCGGTGAAACCGGATAGTCGTAGTATTCCATGAAATAGGCAATAATGCCGACAATCAGGGAGAGACCCACATCAAAGAAACTGAACCGCATGGCATAAGATCCGACAACACACAGGAAGAAAATAATCGGGGTGAGAATTCTGCGGTCCACCGTAATCAATTTTGCAAACACCCTGGCACCGGAAAGCCCGACAATCAACAGGGCAAATTGGGCCATGATCATTCCGGCAAATATCGGGTAAACGACGTCCAGATGGTCTCTGAACAGCATCGGGCCGGGCTGAAACCCGTGAATGGTGAGCGCACCGAGAAGAACCGCCGTCACCGCGTCACCGGGTACGCCTAACGTCAGCATCGGAATCATCGCACCGCCGGTGGCCGCATTGTTTCCGGCTTCGGGGGCGGCCACCCCTTCCAGAATGCCGGTTCCAAATTTTTCAGGGTGTTTGGAGGAGCGTTTGGCCTCTCCATATGTGATAAAGGCGGCGACATCGCAGCCGGTGCCGGGTATACTGCCGATAAACGTCCCCATTACTGCTGATTTGAACATGGTTTTCAGATTGGAAAAAATTTCGCTGATTTTGGGCAGAATTTTTTCAACCTTGGATTCAATGGGCGGCAGGGTTGTTATTTTTTCTATATTGCGAAATACCTGGGCATACCCGAACAATCCGATAAGGGCCGGGATGAAGGTTACACCTCCCAGAAGGTTCTGTGATCCGAAGGTAAACCTGGGCACGCCGGACAGCGGGTCGAATCCGATGACCGTAATCATCAGGCCGAAAAGCGCCGCAATGATTCCTTTCAGCAGCGAGCGGCCGGAAATAGTAATGATCATACCGAGGCCAAACACGGCCAGAGCGCAAAATTCCGGAGGGCCGAATTTCAGCCCGATTTTGGCGATCTGGGGTGACAGAAATGTCATAATGATCGCACCGGTCGTCCCCCCGACAAAGGAAGCGACGGTGCCGATGCCGATGGCTTTGCCGGCCTGTCCTTTTTGGGAGAGCGGGTAGCCATCCAGTAAGGTTGCGGCAGCGGCGGGCGTACCGGGAGTGCGGATTAAAACTCCGGAGATCGAGCCGCCGTAAATACCGCCGCTGAAAATACCGATCAGCATCAATAATCCCTGGATGGGCGGAAGACCAAACGTAAATGGGATGAGCAGTGCACATCCCATAGTCGCGGTTAATCCCGGCAAAGCGCCGACTATAATCCCGGCTGTGATGCCGATGAAAACAAAAATGAAATTTATCGGCGTCAGCATGACGGTCGAAAAGGCTTGAATCAGTTGAGTAAAATCCATTTATTTACCTTATTAAAATGTAAAGAGTTTGTCTGATAACCCGAACGGTTTTTAAGCCGAATTTCGGCTGAACAGAAATTAATTAATGAATTAATCATTAATTGTGTGCAGGAGTAAAAGAAAAAGATCACAGTAGATA
>Ga0056115_1000443_pt1 | contig 18883 bp, 16 predicted proteins | sample WorMetOlspDAHAB1_FD_77007 | JGI IMG/M metagenome (GOLD analysis project Ga0056115, IMG submission 77007) | Marine gutless worms symbiont microbial communities from Max Planck institute for Marine Microbiology, Germany - Olavius sp. DAHAB.1 ...
CAGCAGAGTAAATTGAAGTTTTAACCGGCTTGGCCTCCTTGGCGGCAAGGTCACAGGCTTCTATGATGTTCTCATCGCTAAGTTCCTTGCCCCGCAGACAGGCTTCAATATTAAGACTTCGCAAGGGCTTGCGATCCACGGCCGTATAGGCAACCCGGTATTCGGGTTGCTCGGTGGATGCCCAAAAGGCAATCCCCACGATGGGAAAATCGATGCTCTCGCGGTTGGCATACTTCATGTAAGTTAACACGCCTTGGGCGGCCTCACCTGGAATCACAATCTCTGTGACGATATCAGCGGCATCCAGATTGAGGGGGGCTTTACCGTCGCCGGTATATAGCTCCAGAATTGGCATCTCGCGTTCATCACCATTTCCCGTCACTCTAATCGCGGCATTTAACGCCAAAAGCGCCGGAGCCATATCACCACAGTAAGCTGAGTAACAGATATCTTTTTTATTGAGCACATGACAGATCTCACCACCCGCTTTGAAGCATGTCGGCCGTGAACTCCGCCACCATTGGGACTGATTATAATACTTGCAGCGATTCTGCTGGCATATATTCCCGCCAACGGTTCCCATGACTTGATGATGATACGATCCCACAGCTGATGCTGTCCGGGCCAATCCAGACAAGTTATCCTTAATCGCGGAATTCATATAAAGGTGTTTCAGGGGAGTCAGGGCGCCAATCCGAAAATCCCCATTGTCCGTTCGAATATAATCCAGATCAGCGACCCGTTTTAGATTGACGACAACCGGCGGACATTCGACCCGGTGTTTCATGTTGACTAAAAGATCGGTTCCACCGGCGAGGATTCTGGCTGCCGCCTCATTTTGCAGAATTGAAACAACTTCGTTAATATCCTGTGGCTCGAAGTATTCAAATTTCGGTAGTCTCACAACAGCCCCCTTTTTGAATGACGAATGACAAATGACGAACGGCAAATGACGAATGAAGGAATGCTATCTCATTATAAATGATTTTAGTCAAATTGTTATGGCCGCGCAACTTTAATGAACAATGGGAATTAAATAGTGGGTTGTATTTCAGTCGACAAATCTTTTATTTCATAATATGAAACTATGTTTCAAATAATCTAGTTTTTTTATACAATCCTAATTTTGTTGTCAACCCTTTTCCTACAGCAATCATCGTCTATCCAGGCCAATTCTCGGGCGGGGATAAACCCCGCCGCTACTTTTTAGATAGTGGTTCGTCCGTAGGGGCGGCGGTTTATCCCGCCCGCAAGGGCTTTAATCCTCTATGGCGGACAAGTGTCGATTGAATCAATGTAGTTTCTTTTTCGATTTGACTGGACGCTCACGGCCAGCGGCGGCTCTGAACCCTGCGTGTTGGGGCGAAGCCGAAGGCGAAGACTCAAACTCTGAACCCTGAACCTCTGAACCTTCACCTCCAATTTTATTATTGACCTCATAAAAAGATGTGATATAAATTTCATATAATAGCTCAAATGTTCCCATTATGAAATTATCATCAGAAAAAAAATCCATATACCGGGTCCAGGCCTTGGAACGGGCATTGGATATATTGGACAGTTTTGATTTCCAGAACCGGGAATTGAATCTGTCCGACGTGGTCACTCGGACCGGACTCAATAAGACGACCGCCAAGCGATTAATTTCCAATCTTACAGCTCGCGGATATCTGCAGCAGGACCCCCAAACCAGAAAATACCAGCTGGGCATGCGCCTTTTTGAATTGGGCGGAGTGGTTTTTTCCTCCTTTTCTTTGCGCCGGTCCGCCGCCGCTCCGATGACCGGACTTCAAAATGAAACCGGTGCGACCGTGCTTTTGGGAGTCAGAATGGAGGATCATCTGGTATATGTCGACAAACGCGAGGGCGATGGGATGATCCGTATATCATCGGATGTCGGCTGGCGCCGCCCGCTGCACTATGGCATGCTGGGTATGGTCTTAATGGCCGGCATCGAATCCCGGGAGATTGATCGATCCTTGAAAATTGCCCCCTGGAAGCCCATACTCCTTTTTCAATTACCGACGCCGATGCATTCAGCCTGCGGTTGGAAGAAATTCGCGTTCAAGGCTATGTAATTGAAAAAGAAGAAGCCGTCGAAGGCCTGATTGGTATTGCTGCACCCGTAAAAGATTATAGCCGAAAAGTAGTAGCAGCTTTAGGCATTGCATTCCCTGTCGGACAACGAGACCTGAACCAAGGATGGGACAACAAGATCGATGCAGTCAAAAAAACATGTGATTTGATGTCGTCTGATTTAGGTTATTTGAAAATATAGAGGTTCAAATGAAGATCTACGAATCAGTGGCCGTGGGAGACATCTTAGAACGAGGCGCCGCCCAGGTTCCGGAAAAAATTGCTGTGATCGATGGAGTCAGAAGAAATACATACGCCGAATTGAATTCCATGGCCAACGCCCTGGCAGTCAGTTTGGCAGAAATTGGATTAAAAAAAGGGGATCGAACCGCCATATATATGCCAAACTCCATTGAATTTATGGTTGCATTTTATGCGCTGCAAAAATTAGGGGTTATTGTCGCCTGGGTCAATCCGATATACCGTCAGACTGAAGCCCGGTTCGTCCTGGAAAATTCGGAAGCCAGAGCGGTTTTTATTTTCAGTGAATGGGATGAAAGGAATTTTTATGATGACATTCTATGCCTCAGAGATGAGCTGCCGGAACTGGAATTTATTTTCAGTGAAGGCAAAGATACGGGTCAGGATGTGTATTCCTTCAACAATTTGATAAACAGAGGATTGGATAAGAAATATTCATCTGCGGCCATCGATCCGCAAAACGATCTTGCCATGCTGCTTTACACCTCCGGCACGACGGGCAATCCAAAAGGGGCCATGATTACCCATTACGCAACGGTCAGGGCGGGATGGGAGTACTCGTTAGGTGTACAGGCATCCGCCGAGGACCGGTTTATCGGGTTTTTGCCCATGAGCCATTCTTATGGCTGCGGTTCGATACTCATCCAGCCTATTTTGCTCCAAGCGACGGTTGCGTTGATGGATAAATTTGAAGTGGAAAAAGCGTTTCAAATTATCGAACTGGAAAAAATCACCCTGCAGCTGGGCGCTCCGCCCCACTATATCCTTGAACTCAATCACAAAAACCGCACAAAATATAACCTTAAATCCCTGCGGGCCGGCCTAATCGCCGGTATGATCCCACCCGAGGGACTGATAACGCGAGTCGAAAAAGAGATGGGCGTGTATTTAACCTCCTTCTGGGGAGCCTCCGAGGTCGGACCGGGTCTGGGAACCATGTGCCCCTATCCGTCGCCGCTGGAAATCCGGGAAAAGTACATCGGCCGACCGGTAACCGACACCTGCATGAGGGTCGTGGATCCGGTCACCCACGAAGAAGTCGTTAATGGCGCAATGGGCGAACTGACTTTAAGCGGCTGGCATGTCATGCAAGGGTATTGGAAAAATCCGGACGAAACCCGCAAACAGATTATTGATGGTTGGCTGCACATGGGCGATCTGGCATCCCGCAATGAAAGCGGATTTATGAAAATATACGGCCGCACCAAGGACTTGATTAACCGCGGAGGATATAAGATATATCCCCATGAACTGGAATGTATGCTCGTTGACCACCCTAAAGTTGAACAGGTTTGCATTGTCGCCACCCCCAATCCGGTCCTGGGCGAATCCATCTGTGCCTGTGTTATCCCCCGACCGGGCGAAACCGTGTCCCTGGAAGAAATTCGAGAAATAATGAAAGACCAAATCGCTCCCCACAAACTCCCGGATGAGCTCTGTATCATGGAGGATTTCCCCAAGCTTTCAGGAGGCGTAAAGATTAAAAAATTCGGACAGGGGGGCCTGGCGGAGTTGGCTGAACAGGATGATAGACGACAGAGATTTCGGAAAAAGAAATGATTTCAGATATCGTTGACTGGTTGATTAGATGATTGGTTAAGTAGTTAGCCACGAATTGACACGAATGATCACGAATAGTTTTATTGTATATAGTAAAAGCAGGTCGAATGAATGTGGGAGCGGCTTGCAGCCGCGATAATAAATGACCGGGCGAGGCGATTCCACCATTCTTCAATCTTCATTCGTCATTCCCAGTAGTTTCATAAGAGTCACATTTATCACACAATGGACAATACCTACCTTTTTTTGAGACTCAATATCTGTCGTGTTTCATCGGGACTGGCAATATCGCGTCCGTACTCCCTGGATATCCGGACTATTCTCTTTACAAATTGAGCATTGGATTCGGCCAGAGCGCCTTTGGAATAGTATATATTATCTTCCAGGCCGACCCGGATGTGGCCGCCCATGGCCAGCGCCATCAAGGACATCGGCAAATGACCTTTGCCGATACCGATGATGGACCAGGTCGAATCCTCCGGAATATGCTCATGCAGGTGGAGAAACGATTTTGGGGTTGCCGGGGCACCCCAGGGTGTTCCCATAACAAATTGAAAATGAAGCGGTTCATCGAGTTTTCCCTGGTCCCGCATACGCAGGCTGGTGATAATCATGCCCAGGTCAAAAATCTCGATCTCAGGCTTAACTCCCGTTTCTTTCATTTTCTCAGCCGCCCGTTCCAGGAACTCCGGCGAATTGATAAAAACCGTGCCGCCCAGATTGATGGAGCCGGCATCAAAAGAGGCCAGTTCCGGTAATAAGTCAACCGGCGCAATTCGATCATCGGTGGGTAGGTTTCGTCCCGGAATCCCGCTGGTGGTCAGACACAGGATCAGATCGGTTTTTTCCCGCAGTGGTTCAACCACCTGCCTGAACACCTCCACATCCTGGGTACCTTGGCCGGTTCTCGGATCCCGAACGTGGATATGAACAATGGATGCTCCCGCCTGCCAGCATTCATAGGCCGATTGGACGATTTCTGCCGGCGTGATTGGAATATGGGGCGTGATTTCGCGCGTTATCCGACTGCCGGTAATGGCGGCAGTGATGATCAATTTTTCCATGTCAGTAACCTCTTTTTCATTTAAGAGTGTTGAATGGATTCAAAATCAGTTATTTGTTATTGATTATTGGCTAATAGATTTAAAAGAAAAAAGACCGTCAATAAATATCATCGACAATAAGATCATCAAATACGGAGAGCACCAACTCCTAATAACGAATAACCAATAACTTATAACTTTTGGCCCTCATGCTGTTTGGCTTGCTCAATGACGCGATCAATGAAATGCTCGGCCTGACCGAGATAATTTTCCGGTTTGGCCAACGCCTCCCAGTCTATTATATTCTTCGGCTCGATCTCGCAGAATTTTTGCCGAACGACATCGATCAATGATCGATTTTCAGCAACGGCAACTCCACAGGCTTGCTTAACCAGGGCATGTGCTTCGGTACGCGGGATCGCCGCCGCTAATACCTGAACTGCGGCTTCCGCCAACACGAGAAAATTTGCGCGATCAAGATTTTGGCGCATCCTGTTTTCATTGATTTTAAGATTCCGGGCCAGAAACAATGCGTTTTTCACGGCACCGCCGGTCAGCTGGATCATTTGGGCAAGTGTCAGCCACTCCATTTGCCAGCCGTGGGTGGCCCGTTCGTGCTCTTGGATAATGGCGTTGTGCAGGGCCGACAGCAGCGATGCATTGGTGCGCGCTGCCGCAATAACAAGTTCACTAATAATTGGATTGCGCTTTTGCGGCATGGCGCTGCTCCCCCCGCGATCGCCACCGTCTGATTCCATGACCTCACCGACTTCATTTTGCGCCAGTAAGATAATATCCTGGGCCATCTTGGCTAAACCGGCCGATAGCATGCTCAACCAGCCGGCAAATTCGGCAAATCCGTCGCGCTGACTGTGCCAGGGCATAATCGGTAAATTCAGGTCCAGCTCCTGCGCAAGCGCCTGCATGACGGTCAGTCCGTTTTTGCCAAGCGCTGCCAGAGTTCCGGCCGCACCGCCAAACTGCAGCTGCAGCAAACCGACACGTTGGGAAGCCAGCCGATTTCGGTGTCGCAGCAGCGGCGCCAGCCAGCCGGCAACCTTAAGACCGAAGCTGACGGGCAGCGCCTGCTGCCCGTGAGTCCTACCCGCCATAACCGTTGTGCGGTGCCGATCAGCCAGGTCAGCCAGACGGTCCATGAGCATCTCAAGCCGTTGTTCCAAAATTTGGGTCACTGAACGAATCTGAAGAACATTCGCCGTGTCGACAATATCCTGGGTCGTTGCCCCCCAGTGAACGTAGGGTGCCGCATCTGCTCCGACAGCTTCCCGCAGTGCTTTGACCAGCGAAATCACGGGGACACCGTCGCGCCAGGTACCCTGCCCTATCTGCTGCGGGTCCAAAACGACGGTCCTGCAGATCGCCGAAATCCGCTTTCCCGCCGAAGCGGGGATAATCCCCAGGCTCGCTTCCACCCGCGCCAGGCCGCCCTCAACTTCGAGCATCGCCCGCAGAAACGCCGCATCATCAAAAAGCCCGGCTATTTCCGGATCATTGAAAAGTGGACCGAATATTTCAGAATCAAGAGCTAATGTCATGTTTTCGTTTCAAGCCGCAGCAGGCAATTTAATCAGCAGTTACTGCGGCGAATGTGGCAACCATAAAAAAATAAGGTTTCAGTTGTCAGGGTTAACAAATTTTCAAACTGAAACCAGTTTTCTGAAACCTGACTTCAGTCTTCTGACTTCTATTTTTAATCTTCTGCCATCAGACTTCTGACCTCTGTTTTCTGTCTTCGGTCATCTATCTTCTGTCATCTGCCATCTGTCCTACGCATCAAAAAAGGCGGTTTCATTGTCACCCTGAAAGTGAATATCAAAGCGGTAGGTGACCACGGCGTCCACATCTTCCCGCCTGCCAATCAGAGTTTTTCTGTGCGCCTCGTCATCGATACTCAACAAAACGGCATCTTTCAAATTCAAGGCTTCATCTTCAAAGTAGATCCGAGTGAATGCATGCGAAAGCATACCGCGCGCAAATACGATAACATTGATATGCGGTGCCTGCGTTTTACTGCCCGGTCCCGGAACCGCTCCCGGCTTGATGGTTTCGAACCGATAATTTCCCTTAATGTCGGTTGATGCCCGGCCATGTCCCCTAAATTCCGGATCCAGCGGCTTATCCTGCTCGTCTAACGGGTGATGATAGCGCCCGTGGCAGTTGGCCTGCCAGATTTCGATCATGGCATCTTCAATTGGCCGCCCCTCGGCGTCTAAAACGCACCCTTCGATCCGGATTCGCTCACCTTCCGTATTCTCAGATACCAGAACATTTGTAAACACCTGATCGCCTTCCCGCAGCAGTCCCTGAGCAAAATAGGGACCGACCGTCTGGGACGGGCTTTGAATCATCAGCGGATTATATTGTTTCATTTTCGCACCTCGAATGGGGTTTCCTCACGTCCTCTGAGCACAATATCAAACCGATACCCCAGCGCCTGGCCCGGATCGGACACATCGTGAGCAAATTTGGCAATCAATCTTTGCCGGGCCTTCTCATCCGGGATTCCATTGTATATGGGATCCAACGGCAATAATTGATCTCCGGGAAAGTACATCTGCGTTACGAGACGGGTGACAAAAGCGTGTCCAAAAAGTGAATAATGAATGTGCGACGGACGCCAGGCATTATAATGGTTGCCCCAAGGATACGGTCCCGGTCTGATGCTGACAAATCGATACTCGCCCTTTTCGTCCGTCAAGCAGCGACCGGCACCCGTAAAATTGGGATCATGGGGGGCATCGTGCTGATCACGTTTATGCGGATAGCGCCCGGCGGCGTTGGCCTGCCACACTTCAACCAGAGTATTTGGGACCGGACGACCATCTTCTTCCAGTACGCGGCCGGTGACAATGATCCGTTCACCGATCGCCTCCCCTCCCCGGCCCGCATTGGTGGTCAAATCATCGTCACCAGGTTGAACGGTATCATGACCGTAAACAGGGCCAGTGAGTTCGGAAAGTGTCTGGGTTAACGGAATGAGTGGTTTGCGCGGTGATCGCAGAGGTGTTGATCGATAGTGATCGTAGCGATAGGGTGGATGAACCTTCCAATCCCGCGGTCCGTAACGTTTAATTTTTAGTATCATATCTGCCTCCACAAAACGAATAATTTGGAAAACGTCGAAAAAACCGAAAGATATAAAAATGCCCTGAAGTGCCTAAAATTAAGATCTCTATCTTTTTTATTACAATGCTTTGCTCAGTCTATTTTTAAAACAGCCAGAATACATTCCTGGGAAATTCGATATTCGTTGTTCGATATTCTACGGTTTGCTATTCTTATTCCATTTGGCTTTCTTCAATTTCCACATTCCGCATTCCCACTTCCGATTTCAATAATCCCTAAACCTTTAATTTACCCGCATTTCGTATCTCGCTACTCACAACCTATCAACTGGTTCCCTCCATCTCTGCGAAAACTCGCTTGGCGCGGGTAATAGCCGCATTGGCTGCCGGAATACCGGCATAGACGGCAACCTGCAGTAAAACCTCCTTGACCTCCTCCCGGGTAACACCGGTGTTGCGGGTGGCCCGGATGTGCATGGCCAATTCATCAAGATTACCAAGAGTTGCCAGCATGGCGATAGTGAGCAGGTGCCTTGTTTTTTTATCCAGACCGGGTCTGGCCCAGACGGTTCCCCAGGCAGTTTCGGTGATGAGGCGCTGGAAGTCTTCGTCAAACTCCGATTTATTGGCTTCAGCGCGATTGACGTGGTCTCCACCGAGCACTGATCTACGAATCTGCATTCCTTTTTCATATTTTTCGTCAGGCACTGCTGATCCCCTCCTGAAGGTGGGCTGCAATAACATACGGAGTATAAATATACTTGCAAACTAAACATTGGCGGGAAATTATCAAGTAGCAGGGAGGCAAAAAAACCTGTCCAAGTTACGGGAAATGACTATTAATGTAGTATTTACAGGGTTGAGGAAGTAATCAGAAAGTTGACTTTTAACAGGAAGATGTTTATTGAAAAAGGTTAAAAACTTCTATGCAAAAGCGAATGTCGAAGTAATGTATTTTGCCCGCCGTTAGCTTCTGTGTCGAACGATCTATATTATATAAATGACTGAGCGAAGCGAAACCAAACTTCTAAATTCTGCGGTTCAGTATTCTGCGGTTCTGCGGTTCTGCGGTTCGCTTTTCAACTTTTCGGATTCTCATACGAGACGATAGTTTAAATACTAATTGGAGCTTTATTCCAATTTATTCAACCTTTGAACCCTGAACCCTGAACCTTCCATCAGAAAGGACTTCTTCCAATGAATAATACAACGCAAGTTGGAATCGTCGGCGCCGGACCATCCGGCCTGCTGCTCTCCCATTTACTGCACCTGAAGGGCATCGATTCGGTTATACTGGAAGCCCGCAGTCGCCAATATGTTGAGGAGCGGGTCCGGGCCGGCGTCCTCGAACAGGGCACGGTTGACCTGCTGTGCGATACCGGACTTGGCGACAGACTTCTACGGGAAGGACTGATACACCATGGCATCGAGTTGCGCTTCGATGGCCGTGGTCACCGAATCGCCCTGAGCGATCTTACCGGTGGCCGCTCGATCTGGATCTACGGCCAGCGGGAAGTCGTCAAAGATCTGATCGATGCCCGACTGGCGGCGCAGGCAACGATTCACTTCGAAGTGGATGCGGTAAACCTGTCCGGCATCGAATCCTCCAGTCCCGTTCTGAACTACCAAAAAGACGGTCGTGACTGCAAACTCCACTGCGATTTCATTGCCGGATGCGATGGATTTCATGGTGTCTCACGGGATTCAATACCGTCCGGCGTTCTGCGTACTTACCATCACGTCTACCCCTTCGGTTGGCTGGGAATTCTGGCGGCTGTAGCGCCATCAACCGAAGAGTTGATATACGCCTATCATGAGCGCGGATTCGCCCTGCACAGCCTCCGATCGCCGGAAATTAGCCGTCTGTACATTCAAGTCGATCCCGACGAAGACATTAATCATTGGCCGGATGATCGCATCTGGCAGGAACTCAGCACACGCATGGCCACCGATGACGGCTGGGCCCTTAAAACCGGCTCCATTCTTGAAAAAGGCATCACCCCCATGCGAAGTTTTGTTGTCGAGCCGATGCAGTATGGACGCCTGTTTCTGGCGGGAGATGCGGCCCACATTGTGCCCGCCACAGGCGCTAAGGGGTTGAATCTGGCTGTTCATGACGTGCATAAACTAGCCAAAGCGTTTGTCTCCTGGTATCAAAAGGGTTCCGACGAACTTCTGGAAAAATACTCCCAAAATTGCCTGGACCGGGTCTGGCGGGTCCAGGACTTCTCTTCTTTCATGAGTTTAATGCTGCACCGGTATTCCGGTGACGACGGATTCAGGGGACGACTTCAGCGTGCTCAACTGAAATACGTCTGCAATTCCGAGGCCGCATCGCGCAGCCTGGCGGAAAACTACGTCGGCCTGCCCCACGTATAGGAAAGAATCCCGGTCTATAGGATCAGTCTTTGGTTTTACCTCAAAGAAAAGCCCTGGATTTAAACCATAAGAATAGTGGCGTGTTGGAGTATTGGATTAATGGAGAAAGCATTTTCGAGCAGATAATGAGCATCATAGCGATCGGCATACACCGCGATGAATCTGTTGATGCGCGATCACTTTGACCGAGCAAATGGCCATATCTCGATATGCTCCAATCCTTGATGTATAAGCCTCGGTTTGGTTATTACCCATCACTCCAAAACTCCAGTACGCCATCACTCCAGTTCTATATTATCGGCAGGACCCTGCAGTGGGTGGTGACCAGGCTTAATCTCATACAAGGCTGTATGCACTGTTTTCTTTTTTGACGCTGCCGATTCGCTCAAGTCGATCAAGATGTTTTTGCATCATCGATTTTTCAGTTTGGCTGAGGTCCCAGGCTCCATTTGCCAATCTGTGCCCGCCATAGATGACGCCATGGGCGGTTATCTCCTGGATTGTTTTGGGTCCTGAAGCCAGAAAATCCAGGAGTTTTTCCTCCCGCTGGTAGATTACCTGTATATAGCGTTGGATATGGACGGGATCACCCTCCATGATTCCTGCTTTCCCATGTGAGACCAGATAAACGTCAGCATCTATCTTTGCCAGACGCTGCAAAGATTTTATCGTATCTTCAATACTGGAGTTGTTATCACCATAATACGGACCGAACTTTACCAGATCCAAATCGGCTAAAAAGATCACTTTTTCGTCTAAAAAATGAAATGATAAATGCCCCGGAGTATGCCCCGGGGTGTGCAGTACCTGAACCCGGGTTTGACCGAAATCTAAAATTTCTTCGTCCGCTAGCAGACGGTCAGGCTCTCTGGGCTGGAACCTTACGACCTCTGTTAAGAGTTGGGACCAGTCCGCTTTGGTTTTTTCATCCACTTCATCGGGATGAAAAAACTGATTCATAAAGGCCTCCATATCTTTAAAAACGTCTGCATCAAGTTCATGCACCCAGAACTGGGCATCCGGAAAGCAGGAATTGTATAAAATATGATCTTCATGTCCATGGCTATTCATAATCACATCAATGGGTCGTTCCCGGTGAACAGATAACAGCTTTTCTTCATTGCAGGCAGGGTCGATAATGGTGCGAATATCATCATCAATCAGGACACTGTTGCTCTGGGGATATTTCCCGCCGCGAATAAATCGTAACCGGCCTTTTTCAAAATCAAACATAGGTTATATTTCTCCTTAGGACCCTATATCACATCATTGGTTGAAAAACACTTTGGGTTTGGATAAATTCCCAAAAGAAAAAAGAAAGCCCTTGCCTTACCCTATCGTTTTCAGGTAGAACAGCTGGCGAAAATTTCAATTGGCAATACCGATTTGTTTAGTAGCCGGTTTTTCGCAATTATGAAACAAAAAATTTAGGAAAGGAAATACAATGAAAGCGATCGCATTCAACGGCAGTGCCCGTAAAGACGGCAACACGGCTATCATGGCTCGCTGGGTGTTCGATGAGATGGAAAAAGAAGGCATCGAAACCGAGCTCTTCCAGATGAAAGGCAAACGGATAAACGGCTGCATTGCCTGTTACAAATGTTTTGAAAATCAAGACCAACGCTGCGCGGTGAAAAAGGACGATCTCAACGACTGCATCGAAAAGATGCTCGCTGCCGACGCGATCATCCTGGCCTCCCCGGTATACTTTTCCGACGTCACGCCGCAAATCAAGGCGCTGATTGATCGCGCCGGGATGACAGCCATCGCGAATAATGCCATGTTGCGCCGTAAGCTGGGAGCTTCGGTGGTGGTTGCCCGTCGGGGCGGTGCCAGTCACACTTTCGCTTCATTGAACAACTTTTTTTTCATCAGCCAGATGATCGTGCCCGGCTCGAATTACTGGAATATGGGCTTTGGTCTCGAAAAGGGCGATGTCGAAAATGACGAAGAGGCCCAGGGCACGATGCGCATACTGGGGCAAAACATGGCCTGGCTCCTCAAACAGATAGAAAAATAGATAAATCCGGATTTTATGCAGATTTAAATTTTGTGGCTATCATGTCTGTATTTTTGTTCAATTATTGATACTGGCACCCACAAAATTTTTGACCTCTTCAAAATGCCACATTGTGGTGTTTTGCTCTTGACTTTCAGGACCGGATCATATATATGGTCGAAATATTAAGACTATACTTCACTTATAATTTTTCCTCAAATACATCTCTATCGATTTTTTCCTGAATCTGAGCTCCTGTGGACCTCAATTACGTCAAAGTAAATCTTTTCTGTACCTAGCACAAAATAATTATAGAAAGGAAAGAAAGATGGCGATTGGAATCTTAATTAAGCGCGTAACCCGGAATGGTCAGGATGCAAAGGTGCTTTTACCTCACATAGTTGAGCTAAGGGCGCTTGCAGTTAGACAGCCGGGATATATTTCAGGCGAAACATTTTTTAGCCTAGATCGCAAAGACGAATGCCTGGTGATAAGCAGGTGGACCACATTAGAACAGTGGCAGCAATGGATGAAGGACCCGCGTCGTATCGAGTTAGATGGCAACATGGAAAGTCATCTTGTATCCGAAACAGAGTACCGTATTTATGGTATCGGCCTCTGGTAGTCTCCTGCAATAGCCTCGAAAATTCAAATACCTTCATTTAATAGCGGGTAAAACCGGGCTGCTATTTTCATATGGAACGGCTTTAAAAAAATAACGGCTGATTTCTCGGAAAAAGAAAAAGATATGATGTTCAGCGGCACCGCGACTCGAGTTTACAACCTAATATAAGTTATCAAAACTGTTTAATACCGGTTACAGTTATGATATAGATACTGCCACCGTGATGTTTTGAATTAAGACCTGAACTTATTTTTTATCATCCTAAAGATTTTATTATTCTTTTGTCGGAATTAGAATTTTTTTTAATTGTAATCGTAAAGGAGAAAACAAATGTCTTTTGATCCCTCTGAGAAACTTCAGATTATCCTGGATATGATCAACGAATTCGTGGACAAAGAGTTAGTCCCACTGGAACATGATTTTTTAACCAAGGGGTTCAATGCCATGGAACCCGAGCTTGAGAAAAAACGTGATATGGTGCGGCAGATGGAATTGTGGGCACCGCTGCATCCCCAGGAATACGGCGGCATGGGACTTCCCCTTATGGACACGGCCATGATCTATGAAGCTTTGGGGCGATCTCCGATAGGACTTTACGTCTTCGGTTGCCAGGCGCCGGATGCTGGTAATATCGAGATTCTGCACAAATACGGAACCCCGGAACAAAAAGAAAAATACTGCCGGCCGGCCATCGAAGGCAAAATCCGTTCTTGTTTTGCCATGACCGAAGTTGAGGTAGCGGGGTCTAATCCGACCTGGCTGCTGACCACTGCCGTCAAAGATGGAGATGATTATGTGATCAATGGTCAAAAATGGTACACATCCTCTTGTGAGGGATCATCCTTTGCCATTGTGATGGCTGAAACAAATCCCGAGGCAGCGTCTCATCACCAGAAAGCCAGCATGATCATCGTACCCACCGACGCAACGGGCTTTAACCGGGTGCGCAATATCTCGGTAATGGGGCATGAGGGCGACGGGTGGGCCAGCCATGCCGAGGTGCTTTTTCAGAACTGCCGTGTTCCCCGGGAAAACATCATCGGCGGCGAGGGCATGGGCTTTATATTGGCCCAGGAGCGGTTGGGACCGGGTCGAATTCACCACTGCATGCGCTGGATCGGGATCTGCAACCGCTGCTTTGATTTGATGTGCTCCTATGCCAAAAAAAGACGGCGCACGCCAACCCAAACCCTGGCCGACTCGGATGTCATCAAGACATACATTGCCGACAGTGCGGCCGATATATTATCATCGCGTCTGATGGTGCTGAACACGGCCTGGACCATCGAAACCAAAGGCGTCAAAGCAGCCATGAAGGACATCTCGATTATCAAATTTTATGTGGCCAATGCCATGCAGCGGGTTCTCGATCGGGCCCTGCAGGTTCACGGCGGATTGGGCATGAGCGATGACACGCCGATTGCCATGTATTACCGGGGCGAACGGGCTGCCCGGATTTATGACGGCGCCGATGAGGTTCACAAAATCAGTGTTGGGCGCAGGATACTAAATGAGTACCAGGTCTAATAAGGAAACCGAAATACATGGATTCAAGGGAAAGGACCTTTTTATCTTTAGATCATCAGCAACCGGACAGAGTCCCTTTGGACTGCTGGGTTTCGAAAGGAACCAAACACAAAATCAACTCCAAAATGCAGCTGTCGTATGAGGATTTTCTAGATAAATACGACATCGATCTGCGATACATCGAAGGGCCTGAATATATTGGACCGCCCCTCCAAACCGAAAGAGGCCTGACAAAGGATATATGGGGTGTCAGCCGCAAGCCGGTGGCGGTTTTGGTAAGCGACGGTACCGCCACCTTCAAGGAAGTATATCAAGAAGTTTTGGAGAGTCCGCTGAATAAATGTTCCAGGGTGGAAGAAATAGTTAAATACCCGCATTGGCCCTCGCCGGACTGGTTCGATTACCGTTGTATCGAGAAGCAGTGTGATGAAATACGCAACCTGGGAAGAGTCACCGTCTTCATGGGCGACCGGCTGAAACGGTTCGCGCAGTTTAAGCCGGCTATGTATCTGCGAGGCATGAGTCAAATTTTTTTCGACCTGGTGGAATTACCTGAAATTGTCGATTCCATTTTTGAGCGTATTCTTTCATTTTATATTGAATACGAAAACCGGATACTGGAGGCGGCGCGGGGAAAAATCGACATTCTGGTCACCGGCGACGATTTCGGCATGCAGAACGGATTGATGATTTCACCTTCCATGTGGAAGGAGATGCTCGAAAAGAGATTTTCCGACTATATCAAGGTGGCCAAAGATCATGGTGCTAAAGTGATGCACCATACCTGTGGATCGGTATATGGCATCATCGAGGATTTTATTGATTGCGGCCTGGACATTTTACAGTCTATTCAGCCTGAAGCATCCGGTATGGATCCAGGTCGCCTCAAATCGGATTTTGGCGATCGCATTTGTTTCCAGGGAGGAATTTCCATTCAGAAGATTCTGCCCTTTATGGATCCTGCCGATGTTCGTGACCATGTTGCATCTGTTTTTGAACAGATGATGCCCGGCGGAGGTTATATCGCCGGCACGGCACACAATATTCAAGCCGACACATCGATTGAAAATATTGCGGCGCTTTTTGAGGCTTACCATGAATACGGCGGCTATTGTTAGAATTTTGAATACGTCGCTTGGGGCCTATTCTCTGACAACATTCGTAAGGAAATAATGGTTTCAGATTTCAGGTCGTAGCACCGCAACTTTCTTGTGTATAACTACATTTAGTAGTGTATGGAAGACCGAGGAAATCGCGGTTGCCCCGCTAAAAAGCAGCGGGATGCAAGCAAAAACCGCTCCCACAATCTATAATAGCGATATTATTTAGGGTAGTTTCATGTTCGATTAAACTTGAAACCTTAATCAGACATCCGAACTAAATGTTCCTTGAGCGCCAGTTTCTTGATTTTACCGGTGTGATTTCTGGGGATTTCATCCACGATTTTCAGCTCTTTGGGTATTTTGTAACCGGCGATGGAATCCCGACAATGGGCTTTGACTTCATCCGGGGACAACGCGTATCCCGCGTTTAGAATCACCACCGCGGTCACCTTTTCTCCCCATCCCGCGGGGTCCGGCAACCCAATAACCGCCAGATCGGCAATAGCCGGATGGCTTCGCAGCACATCTTCCACTTCCCGGGGGTAAACGTTTTCGCCACCGGTCTTGATCAGCTCCTTTTTCCGATCCATATAATAGACAAATCCATCCTCGTCAATTCTGGCCAGATCTCCCGTGTGCAACCATTCACCGGTGTACAGAGACCGATTGGCCTCATCATTGTTCCAGTAACCGGGAATACACGTTTTCGAGCGAATCATGATCTCACCGACCGTGCCGGCCGGTACCGGCCTCATCCTTTCATTCCAGATCTGAAAATCGATTTCCCCCATGGGTCTCCCGCAGCTGTGTGGCTTTGAAAAATAATCTTCTCCGATTATGACAGTCGCCGGTCCGGTGACTTCAGTCTGGCCGTAAATTCCCATATACCGGCAATCGAACCTTTCACAGAACACCCGCATTCGTTCTGCATGGACCGGCCCCGCCCCCCCGGCTCCTATAATATAACGCAGGGCAGGAAAGGTCAGTTCCTCTCGGTTCGCAATTTCTGTCAGTAGGGTATCGTAGGGTGGAACCAGCATGGTAATGGAGACCCGTTTTTTCACGATGGTCGTCACTAAATTTTGTGGATCGATTTTTCCCGGCACCACGTTGGTTGCGCCATTGTTCAGTGCGGCCCGGGTTCGGATCAACCCCGCCTGATGAAAATAAGGCATAAAGGCGAGATAGACATCATTTTGGTTGATTTCCAGGGCTTCAGCCGTCAGCCGGTCGATCATCACGGATCCTTCATGGGTCTGCAAAGCACCTTTGGGACGTCCGGTGGTTCCGCTGGTATAAATCAAGAGTATCGGGTCCGTGTTCGACAATTTGGGTTCAACTGCCGGTGCATGGCTGGCGTCCGCCAGATCTTTGGTTGAATAGGTGGCATTTTCAACTGACCCGATTCCTATGGTGAATTTGATCGATTTACAAGGTGCGGTCAAGGCCTCCAGGAGGGCTTGGTGGCTTTCACTGATGATCAAGGCCGACGCCACGGCATCGTCCAGGGCCCAGATCAGTTCTTTGGCCGTATGCCGGGTATTCAACACCAGCAGAATGGCACCGATTTTTGCGGTGGCGTAGTGATAGACGATATAGTCGGTGCAATTGTCGGATAAAATGCCGATCCGCGCACCTTTTTTTAAGCCGAGATCGGAGAGCGCGCCGGCTATATATGACACCCGTTCCCACAACCGGTCAAAAGTTATCCGGCAGTCTAGTGAATCAAAAGCGGTCCGGTCGCCATTTTTATGGACTGCTTCATGCCAGACATCCTGTATCAACGTCATTTGATCACCTGTTTCCGAGGGTAGTGTCCTTTACTTAAGCCGGGATCGAAGGCGTCCCAGCGATATATGACACCAACTCCCGCAACCTGTCAAATGTAATTCGGTCATCCAGTGAATCGAGTAGCATTGGATTTAATCGACCAAATAGAAAATTAATGGTATTTGGGATCAAATTCATCAGATAGACATGATTGAAAGCGGATAACGTAAATCGATCAAGATTATATCGGCCTGTCACAAGCATTTAGTAAGCCCTGATTTCAAATATTAGACAGTCAGATTATCCAAATGTGGTAATAATCATATGAAAGTTTTTTTGACAGCACCAAATACTTTTGGTATTCGGATTATATCTTCATATATTTCGATAATTGTCGAACTACAAATAGTTATGTCAAATTATATCAGATTCCTGGACTTTATCTTAGAAGGGAGGAAAACATGAACATCAAAAAAATAGCTGGAATAGTTTTCCTATTATTTGCATCGGTCATGGTATGCTCGGCAAACTACGGAAAATTAAAACCACAATCGGGAAACGAATCAAAGGTCTCTCAACGGGAACTGACCTTTCTGGTCAGGCTACGACATATGGCTTAGGTACTATCGCCCTGGATTAGTCGTCATCGTATTTGATCCGAAAAATGACAATAGAAAAATATTGGTCGATAGCAGATGGGATACGGTCAAAGATCAGAAAATTTGGATGAAGATTGTAAATGAAAATACGACGAGTGAGGGTGATTTCAGAATGGTTGGTCCAGTCGCGATAATACTACTGGAGTCGAAGAGATATGGGGTTCCGATAACCAGCTTTATGGGTTTATTATCTATCAAGACGATATAACGAAATGGATCAATTTAAAGATGTTCGGTGAAAATACAATTCGGTTATTCTGGGAGCGAATGACTTGGCTCGAAAGGCCACCACCAAGAGGGAAGTTAGATTCGTTTTTTTTTGAATAGAAGCCTAGTTCATGTGACTGCTGAGACTGTCGAAAAACCCTAAATCGGTGAATTTGGTGCTTGTAAGTTATTGATTTTACTACATGCAATATAAGTGAAACAGCCATTTTGGGGCTTTTTCGACAGTCTCGCTATGAAAACAAACATATAACCCGGCTGACATCCGCAAGATACTCAAATTATATCCCAACCGCAAAGGGCGATTCCGAAAACCAGGATTTTCACATTTTCATTATCATATCGCCATTTTTTTCAATTCGATTTGACACCTGATCCCCTGATACGATAGGGTGCGTGTATCCAAAAAGTATCTGCAATATTTAGCAAAAAATTGATAGTTGTTAGTTTGGCAAGAGTACCAGAAAAAAATCAACACTTTTTTTTCACTTTTTTTTGACAACACTCTCCCTGTCCGGATTGAACCGTTTTTTTTTAAGTTTTATTGAACCGGAATTAGCAACTGCAATC
>Ga0056115_1000444_pt1 | contig 18862 bp, 16 predicted proteins | sample WorMetOlspDAHAB1_FD_77007 | JGI IMG/M metagenome (GOLD analysis project Ga0056115, IMG submission 77007) | Marine gutless worms symbiont microbial communities from Max Planck institute for Marine Microbiology, Germany - Olavius sp. DAHAB.1 ...
GCCCTCACGCGCAGTGCCTATGGCAGCCGGCAAAACTATATCGTATTCCACCGCCGGTTAGTCGCGGCCGAGAAAAATGTATCCGACGCGGCCCGGCAAACATTGGGCTCTAAAGCCGACATTGGCGCCCTGCTGAGAATAGACAAAGCCACTGAAGAAGTCAGGCAAACTAGGATCAATAAAATATTCCATAATTAATCCGCAACTAATCCGCTCTGCAAATCAGCATATTCAGGCTTAAACTTATTCCTTGAAAGCAGAAGTGAGTTGCCGGTTCCAAGTTGCCGCGGATTAATTACTTTATGCTGCGCATATTTTTATGTTTGTGGTACGCAATTCTATTCACCTTCTTTTTTAAATGATATACCAGAGTTGCAGGGTTAAAAATGCTCAATGATCGAGAGCGCAAGTGGATCTATCGCCATGCCTATCTCCCTGAGCACCTGCCCGACTATGTGGGGGCCGTTTCAGGCGCCGAGGCTTACCTGCACCAGGGCTATCTTTTTTTTCTTGTTAAAAAGCACCTTATCTTTAATGGATATCCGCTGAAGCCTGGGCCGGATGCACCTTCCCGGGTTTATGATTTCATCTGCGAGAGCTATCGTCCGGCCACTGTCGCAGTAATCACCTCCGATATCTGGCTGCCGGCCGAACAATACGAACAAGAGAGTGTTGACAGCTATTATCGCCTTGATTTGCCGCCACCATCAACCGGCCCGGCTATCGTTTACATGTTGAGGCGGGCTCAGAGAGATCTTCAGGTGACGCGCGGCCGTTTCGGAAAAGAGCACAAGAAGATTATCAAGGCTTTTGTGGCCCACCATAGATTGAATCGCCAGCAGAAACACCTCTTTAAACAGATCCCTCAATATTTAAAGGCCAGTGAAAGTTCCGTGCTGTTTGAAGCCAGAAAGGAAGCGGAACTCGTGGCATTTAACATTGTGGATTTGGGTGCCGCGGATTATGCATTTTATCTGTTTAGTTTCCGGTCCAGTAAGATTAAGGTGCCCGGTGCATCTGATCTGCTGTTTCATGAGATGGTGAAACTGGCGCAGGCCGAGGGGAAAAAGGCCGTCAACCTTGGACTGGGCGTTAATGCAGGTATACGTCGTTTTAAAGAAAAGTGGGGCGGCGTCCCTTTTAAGGACTATCGATCGGTATGGGTGGATAAAAGAGAGATTGATGTAGGAAAACTAGCTAAGAAGCTATGAATAGATTTTTTCGGCCTCTTGCATTCTGACTTTTTTGGTTGCCGCTCTGACTTTATCGAACCAGAGACGCCGTTCTTTTTTAGTCCCTTTACGCATGGTCGTGACGGCAGCCTGGATGACTTCTTCTTCTACTTTTTGAAGGCTGTTCAAAAACTTCAGATAACTGCCTTTTGAGGTGTATTTGGTTTTGATTGCATCAGTACAGTCGGGCTGGTTCGAGTTTAGCAAATCCAGATAATAGTTTACCAGGAATCCAATTTCTTTGAGTTGCTTGTTTCGAATTTTATCCGTGTAGAATCCTTTTTTCTCTTTGTCCAGAATATCCCTGGTTTGGATTTCTACCCGCCTGATCTACCAGGCACGCTCTTTTCCCTGGTGGATATTGTTGGCGGTCTCGAGTGCAAACTGTCTCGTGAAAAACAGATTTTTTTGCAGAACCTGCAACCGCCTACGATATCGAATAATATCATAAAAAAAAAGTGGCAAGACAATCATTCGCCAATTGAATCTGGATTTTTCTAATTCAACCAGAGATGCGGCAATCTGATTGGTTTGCCTTCTTTCAAATTTTTGAATGGAACGATAGATTTTCACTTCTTATATACTTGAATCCGGACTTTGGTTATCAATTTTAATCTCCGCAACCTATAGAAAAAGTGCTATGCTGTCAACCGCTTGCTTGTTTTCAAGTGACAGATGTTTAGTATAGGCCTAGCCTATACCGATGCCAGGCCACAATTTAGATAGTGACGTGGCGGGGTTTATCAGCCAAATCTTTGTTTTAAATCTTCATGTCGGCTCGCATGAGCCGAGATCTAACGGGATTATTCATGGGAAAATTTTCCTTTCTATTACCGAAAATCATTGGGCGCAGCATAAATTCCCTGCAAGACCAATCAGCAGAAAAAGACTCTCTGCCCGGAAGACGATGGCGCTTAGTGCAGATTGAAGCAGCCTTTGCGTGCAATCTTCGCTGTATCATGTGTCCCTGGCGCGAAATAGCTGATAAAATTGAAAACCGCGGGCTGATGTCGCCGCCGATCTGGGACGCTATCCGACCTCATTTGTCTGAAATAAATTCCATCGATTTCACCGGGGGAGGGGAACCGCTGTTACAGCCAAAATTGCCGGAGTGGATTGCCGAAGCACATGCTGCCGGTTGTGAGACGGGATTTTTATCAAATGGATTGCTGTTAAAAAAAGAAAAGCTGCGGCAGATTCTGGATGCGGGCGTGGAATGGATCGGCATCTCAATGGATGGTGCCGATGCCGAAATGTATGAAAAGATTCGAATTGGATCAAACTTCGACCGAGTGTGCGAAAATGTGGCCGGTATCGCGGACTTGCGAAACGGCAGCAGGCCGAAGACCATGATCAACTTTGTTTTAATGGATTTGAACTTTCATCAGGTGGCGGATATCGTTCGATTGGCAGCACGTTTGGGTGTCGATCAATTGAATTTCAAGCAGTGCGAAGTCATTCGCGGTGACAGCGGAAAAGGGCACGGCCTGTTCGGTACCGAGGAGACCCGGGAAATTCGCCGCTTGAAAAAATCCCTGGATAAAGCCCGCCGCCTGGCCAAAAAATTGAAAATCACAACCACGGCATTTGCATTCACCCCTACGGAGCGCTCCGTCTGTGAGCAGGACCCGCGGGATTCACTTTTTATCCGATATGATGGATTGGCAGCACCTTGCATCAATCTGGCGATAGGTGGCTCGACGACTTTTCTGGGTAAGGAGGTCATTATGCCGGAGGTTCACTATGGTCGCTTGCCGGACACCGATTTGATGGAGTTGTGGCGGTCGAGTACCTGCAAATTTTATCGGCAGCAGTTCAATCAGCGTGCTAAAAAACACGATCAGGCAATCGTCAACAGCATGCTGAACATTTCCGGATCAAACCGCTTAAAAGCACTTAATGAAGCCAAAGAAGCGATGCCGGAACCACCGCGAGGCTGTAATGTATGTCACTATTTGTATGATATATGAACGCGGTACGCGTTGCGGGGTTTTAGGAATATCGAAGGATGAGTGACGAATGTCGAATGAAAAAATTTTCACCGTTTTAATTCTTATATTTTAAAATGATGGAGCGAAGCGATTTCCATCATTCGACATTCGTCATTCGAAATTCCTAGACCATCCCCTTAAACGCCATGAAAACCAGTGAAAGGATTCCGGCCGTGACCAGAGCGATGGAAGTATCCTGCAGGGGTTTGGGGACACGCGCCAGCAGAATCTTTTCCCGCACACCGGCGAAAAGAATCAGTGCCAGGCCGAATCCGACCGCATACGAAAAAGAAGCCACAACGGCTTCGATAAAATTGTACTCTTCGTTGACATTCAACAGGCATGCACCCATGACGGCGCAATTGGTGGTGATAAGGGGTAAAAATATTCCCAGCCCGGCATACAGGGCCGGGATACTTTTCTTTAAGAACATTTCAACAAACTGCACCAATGACGCAATCACGAGAATAAACGCCACGGTTCGCAGGTATTCCAGGCCGAATTTTTGCAGGAAAAATTTGTTGGTAATCCAGGTTATGACACCGGCCATCACCAGAACGAAGACCACTGCCATGGCCATGCCGATGGCGGTTTCCATTTTTTTGGATGTCCCCAGGAAGGGACAGTTGCCTAAGTACTGGGCCAGCAAGATATTGTTAATCAAGATACAGCTAATTGCCAGAACGACAAAATCGCCCATGGTAGTCTCCTATTTCTTAGGTACCAAATTCATCAGACAAAGCATTAAACCCAGGGCGACGAAAGCCCCGGGTGCCTCAACCATAAAGGTAAATGGTTGGTAGGCCGGTCCGAATATATCAAACGCCAGTCCCCAGTCCTTCCAGATTGTCAGCAGCCCGGTTCCCAACAACTCCCGCACGGCCGCCAGGGCAGCCAATGACAGTGTAAAGCCGAGCCCGATGCCGAGCCCGTCCAGCAGTGAGCGTAACACACCGTTTTTAGAAGCAAATGCCTCTGAACGACCCAAGACGACACAGTTGACAACAATCAGCGGGATAAATATTCCGAGTTTCAAAAACAGTCCATATACAAATGCCTGCATGAGAAGTTCCACAACCGTGACAAATGTGGCGATAATAACAATATAACAGGCAATTCGGACTTTTGACGGGATAATTTTGCGTAGTGCCGAGACCAGCACATTGGAGCCAACCAATACAAATGTAGTCGCAAGGCCCATACCAATACCGTCCTCAACAGCCTTGGTAACCGCCAGAACCGGGCAGAGACCGAGCACCAGGCGAAACGGCGGTACTTCATCCCATAGTCCTTTGAAAAATTCTTGTGCAAGTGGTTTTGCCATCGGCGCCTTCCTATTTTTTTGCTTCCGTTTTCTTCACTTTATTTGCTTCCGCGGTGATCTGATCTTTCATCTTGCTATACAACTCGCCGGCCTCGGTTGCTGCTGTCGAGACGGCGCGGGAGGTGATGGTTGCACCGCCGATGGCATTAATGCTGCCGCCGTCGGACGTGACTTTTATCGGTTGGTCAATGGGCAGGTCCTTGAATTGGGCGACAAAAGCAGGATCTGATTTGGCCTTGGCGCCCATGCCCGGGGTTTCGGCGTGGGTGGTGACGCCGACGCCCAAGACTTTATCATCTTTTAAATTAATGCCGACCATGAGTCCAACATCGCCGCCGTACCCTTTGCCAAACGTTTCCAGGGCAACGCCCTGGGGCTTGCCTTCGTAAAATGAGACAAAAACCGTTCTTTCGACATCACCGTCCTTCAGGATGAATCGATCGGCGATGGGATTGTTTTCGGCCCCTTCGAAAATGGTCCGTACAGCAGGTCCTTTAACGAATTCCAACACCTGATTTTCGATTCGTTCCTTGGTGCTGTTGTTCAAATAAGCCAGCACTCCCCCTGAAAAGCAGCTTAGAATGGTTAGAACGATGACCATCTTTATCATATCACGCATGTTACTCAACCTTTCCCAAAGCTTTTGGCCTGATTTTATCCAACAGGGGACTGATGAGATTGGCGAATAGAATGGCCATCATCACTCCGTCTGTATAGGCGCCGATGTTTCGGATTAGCACCGTCATAATGCCGCCGGCCGCACCATATATTAGCATCGGAACAAACCAGACCGGTGAAGAAGCGTCATCGGTGGCCAGAAAAAAGGCTCCGATCAATGTATATCCCGTAAATACGTGAAAACCGGGATCGGCAAAGCGAACCGGATCCGCGACGTTAAACAACAGGGCGGTGATATAAACCCCGGCCAGAAAAGTGAGGGAAATTTCCCAGCGGATAAACCCCCTTATCATCAGATAAATGCCGCCGAGGATGAGGCCTAGTCCGAAGGTCGAGCCGAGCGCGCCGACCTGCCGACCCATTATCAGGTCTGAAAGGTTAAATGACTCAGCCGAGGCCGATCCGAAATTTTTGGCCGCAGTCAGCGGATAGGCTGCGGCGAAATTAAAATCGTAGTTCAGGAGCATGCCGTTGAAGTCGAACAGGTCCTTCCAGGAGACCATCATGATGGCCACGGCCAGCGCCACCGGGTTGAAGGCATTGCTGCCGATGCCGCCAAAAATTTGTTTGCCGATCACAACGGCAATAAAGGTGCCGGAGATGACCGCCCACCAAGGTATGGTGGCCGGAAACACCATCGCCAGCACCAGGCCGATCAGGGCCGCATTGCCGTCGCCGATTGTGGGTGACTTTTTCATCACCTTATTGATGAGCAGTTCCCAGAGCATGGCCGTGGCCACTGACAGACCAACGACTGCGAGCGTCGGGACGCCAAAGTAGACCAGCCCTGCGAGCACTGCCGGCAGTGCGGCCAGCATCATATGATAGCTGCGCTCGGTGACACGGTTTCCAATGTGCCAGAATGGGGCATGTGAAACAATTAATTTCTTTTGCTCAAACATCCGTTGCCTCCACGGTTTTAGCCCGTTCCAGTTCATATTTGGCTAATTTGATATATTGAAATATCGGTATTTTGGATACACATACATAGCTGCACAGGCCGCAATCGATGCAGGAATACAAATCGTAGTTGTCGGCGGCTTCTTCATATTGTCCGGCTTCCAGAAATCTTACCAGCATGTTGACCGTGATTTGGGCCGGGCAGGTGCGGACGCAATCACCGCAATTGATGCAGGGATAATCGGACGCATAAGCGGCTGCGGCTCGGTCCAGCACCAGAATCGCATCGGTATCAGATAAAACCGGCTGGTCCAGAGAATACACCGCCGCTCCGGTCATGGGACCGCCGAAAACAAGGCGGTCTTCTTCGTTGATGGTAACGCCGTAGGCGCCAAGAATATCTTTGACCGGAGTTCCGATGGTCGTTTCAAGCAGGCGCTGATGGCCGTCTTTTGTTATCAGAGTAAGAATTTTGCTAACCGGCAGTTGTCCGCTGGTATAGGCCCGACCAATCGAAACCACCGCCTCGGCGCTCATAAAACAAACACCCATTTCTTGACTGGTTTTGCCGGCCGGCAAAACCTCACCCAGGACATTTTTCATGATCATCGGGGGCAGCGCCGCCGGGTAGGGGGTATCAATGCTTTTTACTTCGGCCCCGATATGCCCGTAGCCATGAATCGAGTCACGTCCGGTGACCAGGATAATCCGGTCGATACCGCTGATATTTTTCAAAATCCGTATCCCGTCCTTGATATCATTGAGACGGGTGTTGGTTATGTACTGTCTGGTGCCGGTAAGCAGGTCACTGTCGACTCCGGAGATTACAATCGTTTTAATGGGGTTCTCAGAATCGGCCAGGATTTTCAGCGGCGGGCTGCCCGGTGCGGCTGCAAGATACTCGAGGGCGTTTTCCAATGTGGGCGTCTTGTGTTGGGATTCAAATTGATCGTCGAATGCCTGATTTTCATTGATTTCGATGGTGATAGCGGCATAGGTCTTGCCAAAATCGCCGGTGTGCGGTGAAATGGCGGATACAGTACCACTGACACTGGCGATGACGTAGGTAGGATCCTCGGCAAAAAGAGATATTTTCTGTCCGGTCTTAACTTTGTCACCGATTTGAATTGTTGACGGCAGGTTTTGGTCACTGCTTTTTTCATGAAAGAGCGTTATCGTTTTAGATGCCGCTACTTTTTCTGCCTCGGGCAGGATGGCTGGCAGCCGTTCGTATTCAAATTGGGGAATGACTAAACCAAAGAACGATTTTTTTAGCATAGCTCAACCTTTTAGGTGATACTGTGAAATTAAACGGCACCGCAACGTCCACGGCAACCTGCTAATATTGCGGGCTATTTGACGTGGCATGTATTACAATCTTTTTCAACGTAAAGTGGGCCGGCTTCAAAGGCCTCATGGCATCCGGTGCACTGCTGGTGCAGGGCGTTCGTCCGTTTGGGGGTTTCTTCATCGCCTTCATCCGGGTCATGACATTCGCTGCACGATTCGGCATCCTCGTACTCATCTTCTGCAAGGGTATGATGACAGTCACCGCACGATAATCCATACCCGGCAACGTCAAGATGCTTTTTGTGTTCGAATATGACATTTCCGGTGGAGGCTTCAAACTTCGTCCGGATCGGCTCATGGGGCGATTTGGGTGGAAACGCCGCATAACACAAAACCCCCACAAACAGAAAATAAATTATCAACCCGTATGCCAGCTTTAATTCGTTTTTTGAAAACATATTCTGTCAATACCCTTGTTTAGGATTTTTAGATATCTACGTCGCCGATACGGAACCGCCAAGTGCAAAAAAAGTCTTCGTTCGACTACCATAATGCTGGAAAGCTTTCAAGAAATTTTTGCAAAATTAAGGGAGTACACCCGAGCTAGCACCGAAAACCCGGTCAATCGGGGCTTTTCATTCCCCTTGCCGGCCACATTGCCGCCTAAAAACGCTTTGGGACAGGTCGTACCGGCTGATGCACTACTCGCACTTTGGATCAAACGACTTCGGATTGCTTACGCAATTCTTTTAACGATACTTGATCCTCCCAGGCCTGGTCCGGGTCGTAGCAGGTCAGACAGCAATGCAGGCAACGGCTGCTTTCCCCGTGGGCGGCCTTTTCCGTCAGGACCTGATCGACTTCGATAAATGAATCCATCCGATCTTCAATCGACAGTTCCGGCATGGGTGTCCGATGGCTCTTTATGACGCCCGGCACCTGATCGAAGATCGTTTCGGCTATCAGATCCTTGTTTAATTCTTTCGGATCCGCGCTAACCGGCTGTTCCATTACATATTGATGAATGGAGCGGGCGGCGCGCCGGCCACCGCCGATGGCGGTAACCACCAGGCTGGGTCCGGTGGCTGCATCACCGGCAGCAAACAGTTGCGGGATACTGGACTGCAGGGTCGCCGGATCAACATCGATGGTGTTCCAGCGGGTGGTCTTCAGCTCCATCACCTGTTCCTCGACCCCCTCGTTGAAGGAGATTTCCGGCGATTGGCCGATGGCCGTAATAACCATGTCGGTTTCGATTAAGGTCTCAGAGCCTTCAATCGGGACCGGTCTTCTGCGGCCGCTGGCATCCGGTTCTCCCAACTCCATTTTTAAATATTCCATGTGGGTGACTTTGCCATTTTCATCACCGATAATGCGCAACGGGGCTGCCAGGAACTTAAACTGAACGCCTTCCTCTTCGGCAGCATCGATTTCCACCTCGTTGGCGGGCATTTCATTGCGGGTCCGACGATAGACGATGTAGACATTTTCAACTCCCAGCCGCAGCAAATTGCGGGTACAGTCGATGGCGGTGTTGCCGCCGCCGACGATGACCGCCGAATTGCCGGTGGGGATTTTTTCACCGCCGGCCAGGCGCGATAGAAAATCGATGCCCGTATAGGCGCCATCCAGGTCTTCACCTTCAGACCGCAAACTTGAATCCTGCCAGGCACCGATACCCAAAAATACCGCATCGTATTCCAGGGCTACCAGAGTAACCAGATCTAAATCGCGGCCTAATTTCATGTTGGTTTTGACTTCGACACCGAGATTGAGAATGCCTTCGATTTCCCAGTCCAGCACTTTTTTGGGCAGCCGGTATTCGGGGATGCCGTATCGCAGCATGCCGCCCAATTTGGGCATGGCCTCAAATATGATGACGGAGTGTCCCAATCTGGCCAGAAAGAAGGCACAGGTAAGGCCGGCCGGACCGCCGCCGATTACCGCAATGCGTTTGCCTGTTGCCGGCGCCACCGGGACCGGCAATCGTTTGCCGGCATTCATTTCAAAATCGGCCGCAAAGCGTTTGAGTTGATTGATGGATACCGGATCGTCTTCAATTCCTCGACGGCAGTTGTCCTCACACGGATGTGGACAAACCCGCCCGCATGCCAGTAGAAAAGGGTTGCGTTCCCGGATGGTGTTAACGGCGCCCTCATAATCCCCCTCGCGAATCTGGGTGATGTACTTTGGAATATCAATCTCGGCGGGGCAGGTCTGGCGGCAGGGCGCCAGACGATCATCGCTCTGGTTGAAGTGCAAAATGCGCTGGGAAGCCGTTTGGACATTCATGATGCCTTTGGGACAGATCTGCTCGCAAACTCCACAGCCGACGCACTTGGCTTTGTTAACGACCGGAAAACCATCCGGTCCCATATCCAGGGCGCCGAACATACAGGCCCGTACACAATCACCCAATCCCAGACAGCCGACACTGCATTCGCGTTGTCCGCCCGACAGGGCCGACTGGGCACTGCAAGTGTTTACGCCCACATATTTAAATTTGTTTGGAGCGCGATCACCGCCCGTGCAGGTGTTATAGGATTTCAGCGGCTCGGCCATGCCGACCTCCATACCCATTACCGCCGCCGCCCCCTCGGCGGATTCGGGTCCACCCACGATACATACACTGGGAGGCGCTTTACCGCCAACCACGGCTACCGCCGCGGCTGAACATCCGGCATACCCGCAGCCGCCGCAGTTGGCGCCGGCAAAGGTCGCCTCTACCTGGGCAATGCGCGGGTCTTCCCACACATAAAAAATTCGTGAAGCAGCTCCAAGTACGATTCCGCAAATCGCCCCGAGTCCCAGCATAAAAAATGTTCCTTCGACCATAGACCCCACTCCTTAGTGTTATTCAGATCACAAACCGTCGACATTAACTGTCGAGACTTTTTTTAAAAGGAGCTACCTTATCACTATGAATAATATATTTCAAGTTTAAACAAAGCGTTTTGGGTGGAAAAATGCAGGGCTAGAAAGCTTGGGGGTCAGGCAGCTCGGAAGCCGGGATGCCGGCAGGTAAATAGAGGGTCAAGTGCTGCGGATTGATCTCTGAGAAAAGAAGATTGGCGGTAGCGGCTAATAAGCCAAGATGCGGGACGATTGAAGGGAAAAAATGGCAAGCGAAACTAAAACTCAACACACTCCGCACATCCGACAAGTTTCCACCTGACAGTCCGGGGTTGTCCTGGCCTGTCGGGCGCGTTGATACTCTTTTTGGAGATAGGTTTTTTTGATACCGTGGTCAATAAAATCCCAGGGCAGCTGCTCATCCAACTCACGCTCCCGGTGGACATAAAAATTCGGGTTGACCGGTACTGTTTTGAGGGGTTGGGCCCAATTGCCGTTGTTGACATGGGCCAGAGCAAGGATATCGGCGACTCTTCGATCGCCGCGCGATAACATCGCCTGGATATAGGCCCAGCGGGGGAACATCAGAATTTATCCTGAGGTTGGCTACTTTTTTCAAAGCACTTTTTATCTTTTTGATTTTTCGTTTCAGCATGCTGATATCGTCCATAGCCGCCCATTGAAAGGGTGTAAACGGCTTGGGGACAAATGAATTGAGGCTGACGGTAATCGTCCCGATACGTTTGCGAGCCCGACTGGAGGCTAAAAAACGGTGTTTAATCTGTTTGACCAAACTTATAATGGCTTCAACATCCGCTTCGGTTTCGGTCGGTAAGCCGACCATAAAATAGAGCTTTAAATTTGGAATTCCGTTTTCGACCAGGGTTGTGGCGGCATTCAGAATATCATTTTCAGTGAGTCCCTTGTTGATGACTTTTCGCATGCGCTGCGAGCCGACTTCCGGTGCAATGGTTGCTGTTTTGACGTTGCTTTGATTCAGGGTCGCCAGTAGGCTACCGGTTAATCGGTCGGCGCGCAGAGAACTGAATGAAAATCTAATATCTTCATCCTTGAATTTTTCACACAATTGCTCGATTCCCGGAAGATCGGATACCGCGGCGCCCACGAGCCCAATGCGATCGGTCAATTGGGCACCCTGCCTGATAGATTGTTCAAGCTGTTCGATGGGGCGAAACCTCGGCGGCCGGTAGATAAATCCGGCACTGCAGAAGCGACAGCCGTGGGGGCATCCGCGACCGGTTTCAATTAAGTAGGTTTCATCAAAGGTGGTGTGGGGGGTTAAGACCGCACTGCAAGTGGATTCCTGAGCCAGGTCATCCAATCCGATGCGTTCTATCTTTTGAGGAACATCTTCCAGTGGTTCAAAACTTTCGAGGGTGCCGTCGTTCTTGTAGCGGGTCTGGTATAAAGCGGGCACGTAGGCCCCCGGGAGATTGCGTGCCAGATTTTTCAATACATTCTGTTTATTCGAATCAATTTCAAAGATGTCAAAAAAACGCGGCAGGATTCCCTCGGCTTCACCGATCAGAAAACAGTCAATAAAGGCTGCGATGGGTTCCGGGTTTAAAAAACAGGCCACACCGCCGGCAATGATTAACGGATGATCCTCGTTGCGAAAGTTGGTTTGCAAGGGGATCCCGGCACCGTCCAATATGGTCAGTAAATGCGGGTAGTCATTTTCAAATGACAGGGAAAAGGCAATGATGTCGGTTGCGGCAATGGGGCGGCCGGATTCCATGGTTTTGAGCCGGCCGGTTTGAGGTTGATTGCCTTCGGGTAAAAAGGCTCGTTCGCAGACCACATGATCATAGCTGTTGAAAAGTCGATACAGGGTTTGAAATCCGAGATTGGACATGCCCACGTGATAGCGGTTGGGATAAACCAGGGCAATGCTGACTCTTGAGTGCCAGGATTTGCGTATGGTTCCGATCTCGGAGCGCGTGTCCTGAGGGTGCGAATTGTATGATTGGCGCGGCATGTTGTCGGCTGTCCTAAATCCGTTGCGTGTAGCCGGGTGCGTTTCAAGAATCCGGGGGTATGTGGTCCGTTGTCAGCTGTCAGTGGTCGGTAGAATAAATTACATATATTTTCAATCTAACTGTGCACTGCTTCCCCATGGTTGTTGTCGAAACATTGAATCAAAAAATGCATTCAGTACCAGTATAATGGTGTTGTTTTGGACAGAGTCAAGCGCCAAAACAGCAGGCCATATTTACCGGCACGATCAATCGTGCCGCACCGTAATAAGATCCTCCCATCCAGTAAAATCAAATTATTAATCCAGCGAGAGCCACGAACATCTGGCCACCGACAATTGACAACGGACGTTTCTAATCGGCCTTTCTTCTCATAAAGGTGGGCACGTCCAATTCGCTTTCATCAATGATCACGCCACTGTTTCCCCGGTAGTAGGCACCAGATGATTCGCCGACGGCTCTTTTCTGACGGATGAAGGTCGGCTCATCGTAATCGATAATTCTATCCAAGTCTTCCGGCGTAATATCCCTGATCTTGCCCCGCAGCGGTTGTTCCATCACCTCTTCTTCAATCTCCGGCTCTTTGCCGATCCCGGTGGCAATCACCGTAACCCGCATTTCGTCACCCAGACTGTCGTCTACGGAGGTGCCCCAGAAGATCTCAGCCTCTTCGCCCACTTCGCTGTGGATGAACTCGGAGGCTTCAGCGACCTCTTCGAATTCCATTTCGCTGGTGGCCGTGATGTTCATCAATACGCCTTTGGCCCCGTTAATCGGAATGTCCTCCAGCAGCGGATGCGAGATGGCCTTTTCGGCCGCTTCGACCGCTCGATTTTCACCGGTCGAGATCCCGATACCCATTAAGGCCATGCCGGCTTTGGACATGGTTGTTCTGACATCGGCAAAGTCCAGATTGACGACACCCGGCATCATAATCAAATCCGTGATGCCTTTGACCGAATGCAGCAGGATTTCATCAGCTTTGATGAACATGTCCATCAGGGTAGCCTTTTTGGATGCCAGGCCGCGCAGCCGGTCGTTGGGAATCGTGATGGCCGTATCCACCACTTGTTTCAAAGTTTCAATTCCTTCTTCCGCCACCTTGGCCCGTTTTTTACCCTCAAAAGAAAATGGCCGGGTTACAACTGCAACTGTTAAGGCCCCAAGATCTTTGCTGATTTCAGCGATAACCGGTGCAGCTCCACTGCCGGTACCACCACCGAATCCGGCCGTAATAAATACCATATGACTGTCGGCCAGGGCCTGTCTGATTTCTTCTTCATTTTCCAGGGCCGCATCCCGCCCGACCAGCGGATTCGCTCCGGCTCCCAGCCCTTCAGTAATGGCCTCTCCCAGCTGAATCCGGATTGGGGCTTTGGAAATTTCAAGGGCCTGGGCATCTGAATTGGCCGCAATGAACTTGACCCCCTGGAGATTGGATGAGATCATGTTGTTGATTGCGTTACCGCCGGCGCCTCCGACTCCGATAACCTTGATTTTTGCTGAGTTTTCCTTGTCAACATAAGTAAACATTTTTGCCCTCCTACCGATTTGAGTTATTGGTTATAATTCTCGAGTTCCTGGTTGATAGAAAATGGTTATTCGTTTTTTGTTATTGGTTATTCGCTATTTTTAATTCCGTCGTCTGAATTCCGGATTTTCTTCTATACCACTTCACTAAACCACTTCTTCATCCGGGCCATCACCCTGTTGAAGATGTTTTTGTCCCGAATTCTGAATTTTTTGGTATCTTTGTTACGGGCACCAAATAATACCAATCCTACACCCGTGGCATACATGGGGTTATTGACCACATCCACCAGGCCTTTGATACCCTGCGGTCTGCCGATGCGCGCCGGAAGCTTGAAAACTGATTCCGCCACATCTGATACACCTTCCAGCAGGGATGTCCCACCCGTTAGGACGACTCCGGATGGGATTAGATTTTCCATTCGGGCCCGATAGACTTCCCGAAAAGTTAACTCGAATATTTCCTCCAGGCGAGGCTCTAGAATTTCTCCCAGAATTTGTCGCGGAAGCTTGCGGGAATCACGCCCGCCCATGCCTAAAACTTCGATACTTTCATCACTACCGATATTGCGCGCGAGGCAGGTGCCGTATTTCTTTTTGATTTTTTCGGCTTCAGCCTGGGGTGCCCGTAAACCGATTGCGATATCGTTGGTCAGGTTGTTACCCCCTAACGCCAGCACAAACGTGTGTTTGATATTTTTCCCCGCGAATACCGCCAGATCGGTGGTGCCACCACCGAGATCCAGCAGGGCCGTCCCCAACTGTTTTTCTTCATCGGTCAGCACCGCTTCGCCGGATGCCAGTGATTCCAGAACTATATCGGAAACATCGAGTCCGGATCGATTGGCGCATTTCACGATATTGTGGGCCGAAGCAACCGCGCCGGTCACAATGTGGATTTTGGCCTCCAACCGAACTCCGGCCATTCCAATCGGGTTTTGAATTCCGGATTCATCATCAACCATAAATTCCTGGGGCAGAACATGGATGACTTCGCGATCCATTGGTATGGCGACTGCCCGGGCGGCATCGATTACGCGTTCGACATCGTTTTCAGTGATCTCAGAACCCTTGATGGCCACAATTCCGCGGCTGTTAAAACCGGTAATGTGACCGCCGGCAATTCCGGCACATACCGATGAAATCTCACAACCGGCCATTAATTCCGCTTCTTCCACCGCTTTTTTAATCGATTCCACCGTAGATTCAATGTTGATGACCACACCTTTGCGCAATCCGATCGAAGGATGAGTGCCAATACCGATGATGTTGATATCCGACCCGGATACTTCACCTACAACTGCACAGATCTTGGTCGTTCCGATATCAAGACCCACGATAATGTCCTCTTGTCGACGCATGTTTGCCCTCCTTAGGCTTCCTATTTGTGGGGCTCCATTTTAATAGGATTAACCACGATACGTTGTAAGTTGTTCAAATCGATCCGATCAAAATCAAAAATGCTTCGCCGTTGTTTAAAGTATGAAAATAATCTTGCCAGCATATGGTATTTTGCGATGTAGTCGCTGTAACCCAGGCTGATGGCCTTCAGGCGATCAAACGCGTAAATCGTCAGGCCGATTTGCCGGTCGACACTAATTTGCCGGATTAAATGATTCGGCAAAATACTGACCTGCTTTTGGCCAAGTTTTAATACCTGCATTACGGCCCTAAACGGTGCCGAATCAACTGAGGTCCGGCCCGGATACGATGATTCCAATCGACCAAAAACCTTCAGATCTGATAGATCAAGGCCGCTGATCACGGGCAGATCATCCTGATCTGCAGGATAATACGGCTTGAATATCTGACCCTGATGGTTGATCAAAAATTTTTGTCCAAAATCGACCACTGCCAACGCAGTGTGTTCCTTGACTCGAATAATGAGTTGCGATGGAATTTCCCGGCTGACCTCAGCCTCGGCAATCCATTGGTGAGCCAACAGCCTTTTTCGGACTAGCGAGAGATTGATTGACAGAATATTATCGCCGATGCGAACCCGGGCCTGCCGGGCAACCTGTTCATGGGTCAGCCGCTGTGTGCCTTCAATTGTTATTTTATGGGTCGCAAAATAATCACACTGGGTCACAATTTCGTGAATTAGAATGAAAAATCCGGTTACCGCTGCCAACGCAGCAACCGCGGCCGCGACTTTGAATCCCAGTATGATTCGGCCCAGCATCGGGAACAGTCGTTTTGACTTTTGACCTTTGCGGTATTTTTTTTTCATTCTATTTCCCATTTCCACCTTCCGCCTTCCGAATTCGACTTAACTCTTCCAGCATCTGTTCGCCAACGTTCCACACATCGCCGGCTCCCAGAGTCAGCAAAATATCACCTGATTTTAATACGTTGTTCAGATAGGCAATTGCATCTTTCACCCGCTGGGCAAAGAAAACTTCCTTGTGCCCATGAGCCTGAATGCCTTCACACAGCAGTTGCCCGGTTACGCCTTCAATTTCCGGCTCGCTGGCGGCATAGATCGGCAACACCAGCAGGACATCGGACTGGTAAAAGGCACGGGTGAAATCATCAAACAAGGCCTGGGTTCGACTGAAACGATGCGGCTGAAATATCACGACCTTGCGGTGGTCGGGCCAGCATTTTTGCAGGGCATCCAGGGTGGTTTTTATTTCAGTCGGGTGATGGCCGTAATCATCCACTACCGTAATTCCGTCGACCTGCCCTTTAATTTCCAACCTGCGTTGGACGCCTTCAAGGGTTTCCAGGGCACCTTTGATTGCGGTAAAGGGAACATCCAGTTCGATACCGACGGCGATGCTGGCCGTGGCGTTATAGACATTGTGAAGTCCCGGTAGATTCAGGGTTATGCGGCCAAGCTTTTGGCCCCGGTTGATGACGGTGAAACGGCTTTGCCGTTTTGCAAATTCCACATCACGTATCTGGAAGTCGGCCTGGGTACTCATGCCGTAGGTGGTATAGCGTTTTTTTATTTCGGGAATGAGATCCTGTATCGGTTCGTTGTCCAGACAGAGTATCGCCAGGCCATAAAAAGGTATCCGATCGATAAAGTTCAAGAACACCGATTTTATGGCGTCTATATCCGGATAAAAATCCAGGTGTTCCCGGTCGATATTTGTCACAACGGCAATGGCGGGGGAAAATTTTAAAAACGATCCATCGCTTTCATCGGCTTCGGCAACGATAAAATCGCCCTGCCCAAGCACCGCGTTGGAACCGATACCTTTCAGTTTGCCGCCGATCACGATCGTCGGATCGAGTCCCCCGTGGGCTAAGACAGACGCTACGATCGAGGTGGTTGTGGTTTTACCGTGAGCACCGGCGATGGCTACGCTGTATTTTAAACGCATGAGTTCCGCCAACATTTCAGCGCGGGGAATCACCGGAATTGATGCATGGTCGGCTGCCAGTACTTCCGGATTGTCCTCTTTGACAGCCGAAGAAGTAACGATCACATCGGCACCGCTGATCTGATCGGCCTGATGCCCTTCAAAAATAGTCCCACCCAGGGTCTGGAGACGCGCGGTGATATCGGATGCTTTCAGATCGGAACCGGATACTTTGTAGCCCAGATTGAGAAGCAATTCGGCAATGCCGCTCATGCCAATGCCGCCGATTCCTACAAAATGGATGTGATATTTTTTTAAATACATAATTGTGTTCAAGGTTCAGGGTTCAAGGTTCAGGGTATCCAGTATCCAGTATCGAGTATCCAGCATCCAACATCTCGTATCCGCCATCACGTAGCCACTAAACGGTAACAATCATCCACAATATTTTTAGCTGCTGCGGGATTGCCAAATCGACTTGCTTTGGCAGCCATTTCATCTAATTCCTGCCGATGGTCGGCATAATACTCGATTTTCTGACTGAGAATTTCAGCGCTGAGATCATTTTCGCTGATCATTTCAGCTGCACCTTCATCCGAAAGCAGGGCGGCATTCAACACCTGATGGTTGTCGGCGGCATGGGGAAAGGGGATGAAGATAACCGCTTTGCCCAAGGCCGATATTTCTGCAACCGTGGTGGCTCCGGCCCGGCAGATCAGAAGATCGGCCCGGCTGTACAGCTCGGCCATGTTATCGAAAAATGACTGCACCGTGCATCGGATATTGTTGCGGCGATATGCTTCTTTGACCTGCCGTTCATCGGCTGCGCCGGTCTGATGAACAAAGTGCAGGTGAGCTTTATTTTTAAAAGCCTCCAATGCTTCGATGACAGCCATGTTTATGGTGTGGGCCCCCTGACTGCCGCCGATGATCAGGACGGTAAAAGTTCCCCTATCGGTATTGTCCTTTATGTGGACGGTTTGACCCCCGGAATATTCAAAAAGCTCGTTGCGCACTGGATTGCCGGTCCACTGAATCTTACGCGAATCCAGGCTGGATTTAGTGTTTTCAAACGAAATATATATTCGGTCGGCAAAGCGCGCTAAAATTCTATTCGTAATTCCCAGCAGTATATTTTGTTCATGGATAACGATGGGAATTCGCCGCAGCCAGGCTCCAATGATAACCGGGCCGGCCGAGTAGCTTCCGAGTCCGACAGCCAAATCCGGCGAAAAATCCTTGAAAATCCGCCTTGCTTCTAAAATTCCTCTGGGGATTTTCAAGACGGATACCAATTGGTTCCATACTCCGCGCCCTTTAATTCCGGCGGCCGTGACACACCGCAGTTCGTAGCCTGACTTTGAAAGCACCGATTTTTCCATCGGATTGCCGGTACTGACAAAAATGATTCTGGTTGCCGGATTGCGGGTTTCAAATTCCTGGGCAATGGCAATTCCGGGAAAAAGATGGCCCCCGGTTCCACCGCCGGCAATGACGATGCGCAGCGGGCGATTAGATCGCTGTACAGATATCCCGTGGCCTATAGTTGATGCCTCGGCAGCAACCGCAACTAAAGATATAAGCTGAAAGCTGAAAGCTGAAAGCACATAGTTCAGTAAACTGTTGTTTATTGAGCCTTGAGCCTTGAGCTTTAAGCCGTGTGAGTCGTATGTCGAGTCGTTAAACATTGATTTAGGTTTGCTTTTAGACAAATTTCCTATTTATTAATATTTGCACCTATATTCATCAAAACCCC
>Ga0056115_1000447_pt1 | contig 18685 bp, 15 predicted proteins | sample WorMetOlspDAHAB1_FD_77007 | JGI IMG/M metagenome (GOLD analysis project Ga0056115, IMG submission 77007) | Marine gutless worms symbiont microbial communities from Max Planck institute for Marine Microbiology, Germany - Olavius sp. DAHAB.1 ...
ATAATTATAATGTAATATCAAATGGTTATTATATAATTAAGAAGTAATTTAAGAAGATTTTAGCCCGTTTCACAAAAATTGTTGCCTAAAAAACAACCCTTAGGTTGTCGGACAGGCTCAATATATTAGATTAATTGATGTGATCGATTTTGGAGAAGAAGGGAGGGTTCTTCGGGATTTCGGCTTTATTAAGCCGTGTGGCCGTATAAAGCCAAATTGTGGTAATAAGAATAAACGTAGATTAATTGAACTGATGAAAGGCCAAAGGCCGGGCGGGTATCGCGTTATTCATCTGTTTACCAAACTCGATGCACGGAACAGCAGACAAATGATATAATTTTGGGACAATCGGAGATGGAACGTCAAGCCAGCAGAACGATAAAACCGGAAACTTGAAGCCAAGGTCCTTTAACCCGGAACGCTGAACCTTTGAACGACTCAACCCTTTTATGGTTTGCTGATACCTAATTTTTGCATGTGCGCGCGCAAACCGCCTCGACTAAGCCCCAGTATTTCAGCCGCACTATTTTTGCCGCTCACTTTCCAATCGGTGAGCTCCAGAACCTCCAGGATGTGTTCGTACTCGACGGCTTCCATGGTTTTGGGGGATGTCGCATAATTCGATTTAACCGGGCTCAATTCATCCACCAGCCTCAACTTGGGACCCGATGAGCTGATCACCGCCCTTTCGATCACGTTTTTCAGCTCCCGCACGTTGCCGGGTCAGGGGTAGTTTTTCAATGTCTTCATGACTCCTGTCGGTACCGTCTTTACAGACTTGCCCAGCCTTGTTGCCGCTTTTTCCAGGAAATATTCCACCAGCAGGGGGATATCCTCGATCCGTTCCCGAAGTGGCGGCACTGTGATTGGGAACACATTCAAGCGGAAAAAGAGATCTTCCCGGAACTCCCCTTTGCGCACCTGTGCTTCCATATCACGGTTGGTGGCGGCAATCACCCTCACATCGACTTTGATGGTCCGGGAGCTGTCCAAGCGCTCGAACTCTCCGTCCTGGAGCACCTGCAGCAGCCTGGTTTGCAGTTCCAACGGCAAATCGCCGATTTCATCCAGAAAAATGCTGGAGTCATTGGCGACTTCGAACCGGCCGATTTGCCGGTTCCGGGCACCGGTAAAGGCGCCGGGTTCGTGGCCGAACAGTTCGCTTTCGATCAGGTTTTGCGGCAGGGCGGCGCAGTTCACTTTTACCAGGGGGTGCTGCCCGCGCGAACTGCTGTTATGGATGGCGCGCGAAATCAACTCCTTACCGGTTCCGGTTTCACCCAGAACCAGAACGGATGTATCCGTATCAGCCACCTGTTCCACTTTGAAAAGGGCGTGTTGAAGGGAGGGGCTGTTGCCGATGATCGACTCAAAATCATATTCCAGCTTTATTTCCTCCTGCAGGTAGGCAGTCTCAGCTTCGAGCTGGTTTTTAAGCTGTTCGATCTCGGTATATGCATCACGCAGCTTGATAATATCCGCTGCCGCTCGCTCTTGCAGATCGTTAATTGCCATAGCGACCTGTTCGAGTTCATCGGGTTTATCAGTTTTGGGGGATCTGCGATTCAATGTCAGGAGGCGGTTTGGGGTTCCCGGTGCCATGCGCTGCGTATAGGATGCCATTCGCATCAGATGACGGGTGATTAAAAAATAAATAATCGCCAGGATGCAGGTAGAAGCCAGAAAGGTTTTCACCATGTTCGTGACCAGGACAGTTAATACTCTTGACCAGAGACGCTCATAAACACCCTCTAAACTGGCGATCGCTATCAGAGTCCCCATGGCCCATTTATCTCCCGACGGGCTGATGTATTCAAGCGGGAATTCTCTGCGGATTATTTTGGTTGCATTTGGATCACCATGGGCATGCGTATGGATCTGGTCACCCCTTAATTCCTGTACTTCCAGGTAGACGATGTCCGGCAGTTTCAAAGCACCTTCGAGTTCAAGCCTTAAATGATCTGTGTCAATTTTAAAGGTGCTGGCGGCGATCGTATGAAGATAGCTTTTTTCGATAAATCTAAAACTTTCGTTTAAAGTGGCTACATCCCGGCGATAGTCCAGATAAAGCTGAATTGCGGTTGCCAGCAGGGCAAAGAGCGAGCTGCATAAAACCACATACACCAGCAGGCGGTAAGACAGCGCGTAATGTTTTAATCCGGGGAAAAGTCGTGTAAAGAAATTCATGCTTGCCTCAGACCTTGTGATCAAGTTTGATTAATATCATGGAACCCTGTGGACGCCCTCGGATTGCATGAATTTTGGATTTGGGTCTAATTCAGGAATCCCTCAATGTGGCGTGAATAGTCATAGATCTTTTCCAAATAGCCGACTCATTTTAAAAGCAAGCTACGATATCAGTGCTTCGGCTTTTCTATTAATTTCTGAAAGGTTCCTTCGGCTTTCATGGCCTTTAATGTCTCGGCAAGCCGGGGGACCAGATCCTTGTGGCGTTTGTGCAGCCACGGATAGGCGCTTTTTTCCTCTACAATTCCAACTCGCTTGATGTCCTTGAATTCATCACTTCTCATGGGCGCAGATTCCTCTATTATTATAGAGATGATGAGAATGTCGATTCGTCGTGCCTGAAGCATCTTCAAACACTGCACCAAACCTGTCAGTATTACGATATTCTCCTTTGCGACATACAGCGGCAATTTTTGTTCCACGGATTTGATACCTTTGAAGAGTCCGACTTTATAATCTTTTCCCTTCAGGCTCTCCCATCCATTTATCCTGATGGATTTATCGACAGAATAGGCGCCTTCTTTGGCTGCCACGATGGGCTCTGCAACTCGTATTAAATTCGGGTACTTATTCGCGTCTATAGATGCAACTCTGGCAGCTTCCCCATCCACCGCACCACTGTTTGCATTTACCATGGACCTTTCACCGGGTAAACTTATAAGTCGGAAATTATAGCCAAGGCGTTTAAATGCTTCAGAATAAACAAAAAACATCCCATGAAAAAGAGGATACGATTCCGTAATGATCGTACTGAAGAAAATGGTTTTTTCCTGATCCCGCATATTTTCAGAACCGAACGCATCATCGTAAGTTTCTGATGAAATAACGATGATGGCAAAAATTATCAGAATAAATTTTCCTTTCAGCATTGAAATTTCCTTTCTAAATAACCATTGGCTTATAACAAGACTACCGTGCCGGAGTAAATGAGGACATTTTAAACTAACCCTGCGGGTTACACCTGTCAAATTTCAGCCATAAGAGAGAACTGATCCACAATATTCAAACTACAAATAAATCTCAAGGTACAGTGACCAAAATCCAGATTTTAAGTTGAATATTCGGATTGACATTCCGAATATTCAATGTAAAATAGAGTGATGATTGACCGCCCATATTATTTAGAGATGCTCTCGACCGCTCTTCGCCGTTCTCCGATCGTCGCTCTGTTAGGTCCAAGGCAGTGTGGGAAAACCACTCTACCCCGGACAACACCACTACAAGGCAGATGATAAAGTGTCAGTCTGTCCTCTTCACCAGCTTCCAGATCTTAAAACTCAACTTAAAGAATTCTCCAAATCTGATTCCTAAATTCTTCGGCCGACTGTCTTTTTAATGAGGCGATTCCCAGAATAATCACGAGGGTGAAATAAGAGGTTATGATTGCGTAGTCAATTTGTGAGAGTGTAGTTTCCTTGAAATTTTAGGTCTTGTCTTACGACAATCTGTTCCATCGACCCAGATTTATAGCAGCATCTTAGATCAAACGCTCTAAACGCCTTTCTTTATTTAAAAAGTTAATGTATCTAATGTGTCAGGGTGAAGACTAACCTGATTTGATAGCGATTGACCGTTTTATACCTTTTTGATAACTTCATTCAATAATTCAGGAATTCAGGGATTTAGGAATTGAAGGAATTCTATCTTTTTCAATACCAAGTTACGGTTCTGAAATATGAAAATATTCGGTATTTATATAGCGATTTTCTTTTCCTTTATCTGCGCAAACGTATGGGCAGGGGAGCAAAAATTTGAAAGCCCGCTGGATTATCGAATCAGCGTTTATGGTGGGGCCGAATTTTACAACGCAAATGGTGAATTCAGCTCCACCAAGGAAGGCCGTCCGGATATTGATCTTGATTTAGATGATCTTGACTTAGATGACGATGATGTTAATCCGATTTTCGGAGCAGTTATCAACTTCAGCAAAAGGTTCACAACTCGTCTTGATTATTTTGGATATCATAACAGTTCAAAGACGGATGCCAAGTTTAATTTCAACTTTGATGATATAATCGTACCCGTCGGAGCTCGCATTGACACCAGTCTGGACATGGATTTCTACGTTGTCAATTTTGCCTACAACTTTATCAGTACCCGGCGGGCAAGAATTGGCCTGGGGATTGGCGTGCACGCCGCGGATATGGATCTGGAAATCGCTGCCAAAGTAACAGTAGAAGATAAAGAGAAGTTCATCGGTGAAGGACATGCCAGTGTACTCGCCCCTCTGCCCAATCTTTATTTGGGCGGAGCTTTTGCGGTTACTGAAAAACTTATCACACGCTTTGGAGGTAGCTGGTTGAGCCTGAGCTCCGGTGATTATGACGGCCGGCTTTTGGCCGCCGATGTAATGCTTGAATACTGGCCGTTTAAATATGCCGGGCTGGGCGGAGGATACAGGTATATAACGATCGATTTCGATTATGATGACGGCGAAAAGGTAGAGGAATACAACCTGACTATCCCGGGGCCGCTGCTCTATGTGATATTTGGTTTCTAGAAGCGATTTCAAAACCTGTTATAACAATTATAAGACGGGCAAAATGAAAGAAGGCCCGATAAAATTCAATTTCTCGCTCACAATTATCGGTAATCTGCGAGACGTTGCCAGTTAAAAAAATTGATCCAGTCGTCGATTGAGCCGATAATAACCACATTTACGGGTTCGGCCGGGAGCCGGGAGGCCGCCCTTCTCGATTGATACGCATAGGCGACTTCCAGTGGAGCAAAATATTCGGGATAAATGGCTGCCGGCAGCAAAACCAACGGACGGGTGGTATTGTTTTCGATTTCGACCCAGAAGGCCTGAATATTCTTGCGGGCCAGATCGATTCCAAAGATTTGACGAGCCTCCTCTTCGCCAACAATAGCCACTGATACCCGAATCCCGTTCTTTTCCTCTGTCAGGGCCCGCTCAAGAACCGGGGCTTCTTTAATTGTGGCTGGTTTCTTGAAGGTGGCACAGGCATTTATGAACAGCGCCAAACCAACCAGGCAGCCGACAATGATTGATCGACGCTTCATTAATTCTAAAAATAATCTTTAGGGAATATTTTGAAAAAAACATCCTGGACTCGCTGCCAGAAGCTTTGCGCTGGTTGCCTTGTTAGAATTTCATCACCGCCCACCCAAATCAGTTTACCATTTTGATCCAACTGCACTTGCCAGCTATTTTCCGGCTGCATTAAATTTTCTATCGTTAGCGACAGTTGCTCAGCCAGTTCGGGACAGTCGATCAATATGCCCATTTCCGTATTAATATCTCTGGATCGCGGATCGAGGTTGAACGAACCAATATAAGCGCGTGAACGATCAACCGTCGAGCCCTTCGCATGCAACCCTACAAATCCGGATACCACCGGCGAGGTATCTACTTCAGATTTAATAGCGGCATCATGGCGCAGTTCGTATAAATCAATGCCTATCTCCAGGATACGCCTGCGGTAAGGTCCGTAATGACTGTTAACCGCTGGAACGTCCTGTGAGGCGAGGGAATTGGTGAGGATCCGCAGTTTTACTCCCTGTTGAACTATTTGGGCAGCTTCATGCAGCATGTGTTCATCTGGTATCAAGTAAGCATTTATTATCAAAAGCTCTTTTTGTGCTGTTTTGCTGAATTCCGGAAGTTCGGTAGCCATTCTATGCTCTATAACCTCATCTTTCAGGATATCGTAAACTTTGCTGCTGGTGCCGACATGTACCTTATCAGTTAAGGTCTGCAGTCTGTCTGTCCAGTTTTGTCTTTCTATCAGAAACTGCTGCAATACCTTGGATTTTTCTAGACGCCGGGTCAAGAGCTGCTCCTCTTGCTGCAGATAGCCCTTCGGCACATTTTGAGCGTAGGCATAACCGGGAACAACCCAAGTACTATTCCAGAAATGATCGAATATCTCCGACATTTGACGCGCCGCCGGGCCAATACCGAGCACATCAAGATCCAGAAAATTATATGTTTGATTCAGCCCGAAATACTCGTTGCCGAGATTGCGTCCGCCCAAAATTGTGACACGGTTGTCAGCTACAATGATCTTATTGTGCATTCGATAATTGAAACGTTCTAAGGTTTGGTGAGATTTCAAACTGCGTTGCCAACGTTGCTGCTCAAGGGGATTGAAAATGCGGACTTCAATATTAGGATGGGTGTCAAGGGCGGCGATACTTTTACCCTTGCCGATCAAAATCAGACCATCGGCTATTAAGCGCACCCTGACACCGCGTTGAGCGGCATCCAGGCACCGTTTCAAAATCAAGCCACCAATATCATCCGCATACCAGAGAAAATACTGGACATCCAGCGAGTGTTGTGCTTCATCGATTAGGGCTAACCGCCAATTCAAAGGTTCCTCGCTTTCGTCCAGCAGCAGAAAGCCGGATTTTTGAGTTCCATGCCTTTGAGCGAAGGCTAATTCAATTTCGGCGAAAGTGCCATGTTCGGCTGGCTTAGAAGCATAGCTCGGGTCTGGAGCGGGATAATCCTCACGCACGCTGGTACAGGCTGATAGAAATACTATAAAAATCAAAAATGATGAGAATTGTAATAATTTCATTCAGCATTCTCCTAAGCATCTATAGAACAACACATAGAGAACGAGGATTTTCGATTGTCCAAATCTTACGCAATTCAGCAATAGTTTGCAACTATTTGCAAAGAAACCGTAAAGCTGACCGCCTCAGAGGCGCCTGGTCAGACGACCTCGCAATCAATTATAGGCGGCAGGTGGTTGCTCCGGAAATGGGGCACTTGCAGCGCTTCGATTTTTAAAGGTTGGATCCGATCATGCAAGTTTAACAGCTGCAAACTCTTTGTAAAACTCGATCTCCACCGCCATATACTTCGATATTAATCGAATTGCAGGTGACAGCAAGCCGGCCTCTGTGGGATACGCCAGGGTCGAGGCCAAGATCACGAACGCGGAGACCAAAAACATCCTTTGGGGCTGCGATGGACAAGCGGTCGGAGGGAAGACTTTCCGGGATAAGTTTGAACTATAGTGCGATTATACCGGGAAGCTCCTTTTTACCAATGCCCACCTTGAATACAGGAGGGTTTAAAAATGCCGGATTGGGTGCTGGTTAAATGCATCGCTGTGTCAATTGGGAGCGTGAGCTATATTTTGTATGGATATACTCAAAATGGATTTTGCAGAAACAGTCGTCGGTATTGGTATTTTATTTTGCGAATTGACCCCTAATTAATGACTTTTCTATGAATAAAACCTCATTCAGATTGGGCTATCTAATCCAAAACAACGATAGTATTAAATGGTTAGGATTTGCTGAACAAACCTAAAACCCTCTACCATTGTGGATTTCCCCTGACCAATCTAAAATCTGGTGGATGTGTAGAAGTCGTGCCTATATCGCAACTGCTTGTTTTTTATTGATTTGTAATGCACATATAAAAAATTTTCAGCGAAAAAAGGTTGAGATTTCATTATCAAATGTAATTAACAGTCGAATCAAAAACCCAAATATTGCCGTTCAACAATAATTATCCTATTCTTGATTCCTGACTGACCTGAAAATGTCAACAATACTGTAAGTATTCCTTAACGCCTTTTCGAATATGCTCGTTTTACCATATCTTGTGGTTGCAAAGTTGTTGCGAAAACCTGATATACCAACAACATATCACTATTAACCATAATCCGTCTCCGGTGGTATAGCTCCCGATTGATTCTCATCAATTGGGATCATACGTTCCAGTCGTTGCGGCGGACGGGCCCCGGGTTGTCGTGGCGAAAGGAACTGAAAACCAGGCCGTCGACTGCCGGGTGATCCAGCAGATCTTGTTCTTTAGTGGGCGAGCGTTTCTTCCATTGCCGTGCCAGGTAAAGCTTTGGGTGACGCCCCTCCAAAGCCGGCTGGTAGGCAGAAGTTAAATCCGATTCCAGCGAATTCATATTGCCGCCATCCAAATAATTTTGTACATACCCGTAACCCCGATGCATCGGCCAGAGATCGTGCCACATTGAAGGGCAACGGGAAGAGTTTTGATCGATTATAAGATGGTCGACAATCCCCTTTTGCACCCAGGTTGGCCACTGGAGAGAAGCGTTCCCCAGGGGTGGCCCGAGAATCTTGCCACGGGGTGTTCCGACTGCAAGCAAATATTGACTGCTCTTTAGATTCTCCTTTAATTCCTTTAAAAAGACGGTTAAGTATTCACCCTGCAGATCCCGCCATTGCCTTAAATCAAAATCTTCGGCCCAGATATCCTTGCCGCAGCGCTTTAAAAATTCGTCACGGATGGGCTGGTTAAAGCCGAATTGATCTGCGAAATCCGCCGGTCGCGATTGGGATCGCAGGCATACGAACAGGCCGTCAAAATCGCCGGCAGCCAACAGTTTCTGATATCGTCCAATGAAATGAAGCCGCACTTCAGGATAAGCCAGGCACATTACACCCCATTGACGTTTCTTTAAGGTCCGATCGGTCATTGTGTATTCAGTATTGTTGCGGCTAAAGTCGCTTTGCCAGGTTACGTGTTGGCAGTGCATTTTATTGTGAAAGCTTACCTCTCTGATTTTTTTGGGCAACAGTGGCCAGCCTTCGTCAAACAACGCAACATATAATAATACCTTTAGGCCGAGGTCATGTGCATATTTGGGGACCTCACTAAAAGCATCCCAATCAACCGTTTTTTTGCGCGACAGGAAAAAATGTCTATACCCCCTGCCGCGTGAGAATTTGCCCTTGATTATATCACGGGTGGCTTGCCAGTGAATGATACCAGCGGCCAGTTCGGTTTTCCAGCGCCGCATTCGCCGGCGAACTGCCTTTGGCTTCGCGAGCCGGCCGTCACCTTCACCGAATATAAGATGGTCGCCCCACGATACACTGACGATGTTGGGATTTTTTAATTCTTCCATTCGCATGCATTTTTTTAAAAGGTCAAGAATTGATGGAACATTGCCGAGGTGAGGTTCATATCTCACGTATGAGAATTCCCAACACCAAAGTCTTTTTTTACCGCTTCCTAACAAGCGTTTTCAAAAATAGTTTTCTGAATACCAAGTCTTAATAATTACTTGAAAATTAGAGCCTTTTCAACTAAATACTCGAAACGGCTTAACCGCTGGTCCATCTATAGTAGAGGAGTATGATGAAATCCTTCATACGGAGGTGTAAACAGATTTGAAAATTATACTGACAAATGATGATGGAATTGATGCTCCGGGTCTGGCAACTTTGCAAAGATGTGTTCAAGATGAAGGAAAGATTGTAATTGTGGCGCCAACCCAACCTCAATCCGGTATTGGCCACAAAGTAACGACCCAATCACCCATTCTGGTAAAGAAGTTAGGGCGCAACCGTTACAGCGTTGACGGCACGCCTGCAGATTGTTCCCGTATAGCACTAAAGCAACTAGTCCCGGATGCCGGATGGTTGATTGCAGGTATTAACCCGGGTGCAAATCTTGGCTCTGATGTCTACAATTCGGGAACAGTTGCGGCGGCTCGTGAAGCGGCAATACTAGGTTGTCGATCCATTGCCATTTCGCAGTATGTTGCCAAAGATCAGCAGATAAATTGGGATATCACCGGATATCATGCTGCCGCAGTTTTGAAAATGCTGATAAAAAAGAATATCGAGCCTTCATGTTTTTGGAATGTGAACTTGCCCCATCCGCTAAATAGTTATTCAGAAATACCCTTAGGATATTGTGGATTAGATACAAATCCTCATAAATACGATTTTCATAAAAATGAAAAGGAATATGTTTATACCGGCAGCATTCATGAGCGTCCGCGAAATCCAGGCACTGATGTGACTGTTTGCTTTGATGAAAGAAAGATTTCAATTACAAGGATCGCATTAGGAACCAGCTGATGAATTCCATGGGAATCAAAGCCTTTTCGAAAAACAGGTACATTCGATCAAGGATGAGCTCGGGCAAGCGTTTGTCTGGCAATAATAGTCTGCTGCACTTCCGAGGCGCCCTCATAGATCCTGAGGGAACGGATATCGCGATAGAGGGATTCAACAATATTGCCGCGCACCACACCATGCCCGCCGTGCAGCTGCACGGCTGCATCGATTACGCGCTGGGCCGCTTCGGTGGCGTATAGTTTGGCCATAGACGCCTCGCGGGTGACGCGTTCGGCGGCACAGTCCTTGGTCCAGGCGGAGCGGTATACCAGCAGGGCGCTGGCATCCACATCCAGCGCCATGTCTGCGATTTTGCCCTGTACGAGTTGCAGATCACTGAGCGTGCCGCCGAACAATTTACGGTGTTTCACATGCCTGACGGTTTCATCCAAGGCCCGGCGTGCAAATCCCAGGGCCGCGGCACCCACAGTTGAGCGGAATACATCCAGGGTGGCCATGGCGATATTGAACCCCTTACCGCGTTTACCCACCAGACTGTCGCGGGAAATGCGGCAGTTATCAAACCGCAAAGTGGCCAGCGGATGGGGTGCGATCAGGTCGATACGTTCGGTTACCTGGAACCCGGGCGTGCCCTCTTCGACCACAAAGCAGCTCAACCCTTTGGCACCGGGGGCTTCTCCGGTTCGGGCAAAGACGGTGTAGAAATCGGCAATTCCGCCGTTGGATATCCAGGTTTTTACACCGTCAAGCACGTAGCCGTTGCCATCCTCTTTTGCGGTGGTGGCCAGGGACGCCACATCTGAGCCCGCTTCCGGCTCGGACAGGGCAAAGGCAGCGAGTTTCTCACCGCGGCTTGCCAGCACGAGGCATCGCTGCCGTTGTGCCTCTGAGCCGAACAATGAGATCGGTCCACTGCCGAGGCCCTGCATGGCAAATGCAAAATCGGCCAGGGAATGATAACGTCCCAGTGTTTCGCGAATCAGGCAAAGGTTGCGTACATCCAGACGTTCCAGCAATCCACCGCCGCTGGCAGGGGTTGCATAACAGGTCCAGCCGGCACTGCCCAACCCCCGCACCAGAGCGCGGCAGGTGCCGTCAAGATCCTCGTGTTCAGCGGCCGTCAGTTCGGGAATATGTGAAGCCGCCCAGGCATCGATATTTTGTGCCAGTTTACGGTGGCTTGCTTCAAAAAAAGGCCACTTTAAGAAAGTTCTGTCAACCATGGTATTTTCCTACTATAGTGTTGCTTTAGAATAACTGAGTCCATACTTGAATAAATTCCAAGCACCGATTGACAAATAACAAATAATAATCAAATTCGAATATCCATTAATCCCCCTTACCCCCTTTAGAAAAGGGAGAACTCGTTTTGGATTTGAATCATTGTAATTTGAGATTTATTTGTAATTTGAGTTTTGCTATTTGGGATTTCCATTGCTTTCGGTTGTGAAGAAGAGATCGAAAGTTCAACGCAACGCTTGCGAATTCAATTGAATCCGCATTGTTAATTGCCTTCGAATATGGGTCTCTCCTTTTTGATGAAGGCATTATAGGCGCGTTTGAAATCTTCGGTCTGCATACAAAGGGCCTGGGCCTGGGCTTCGGCTTCAATGGCCTGATCGATCGTCATGTTCCATTCCTGGTTGAGCATGGTCTTGGTCATGCCGTGGGCAAAGTTGGGACCGGCGACCAATTGATTGGCCATGGTCACGGCTTCGGTATAGGGATTGTCGCTAATCCGATTCCAGAACCCCCAGCGCTCGCCTTCCCCGGCGTTCATACTGCGGCCGGAAAACAGCAATTCGGTCGTGCGGCCCTGGCCTATCAGGCGCGGTAAAATAGCGCAGGCACCCATGTCACAACCGGCCAGGCCCACCCGCACGAATAGAAAGGCCACCTTGGTGTCCGGTGATCCATAGCGCAGATCGCAGGCCATGGCGATGGCCGCGCCGGCACCGGCACACACGCCTTCAATGGCGCCGATGACCGGCTGGGGACAGGCCCGGATGGCCTTGACCAGATCACCCGTCATGCGCGTAAATGTCAATAGGCCCTTCATACCCATTTGGGTAAGGGGGCCGATAATTTCATGCACGTCACCGCCGGAGCTGAAATTCCCACCGGTACCCCGGATAATGACAGCTTCAATATCTTCGGCGTAGGCCAGGCTGCGAAATAGATCTCGCAATTCCGCATAGGAGTCAAAAGTCAGGGGATTTTTACGTTCAGGGCGATTGATGGTAATCGTTGCAACCGTCCCGTCCATCTTCCACAGAAAGTGCTTAGCCTCGTAGTCCGCCAGTTTATTCGATTGCATATTTTTTTCACCTTTCATGATTTTTTATAATTGTCAGTATAGAATCAGATACTCTCATTTCATTACTCTGAATCGGGATATGAAAAAAATATCAAAAATGTCTAATCCTCCCGAGGCGGACAAGAATTTTGGATTCGCTGCGCTCTGTCTATTTCTATGAAACGATGGTACCTGGTTTTCACTCCATCTGCTTCCTGACACCCTAAACCTGACACCTGAAGCCTTCAGTTGATTACATCACTTCCCCGCCTGCAACAACAATTGCCTGGCCGGTGACGGACACCGACTCCGGCCTGCACAGCCAGACGACGGCATCAGCCACTTCCGAAGGTTTTATCAGACGCCTCTGGGGATTATCCCGGGTGAGTTCCGCCATAGCTTCCTCCTCTGAACGGCCGGTTTTATTCACTATATTTTTTACGGCCTGCCTGACGATATCGGTGTCGGTATATCCCGGGCAGATTGCGTTGACAGTGACCCCGGTTCTGGCCGCCTCCAGCGCCAGGGCCCGCGTCAGTCCCAGCACACCGTGTTTGGCGGCGCAATAAGCACTGACATACTCATATCCTTTCACTGCGGCAGTACTGGCGACATTGACGATCCGGCCCCACCCGCATCTACGCATTCCATCGTATACGGCCCGGGTGCAATTGAAGACACCATCCAGGTTGACGGCCATCATGCGACGCCAGTGCTGACTATTCATTTTGTGAAACGGTGTCGTGTCTGCCGCTCCGGCATTGTTGACCAGAATGTCGACCGGCCCGAATTCGGTCTGTGCCTGTTCAAAAGCATTCGCAACATTCATGCTGTCGGTTACGTCACAACACACACTTCGAGTATTCTTGAGCGTGGCCGCCCGGGTTTCCAGGGGTTCCAGACGGCGGCCCATTAATGTTACGCGGGCACCACCCGTTGCAAGGGCGGCTGCAACGGCAGCCCCGATGCCGGTGCCGCCGCCGGTAATGACAGCGTGTTTATCCTTTAGTTTTACGGTTTTCATAGGATGACCATCGCTAAACCATGAGAGCAGTCAGTTCATATTTCTGTGTACGCAGTTTGACAAATATAAATAATAGAATAATGCGAAGCATACTATAATTAATCCGCCAGGCTAACGAATCTGCAATGCTTATTGCTCTTATAAATAATGTAGAGTTTTGATAATACCTGTATTAAGGGCGGAGTAATTATCATGCATTGATCGCTAACTGGGCTGCGCGTTGAAGGTTGCGTTCCAGCTGCTCAAATCCTGTTAGATACTGAACGGGACAGGCGACACCTTCACCGTGATACTCCTGCTTGGCCGCCGCCCGCAGCGTCCAGTAGCGGTCTAATAAATGCGGTCGGGCCAGGCAGCACAGATCGGCACGGCCGGCGGCAATGATACTGTTGACATGATCGATTTCATAGATGTTGCCCACCGCCATGACCGGGATGCCGGCTTCATTGCGGATCTGGTCGGCAAAAGGCGTCTGGAACATGCGCCCGTAAACCGGTTCGGCATCAGGACTGGTCTGACCGGCGGAGACATCGATTATGTCAGCCCCCGCCTTAACAAAAGCTTTGCCGATTAACACGGCATCGTCCGGGGTTATCCCCGTCGAGCCAAGCCAGTCGTTGGCAGATATCCGTACCGACAATGGCTTGTGAGCGGGCCAGACTTTGCGCAAGGCGCGGCATACCTCCAGCGGAAAGCGCAGCCGGTTTTCCAGAGAGCCGCCGTATTCGTCAGTCCGGTGATTCATCAGCGGGGTGATAAAGGCCGAAAGAAGATACCCGTGGGCACAGTGCAGCTCCAGCATATCAAATCCGGCTTGCTCGGCGCGCTGTACAGCGGAAATATAATCATCCAGTACTTTATCCATGTCGACCCGGGTCATGGGACGGGGGGTCTGATTGATGGGGCTGTAAGGCACCGCCGATGGACCGATGATTTCCCAGTTGCCCGCATTGAGCGGTTCGTCCATCGCTTCCCAACCGACCTGGGTCGAACCTTTGGGTCCGGCGTGGCCGAGCTGAAGACAAAACTTGGCTTCGGTGTGCCGGTGGACAAAATCGACAATGCGCTGCCAGGCAATCCTCTGATGATCGTTCCAAATGCCGGCACAGCCGGGTGTGATGCGTCCCCCGGGGCTGATATCGGTCATTTCGGTATATACGAGCCCGGCGCCGCCTGTGGCCAGCGAACCGTAGTGAACCAGATGCCAGTCGGAAGGCAGCCCATCTGCCGCGCTGTACATGGACATGGGGGAGACGACTATCCGGTTTTTCAATTTCATTTCGCGCAGGGTGAACGGCGTGAACATGGGGGGCACCGGATGTGTCAGCGGTTGGCCGTAGGCCCTGGCGGCCTGCATCTGTTCGATATTTTCCAGCCAGGATTTGTCGCGCAGCCTTAAATTCTCATGGCTGACGCGCTGGCTGCGGGTCAGCAGCGAATAGGTAAATTGCTTCATATCGAAGCTGTCAATATAGCGCGGTACGTTTTCAAACCAGCTCATGGAGTTGCGGGCGGCACTTTGCAGTTTCAATGCTTCCAGTTCCCGTTCATCCTGATAGGCCCGCAGGGCATCAAGCACCGGTTTGCCGGAATTCATATTTTCCGCCAGGCAAATGGCATCTTCAAAGCCCAGCTTGGTCCCTGAGCCGATGGAAAAGTGGGCCGTGTGAGCGGCGTCTCCGATCAAAACAAGATTGTCTTTAATCCAGTTGTGACAGAGTACCCGCGGGAAGCTGATCCAGGCGGAGCCACGAATGTGGCGCGAGTTGGTGAGCAGTTGGTGGCCCCCCAGGTGCTGCTCAAAGATTTTACGGCAGGTTTCGGCGCTTTCCTCATGGGACATATGTTCAAAGCCCCATTTTTCATAAGTTTGCGGCTGGCACTCGACGATGAAAGTCGAGGTATTTCTGTCGAACTGGTAGGCATGGGCCCATATCCAGCCGTGCTCTGTGGGTTCAAAGAAAAAGGCAAAGGCATCGTCGAAGCGCTGGTGAGTTCCGAGCCAGACAAATTTATTGGGACGCAGGTCGATATCGGTATCGAATCCCTTCAAATCGCTGTTGCGGATCTTGGAATTCAGGCCGTCTGCGGCAACAATCAAGTCAGCTTCACTAAATTCGGTCTGGATACTTTCCACCTCAAACTCATACTGGAAAACCATATCGACCTCGAGTTGCCGGGCTCGCGCATAAAGGATCTCCAGCATCCGGCGTCGGCCGATCCCGATAAATCCGTGCCCGCCGGATCGCTCCACCTGCCCCCCGAGATGAATATCGATATAGTCCCAGTGGACCAGTTCATCCACAATCATTTGGGCACTGGCCGGATCGTTCAGCCGTAGATTGTCCATGGTCTGATCGGAGAAAACCACTCCCCAGCCGAATGTGTCCGCCGGTTTGTTGCGCTCGTAGACTGTGACATCGTGTTTGGGATTGCGCAATTTCATTGAAATTGCGAGATAGACACCGGCAGGCCCGCCCCCGAGACATACGATTTTCATGGCTCCTCCTGCTATCTATGCATAATGGGTCCACATCCGAATAACTTTGACCGTTCTTTCATCATCTATTATTTGGTATACTAATCGGTGTTGTATATTAATGCGGCGTAAATAAGCTCCTGCTAAGTCCCCTATGAGCTTTTCAAAAGGGGGAGGTGTCTGATAAGGATTTTCACGCAGGATATTCAGCAGCGTCTCAGCCTTTGATCGCAATCCGGCAGCAGATAATTTTTTGGCGTCCTTTAGAGCCTGCTTTGTGTAGACGACTCGCCACATTACCACTCGATTTCTTCAGAGCATTCTTCTATCGGAGCGGCTAATCCTTTCCGGATGGATTCGCGCATTTCAGGAATATTCAGTAGAAAGAGGGTTTCCTGTATGGAACGCCAATCGTCTTCCGAAATTAAAACGGCACTGCCTCGCTTACCGGTAATAACGATAGGTTCATGAGATGACGCTGTTTCATCGATGAGTCTGTAAAGCTTTGATCTTGCTTCAGTTGCTGTTAAGGTGGGCATGATCGACCTCGGATATATGATAATTTATGCATTTTGCATAGTACGTCATTGCGTACGCATTGTCAATGGCAAAACGGTAAGCTTAATTCTTTTTCGTGGTTTCCAACTTACGTGGTTTCATGATAAAAGCGATTTTAATAAATATCAAGAAATAGAGATTAAAATTTTAGTTTAAGTCATCCGAATCGGAGCGAAATGAAATTTATTGGCAAATATACTATCCGCGGTCTGCTCGGTCGTGGCGGCATGGGCAAAATATTCAAGGTCGAGCACCCGCTGATCGGAAAGATTTTTGCGCTGAAGCTGCTGGATCCCGATCCGCTGCTGGTCAGTTTGATGGGACGGGATAAAATCCTGGATATGTTTAAGAACGAAGCCATCACTATTGCCGGTCTGCGGCACCCCAATATCGTTGAAATCATGGACTATGACGAATCGGGGGACAAACCCTATTTTTTGATGGAATACTATGTAAATAATCTCGGTGTCATGATCGGCGAAACCTCCCACACGGAGCAGGCTTCGCGCACTATAAAAATCGAGAAAGCGATCCGCTATACCCTCCAGACTTTAAATGGCCTGGATTGCATGCATCATGCCGGTATCATTCACCGCGATATCAAGCCCTACAATCTTTTGGTAACTGATCACGACACCATTAAGATTTGTGACTTCGGCCTGTCAAAATTAAGGGGTGAAAAATTTGAAGGTCCGCCTTCGCTGAAGTTTGGCTCGGCCTGGTATGCGCCGCCGGAACAGGAAGACAACCCCGACAGTGTCGACTGCAGTGCCGATCTTTACGCGGTCGGCATCACCCTTTACCGCATGCTGACGGGGGTTTTGCCAGAAGAAGGTTACCTACCGGTCAGTCGCTTCAATGCCGATTTGGATGATGCCTGGGATGAATTTATCAAAAAAACAATCGCGTCCCGTCCCGCGAAGCGATACCTTAGTGCTGCAGAAATGCTGGTGGATTTAAAGCTGCTGCAGACAGACTGGGGATCTAAAAAAGAGCAAATCTGTCGTTTGCCGGAAATTAAGAAACCAAAGGCCGCCGGGCCGGCAACCACCCGACTGAAACCTCGCAGCAGTCCCCTTAAAATCAGCCCCCCGAACGCAAAAAAAACGTTTGCCCTGGACGGCCTCTGGCGCCCTGCCGGATTTATAGAAAACGAATTTGTGGCCAATCCTGATGAAACGGTCACCGACCGGGCAACCGGGCTTGTCTGGCAGCAGTCGGGTTCAGAATTTCCGCTGACCTGGAGCGGAGCAAAAGTCTACATCCAGGAGCTCAATGCGTCACAGTTTGCCGGCAACCGTACCTGGCGCATGCCTACCATCGATGAACTGATGACGCTGCTTACCGAATTGCCCCAAGGAGAAGATTACTGCATCGAACCCATCTTTGCCCAGCGCCAGAAAAGGATCTGGAGCTGCGACCGGCGATCTTTCATCGCCGCCTGGTATGTCAGCATCGATATGGGATATGTGGCCTGGCAGGATTTTACCGGGTATTATCATGTGCGTGCTGTGCGACATATTAAGCCACATAATTAATCCACTTAGAAAAATAGTAAGGTGAAAGTTGTAAGTTGACCTTTGGTTACATAAGAATGGTGCATGCTTGAGGGGCCGCGGATTAATTATATTATATTTTTTTGTTTTTTTCCGTCGTTGATGAGATGATTATTGCTCAGCGTCATCATAAGCGACAGCATGGCCTTCGGGGGTCAGAAATGCGCTGGTTTTGAGCACATTCATATCGACCATGCCGATTTGATACAGTGACTTCAGTGCCTGGATGGTGGCACTGGGAGCCTGATTCAGGGCCGCGACGATGTCGCTTACTTCCATGATACCCGGCGGTCCACTGTGGTCCCACTCCTTGGCCAACAGTCTCAATATCTGCTGTTCTTCCGACGTCGGCATTGTTTGCCTCCTTGGTGTGCCTTTAGGCCGAGTGGCAAAAAAACAACCGTCATGAATTTCTCTGTATTGTGGGTCTAAAAGCAAGATATGATCGATAATGCGGCCGTCAATTATTACGATATACCCGTTCAGGGCCGGAGTTACAAGGTTTACCGGCCAGGTTAAAATTGAATGGCAAACCATTATAAAACGAATTTTAGATAAATATTCAGATAGTTAGAGTTTGTCTGATAACCCGAACGGTTTTTAAGCCGAATTTCGGCTGAACAGAAATTAATTAATGAATTAATCATTAATTGTGTGCAGGAGTAAAAGAAAAAGATCACAGTAGATAAAAG
>Ga0056115_1000451_pt1 | contig 18593 bp, 12 predicted proteins | sample WorMetOlspDAHAB1_FD_77007 | JGI IMG/M metagenome (GOLD analysis project Ga0056115, IMG submission 77007) | Marine gutless worms symbiont microbial communities from Max Planck institute for Marine Microbiology, Germany - Olavius sp. DAHAB.1 ...
GTCCATTAACATTAGAAAATCCCTTTCGATCACACCAAGAATAGGATAACATAGTCAATGCCATTGTGTTGATCGGATGGGCTGCAATAAATATTATAATTAATGTGACCTGAGCACGTTGACGCGTGACCGCAACAACCAATCACAGACGTGGCTTAACAGAACGAGGTCAGGTCGCGTGTTAAGTGCGCAGTTAGGTTAACTGATGACGATGGAACGCACGCTGGAGATAACCCCCGGTTATCTCGTAACTGAGGGTTAGCTAACTGGGAAGTTAACCCGAGACGATGGAACCGGCCCTTAGTCCTATTTCTTTTTTACAAATAGTGTGTGTGCTTCTGTACTTCCCACTCCAGTAAAATTATCTGTCAGTTGTTGTTTCTTTCCCAGCTGTGTTAACCGAGAGCAAGCATCAGATGGACTGGTTGCCTGCACTGCGCATGTATCGTGGTGTCTTTCTTGTCATCTTGTTTATCTTCTTGCTTGGTGTCAACACGTATGGCTGGCGGTCATCGGGAGTCAACCATGTGCTGATCTTTGAGCTCGATCCTCGGCATCATCTTGCTCATCAGGAATTTATGGAGGTCACTATCGTACACATTGACAGATATACTGGTTATTATTCTTTAAAAGTTTGATGCCATAACAGCAAAATGTTGACTTCTTTTCTCTGCTTTTTGCACATGCTTTTCTGATAGTATTTATCACTTCATTTTGTGAAAGTTATCACCAGATTTTGTCAGTTTTTTATGCCTAAATCTGAAAAAGACTCAAAACTGACTTAATGGTATGAACGACTTCTACCATATATGTTGAAGATAGAATAACATTCAACCACACCTTTACGGGAAACAAAGTGTTGATGTGTGTGTGTGTCCTGCATCTCGTTAACTGGCAACAGCATAGTTGGTGAAAGTTGCCTCCAGAATTGCCCACCAATGATGGATTGTGTCCACCATAATGCCAGTGGAGTATCAGTCTGTAAACAAAACTTCTTATGCAGTTGTTTCCCAAAGGTTTGCAGATGCGTTCGAAGTACAAATATTTTTGTCATGCAGGCAGTGGTATGAAAAATTAATGCATTTGAAAACATGGCAATTTTTCAAGAATGGTAGATGTTTTTTCTTCAAAAATTCCAAACAACCTATAGATATTTAGGTAAATTTGGGCCAATAATACGAGTCCAGTATCATATACATTCTTGCCAGTTAGTTGCCTTCAAGATGATGCCTGTGCAGTAGGTTTCTATTTGTTTTTGTTTTAATTTTATGGACTTGTATGCAGTATACATTGTGTTTACAGTTGGCGGGATTCCTAGCCGCTCTCTGGTGCTTGAGTGTCGTGTCATATCTGCTAAGTCCTCTGATGCATATCCCCGTGTTCTCACACCCGCTGTCACTCGTCGCCTTCTGTTTTCTCTATCTGTTCAACCCAGTGCGAATTCTGCACTTCAAAGCTCGCTGGTGGCTACTCCGAGTCCTGGTTAGTTTCTGCTGACATCAGCTGCTGTCTTGGTGTAGTGTATCGCTGATGATGTTTGATTTACTTATTATTTATTTATTATAATTATTGTACACCTAGTGCACAATGAAGATAAAACTAAAGGTATAACAAGAACCACAAAAATATCATAGCAATCACAAAAGAAGAAACTAGTGTCTGCTATTGCTTAACTTACAATGCTTTATGAAGACACTCGTCATTTTCATTATTATCAAGTAACATGCTAAACAGTTATCTTTAACACACCAGCGTGAATGGTCCTATGAGCATTGCAACACTAAGTTCAGGAAATATACTGTTAAGACATTACAGGTATTAGAACTAACGTAGTTTTGTTTTGTGTTATTGTTCTATATTATGTGCATTTTACTGCGACATTGTATATACTTCAGTGTCATTTGCTGTGTATAGTGTGTAAAGCCTCACAGTGCTGTGAGTGTTGTGATAGATTATTTGCAATTTTGTTAGTAAAAAGTTGTAACGTGGTGCACTCAGATGTACCCATGAAATTGTTTTTGATGACTACAATGGTGCAGGGAGTATACCTATGAGGAGAAAAATTTGTGTTGTTTTAGTTTAGAATTTTCACCGCTCCTTTTCACTATGTTGGGTTCGCTGATTTCTGGCTGGCCGATCAGCTCAACAGCCTCACAACTGTTCTGCTCGACCTGGAATATCTCATCTGTTTCTACTCAATAGAAGTCGACTGGCTTGGCTATACAGGTAGAAACTTTTCATAATGTTTGAAGTAACAAAATGATTACAAAGCTGTCACATCGAAGTGGGCAGCAGCACCTTAGACTGCAGTGATCAGCTGACTTGGCGGTTGTTTGGCCAAACTTGTGGGAATCTTGCTCCATAATGTCGGACTGTTTTTGACACTCGTCTCGTGTCATTTGTGTTTGCTCTGTGTTCATACCTGGAAATGGCAGTAAAGTTGCAAGTGTTTTGGGCTAGTTATAGTGGAAGTACCCGAATATTTGGAGGACCCATTCCCCTTCTGATATATTGTGGACAGACATCGGAAGCTGCTTTGTAAAAATGAGTTTGAAATGTTTCAGCACAGTTTAGCCAAGAATCCACAAAGTCGAAAATTTGAGACACTTGAGGCCATCAAGTTCATTTGAACATCATTGCAGTTTTAATATTTGGGCCCCCGACTTTCTGCAAAGGGTCAGCTCAGCTGTTGCATCCACATGCATACTTTGTCCTTGGTGCACGCTGCATGTACAGAAAAACTCGTGGAGAGATGGTCATAAAATGAGATTACTGTCATTATTGTCTCTGTCTTCAAGCTAAGTAAGTAATTAAAAAGCAATTAAAAGTGTCCGATAATGACACAAGTCACTTCGCAGGCACTACATAAAGTCGGGGAAAAGAAAGGCTGAAAAGGTGAGTCTTGAGAGACTACTGCAGAAAGATTGCAAGGATGGTGCAGACGTGGTGTAGCATGGCATTTTGTTCCAGACATGGGCATTAGCGATTTGGAAAGGCTCAATTGCCAACAGGAGTACATTGGAAGAATGATTGTAGGTGGTCTGTGCAATGGATTTTCATTAACTGTATGCTGCCATGTTGTATGCACTTTTGTAGGTCCCCGAATTTGTGGCGGTGTGGCATATGGCATACGTCCACTGGTTGCTGCGTTACCATCATGGTTTCGTTTTGCGCAGTGCATGCGTCGTTACCGAGACACGCGTCTGGCATTTCCACATCTTGTAAATGCCGGAAAGTATGCCACAACATTCTTCGTCGTCATTTTCTCCACACTTCACAGCATATACAAAGGTATGTTTGTCTCTTTTTGTGACCCCTGGAAAATCTTGAAATTACCAACATAATGGTGAATAACTTTCACCATTCATAATGTTAATGTCTTTACGATTTAGTTCACATTTCAATAGTCAGCACTGAAAATCTGCATGTTGAACCCAGCTTACAGTTCACTCTGTGTGTGATGTTGTTGGCTACTCGGGGATAATTGAATGTTCTGCCACCACAACTGACGCTTACAATAGGCAAAGTACTCAACCTGAAACCATGTAACTGAATATGTATGCATTGACGTGAGGCGAGGTGCATTCGTGTGTGCAGTGAACTGTCTTTGTCCAGTTTATTTTAGTTTGCCAGCCACACTGTGGTATGTGCATGACCATGTTGATGGATAGAGGCGTTATGCCCGTGTGCTGTTGCAGTTCAGTCTGGTGATGCGGTGAGCAGTGCTAGCAGTGCCTTCCTGTATGTGTGGGTCATGTCCGCATGTGCTAGCACGTGCTATACGTTCATCTGGGACGTCCGCATGGACTGGGGACTGTTTGACAAGAATGCTGGTGACAACCGATACCTTCGCGAAGAAATTGTCTACTCGCGAAAGGTCCATTGTAGTATTGTTTTCAATCTTCTATCAGAAACAAGTACGTGGGAAGTTGATGCAGTGGCATTCATGAGCTGGGTATGGCTGAATGTTTGGTTTCAGTAGTTGTTGCTACGTATTAAGAGGAATAATACTATGAACTGCTATTGTGGGAGGTTTGAGGTTTGATTTATACATCACAATCAGCACCAACTGCTTTATGTAATTGTCTGTGATCATAATGGAAGCAATTGCTAGAGTTTTCAGTTGGTGCTACCCGCACCACTGTTGTATCTGACAATTAAATACAACAGCAGTAACATTTGTCCTGTATTTTTTTCTTTTTATTTATTTTCAATTTTATTACTTGTGTGCATGTGTGTGACAGGCATATTACTACTTTGCCATTGTTGAAGATTTGCTGCTGAGGTTTATGTGGACAATAACAGTCACTGTTGGTGAGGAGGAGTTTATCAACTCAGAAGTCTTGAAGACCTTTGTTGCATCATTGGAAGTTTTCAGGTAAATCCAGCAATATGCTAGCATGTTGTTTTTGATTCACAGAACTTTGAAATTAATTACGTTAGCACCTGACAGTGTGTTTGTGGTGCTTGATGCATACATACATACATTTATTTGTACTGTTTATTGTTTTAATAATAAAATAAAAATATTCAAAATTCAGAAAAATTCAAACTAAAGTTGTGTTGGAAAAGTTTGTTTTACTGGAACCTGATGCTGCTGCCCTAAAACAAGTCTTGCCTGTTCGAGTTTTATACTGCTGCAGTGCTCTTAAATAAGAATGCAAGACATGATCGTAATAATTTCAGGCGATTTGTGTGGAATTTCTTCCGCTTGGAAAACGAGCACTTGAACAACTGCGGCCAGTTCCGAGCGGTGCGTGACATCTCAATTGCACCAATGAACTCCAACGATCAGGCGCTGCTGGCGCAAATGATGGATGAGGAGGATGGTGTTACAAACAGACCAAGTGCCATTGACCGCAGATATCGGCTACGTGCTGCATCGACCAAGTTAGACAACTCTATATGCGGCACTTTTTATGTTTCAAGCTTACGACTGAATATAATCCCGAAAGGACATGAATTTGCAACCAACTGATGTAAAGTTATTATGCACTGAATTTTGTGCTTTTGTCTGGCATGTGAAATATATGGAAATTATTTGTGACAAAATCTTGGAGTGATTTTATGTAATAAATATGTATTTTGGTCTATACTTAGTGTGCTGATGCAGGGTGCTATTGACAAGTATGGGGCATTAGGATATGGTGGCCATTAATTAATTGGATTATGATGGCATAATGATTGAATATTTGTATGTAAGAAGTGTAATGCATAAGTACTAGATTTTGAATTAACGTGTTTGTGTGTATGTATGCAGGTCTGATGTACAGCTGCTAATAAGAGATGATCACGAGGATTGAAATATGATGGTAACACACAAAGCCACTTACCAAAGCACATTTCCAACGTTACCATCATTTGGCCGAAGTAGTCAGTCACCCTATACATTTTAGTGACACTGTTGTGTATAGCTGAAATGTTATTGATGTACATCTGTTTATTCAAGGGGGTTGTACATATTAGGCCATAAATGCACCTCTTGGCAGTTTTTATTCAGAGTTTCTGGATATATGTGAGTGTACTTCCAGTAATGGCAACAGAATAGCATTATTCTCCAACATGGTGTCCAGCATCCCCCTCCCCTCCATTTGACAACATCAAAAGCTATGGTGAATTGTCTGTCTTAACGGGCATTCATCCTTTTTAGGGCCAATGTGAACAAAAAGCAATGCAAGACGAGGGGGTTATTTATGTCGCTGGTCGTCCACTACTGAATAGGAGATTTAGAAGACTCCCAGGGTGTATCAATTTTCCAAAACGTCATTTTTAACTGTCTCACTGATATCAACCATTTAACTAAACTAACTTTTAAAGGCACGACGTAGCCTTATTGTGCTGAAAGTGCCATTAAACCCCAATCAATTAATCACTTATGAATTGCAGCATAACTATTGTGTAAATACAAAGATTGTATATTTGCCTCAGCGCATACAGTAGTCAGTTTCTAGTTCTAGTTCTCATTTCTAGTTCATCTTATTGTCAGCTCTTGTGTTGCAAGCTTCACAATAGTTTTCTTTGTTTTCGAATTAAATTTTGTTGAGCATGACACTGTTGCAGTGTAATGCCATTGCACATCGAATATTCAGATTTTGATTTATGTGCATTTTTATGTGTTTTATGTGATGTGCCACAGTGTGTGAACAGTCATGTTGTTCAGAAGTGCTGTAATGAAACGCTGCTGAAGCTGTGATGCTGACTTGTCAGGCCACATCTGTTTGTTTAGATATTTATTACTGTGTGAACCAACACATGAGCATGAGCATGAATGAGCAAATAAAGTTACAAAGAGGGTGGACAATATACGACAAAAAGGGGAAAGCCACTGATATATGCCAAATGTCTACAATAAAGTGACAAATTCGGACAAGTCCGTATCAGATAAATGTATGTAAAATCTGCCAATTGAGGCTTTAGAATATCTGGCAGTGCATAGCACACATTAGCAACTCAATTCACGCAGCTTCTTTAGTTATATCTTGTCTTGGTTGAGTCGACTTTGTGCAGTTTCGTGCAATGCACAACAGAAGTCACCGTTAGTGTAAAGATCATCGTTTTCCAGATGAAATTACGTACAAATTTGTGACAAGTCACAAAATGGTCCGAGTGTCCTGTTTGAAAATGCAGCAGTCCAGACAGTGTTGATGGAAGCCGGGTTATGTTGCTAATGACTCGTTCAGTTTATGAGACTGTGATAGCTGTCTCTGTTTCACTGCATTGTTAATGTCGAAGTCAGCGTTGGACTGATTCATTAACTGTGTGGTGCAGTGAAGCAGTCCGAATCGCAGCTTTTGTTCATTGGTTAGTGTCTATAGATGTTGTGTGTGTGATTTAATGAATTAGTTGCAATCAGATTACTTAGTACTTGGTTTTGTTACTTTTTTTTGTGACCATGAACTGATATTTGCAAATTGTTCATTTATTCATTGAGCTCTGCAGGGCCAAGGTGTTTATGTATGCAGTAATTTTGTTTACTTTGTCAGCCACACTGCCTCCCTTTCTTCCTCTCTTTGCTTAAGCCAGGAGTCGTTAGGACCAGTGAAATTATTTTCGCAACCTCGCATTGGTCAAACAGATGACTTTTGTTGCTGCTGTTTCAAATGCAACCAACTGATTCACAGTTTATGGAGGACTGTCGATCCTTTTTTAGCACCCAGCCAACCTAGGCCATTTTTAGCTGACAGTCAGTAGTACGCGCCATCATGCGTCGTCTTAGTAATTAGAATTCTTGCCCGTTGTTTTCGTGTCCAGGCTTATGCCAGTGACCATGCACAGTTGATCCAGTTACCACATAACCACCATTGCAGAGTTTCAGATATTATTACCATTTGTAAACGATACAGCTGTTTCGCCATTTGTTGTATAGCATGTAAAATATCTTGATGTATTTTGTTTTCTATAGACAGTTTAGTTGTTTTCAAATGCTATGATGTTTGTTTTGTAGTTGTAAACTCTCTTTGGATAGTTGTTGTATGGAGACCACTTGCATCATAGTAATTTTATGTTGTAGTCGGTGTTGTTTTACTTTGTGGTAAATATTTTGTTCCAGTGTTTGTTTGAATTGTTGTTGCATGCTGTTTTTTGTTTGTGACAGCCTGTTTTGACATATATTTATTTGAAGAAACGAGATTAGGCTGTGGGACCAGGCTTAGTTTTGTGGCCATAAATGTACACGTCTATCCTACTGTGGAGAAAAACCCAATTTTATTTTTTACATCGACTATCACAGACCAGATTTTCATAAAAATGGCTTGTCGGTATAAGTTAACAATCATATATCAGCAGTTATTTTGCCGCATTTGCCATCAACTGTTTTTTGGCAGTATATTAATCTATGCAATCTGCACTTTACTTTGGTACACTTTCCACTGCAGTGCACTGTAAATGGGGTGTCAAGATCATTGGCATAGGTCTGGGACTTTGAGTGCAAATGCAAAAACCTTAGGCAGGTTTCTTATGCCCCATTTTCTGAAAAGTGTTTAAGTTAAATGGGTACTGCACATAACACCCTGGCCCAGTGTTCATGACCATGGTATTGCAGCTTTGGTTTCGTCTAGCTGAGAAAGTGTATCCTCTTGGCGTCATTGGCTTTGCTTTTGCCACCTCTGAAGACCACAATAGACCCATGCGACTTGTTGACGTTAGGTTATGAGACGATTGAACCCGGTTTTACGTTTCATTAGCAGTAGCTGTTTCTTTGTTCGTCGTTTAACAGTAGAGTTTTTTCTGCTGTTTTTAGAATTGATTAGTTGTACGTCTTTAAGTTATGAAGCAGCTTCTTCTGACGTTTGCCATGTAAATCATATCATAAGTTTATGTGCGTGTTTTCTTCTGTCGTTTTTCTCATGTTAATTTTACAAAGTGTTATTTTAATTGAATGCGTGTTCAAATTCATTAAGCATTTCAGATGCTGTGGTCAGTTGGTGCCATCTCAGTGTATCTGAAATTAAACACACTGGAAAATGCAGGGGGTGTGAATTAGATGCGCATGTTGGGTTTAACTGAGGCTGAGTGTAGACTGTGTGCCTCTTGAGTCGACTTAAATGTCATGTCCACACTGCAGTTATCTGGCATTGCGCATAATTCTTCGTTACTGACAACAGATCATTCAGTTTTGGACAGTTCTTTCCATGTGTTAAGTTGTTTGCGTGACAGATGTAGTCGTACATTCGGATTTTTATGCTAGTTAATTATTGTGTACGTATCGATGCATTGGCAAGTTGTCACAAGGAAATTTTTGTAATTATGGACGTTTTGTCTTGTATAGTGAGGGATGTTCAGTTGTAGAATGTTTACCGAAGTAAAATTTTGCACACACTTGTATCATGCATTTCAGTTTCCAATCAGTGAACAACTGGCACCATATAATTAATAACTTAAAGTGTGAATGTTTTAAAATTTTGATTTATACAGATGACGCAGTGGCTACATATGCTTACATTTATGGATGTAATTGTAGTCAATAGTTATAGCAGGTGAGTATCCATTAAATCCATTTTGTCTTGTATACGCAACCAGATATAGTCGATTAGTTGGTTATAATACAGTGAGTAGTACTTCAAGGAAAGCTGCCTTTTTGAGTCCGTTCATTCGTGTGCATCAACAGAATTACATGAAACCCAGTAGACAAATTAACGAAAAATTAGGGAAAAGTAGCAGGGAAGGGGCCACCACCATCCAAACACTCGCGCGCGCGCGCACACACGTTATGACAACCTGGGCGTGACTGAGGCTGTAACTTGGCAGGCTGCATTTTGCTTCCAGACGCTCATACTGCCACCCAACCAATTGATCCTCCACAGTACTCCAAAATTAAGGGATGACTAAATTTGTAGGTGGCACCCCTATTTCAGATTGCTTCCATGACGAAAGCCGAAATGTCCGATTATTATTATTATTGACTTTTTGTATAGAGCTAATTAAGTTTTGTTTCAAACAAATTGGGGAATTCTGGACTGTATATCTGTGTAGCATGAACGAGTAGTTACCACCAAGAATGAGGCTGGAACTTGGCAGGCTGTTTCTGTGCAAGTAAGAATGTGGTTGATAACATCACAAAATTTTGTCTTTTACAAATAAGGGTTGCTGACGAAAAGGTGGCAGTAGTTATAGGATCAGAAGAATAACTAATGCTGTTAACACATAAAAACTGTCATAAAACACATCTGTACCAGGCAAAGCTTTGTATAGGCATGCCAGTTAGACAAGGAACAACAAAATCGTCCATTCACTTTATGAAACTCAGTTGTGTGAGACAATGTGTCAGTTGGCTTGTTAGTTGCCATACCTATGACTGCCACGTAAGTTGACGTTCAGATATTGTGGATGGTTTAATTAAATGACACGACAACTGATTGCACAAACGGATTGTACTGCAGAAAGATTCAATACAACAATATGACACAAAATTCACAAAATATGTTGCATCTGCAGAAGTTTCTTTGTCACTGCCGAGAGATCACAGTCGCCACAGAGCTGAACTTCCGACTTAGCAACAGCAGCCAGTAAGTGGTCAACAACGACATGCCATTGCGTTTGGCATTCAGTGTCTCGGTCGTCAGGTGTCAAGTCATGAAGAGCAGAGGTGACATCAAGCAACAGAACAGTTAAACACTCCGAAGCAGCGGTGTCACCAACGGTCGCAATAATGGCTCGCAGTATACAGCCAAACAGCGAACATAATAACTTAATCTGTACATCCGACGACAGCATTGACAACTTCGGGCTTCTAAGTCGCATCTGTATTTTGCAAAAATATACAGTTAACCACAATCAAAAATTAACACATTCACTATTAACAAAAATAAGTGCGGCCTATGGGCGCGTACAGTGACTGGTTTGGCGTAGTGGCAACAGCTTTGGTCACATCAACAAAGCAAGCTACGTTGAGCCCAGTTAGTACTGGGATTGGTGACCTATGGTAGAACTGCCATCCCAGTATTTATCGAGGCCACTCGACCTGTCCATATCCCACAATGGGTAGATGCAATAAGTACTGGAGATGGTTTTGTCCACTGCGTGGGAAAAAACGGCGAGTCTGCATAGGAGTAAGCCCTGCAGCTAGGACTGCTGGCATACTGGCTTCTTGTCGGTTAATGTAAGCTGGCCAACGTGGGTTGTATGCTAGTTGAATTTGGTCTAACCCTTGCTGGCAAAAAGAACCATAAAGGAGATGAGCTTCCTCACTACGGACTTCACAGTCTATGCGTAAATCCTGTTCTTCTATGGGCGTGTACCAGATAGTAATCTGGTAATTTGTCTACAGCTTTTTAGGCTGGTGGGTGGCATAGCTGACTCATGGCAAGGTGATATCTAACAATAATAAAAATTATAATAATAACACAATTTACAAGGCGCCATAACGTGTCAGGAGTCACTACAAGGGCACCTAACAACGTTAAAACATGCTTCAGCCGTAGTAGATGTCAGTTGCCACTTATTACAGCCGTAAATTATTGCCATGCTCTGGCAGGTACCACACTGTACTGCTTCAGACCAAAGGCAGCGTGTATACAAGTAAGATAAACCTACTGATCACAAGTCCATACCAATACGACATATTAACAGTAACAATGGTTAGCAGACAAAAGTATTCAGTTTCGGGAGAATGGCAGGTGCAGTAACAAACCTTGGTAACAGCGGCATAACAAGAGCATGTGTGATGTAGGCTACGGTCTGACGTGGAGTTCAGCAGCAGCAAAGCATCAGTCATAAACACGTGTGCGAACTTGTCAGCTGCAAATTATCAACATAATTGCCATTTAATTTTAAAGAAAACCTGCACAGTAATTCATCTCCGACTATAAAATTAACGAAGTTCAGCACGAAATTCCTATTAATGGTACAAAGGCGGTGAACTGTTATACCATTTAGTGTGCATATCTAGCTAACAAAGTTCACACAAGCTCGTAAATTTGGTAATACAAGAAACAACAAACTGGCTGCAGGAAAGCTATGCACTTCCTTTCAGTGCTAAAGTGCAATCTATGCACCAATTACAACCAATCTGTGTCTTGGTAACAAATGTTTACTTCTACCACAACCACAACACATCACATTCTGTATCACTGTTGAAACAACAATTTTATAACGAAACAAAATGATCAAAGTTTAATGAGCCAATTCATGAAGCGCAGTATTTTTAGAACAGCAAATGCAGTTACCCGGTCCAGCATTTGGCAGAAGGAATTCACATGTCCTGTCGAACTGCTGAATAAAATGATCAAGAAATTGAGCAATTCGAAAAAGTTCTTCGACACAACAGTATGTCATTATCTGAACATTACAGAAATGTCGTGCACAGTTACTTGAGCACAAATAGCACTCAAAGCACTCGGGGGTTGAAGGCAATTTTTACGGACGCATAGAAAGACACTACTCAGCTCAAGGAATACCTTGACAATCACAAACATGCTGTAATCTGAAATGATCTGTACAAAGTGAAGGTCCATAGCAAGCAGGTGCCCTACAAGCATGTATGGATGGATGGATGGACAACCACTGCTCAGTGTTGGCTAAAAGAACGAGGCACTACATGGGGCATTACAAAATACTCCATCAGTTCCATTCATATCCATGCACAAGTCTACACTAACTTCAGAACAAGCAGTCTGATCACCATGCAGTATCGTAGTGATTAAGTTGGTCACAATACACTATTTACGCAGACTTCCCAGCACCATCAAAAAGTGCAACGGGTTAAATGCCAAAAAATGGTAAGGAAAAAGACCACTGAAATCAATAAAACAAATATAATTAAATGGAGAAAAAGTTCAAGAGATAGTTTAAGATTTCAAATATGACACAAATAACAATTCAAAACATGATTACGCTGTATCATACATAAACAGCGTATGTCTTCAGTACTCTGATACTGAGAGGTTAGCATCAAGAAAGCTTGTAAACTCCCCTCGCCAAAGTAGAATCACATTCTGCCAACCTGTGCCACTGCGTAGGTCAACTGTGCATACAACTGAGACTGCTTATGCAAAGCAGAGATGTTCAGACTGCTACAAGCCAACGACAATGTTGCCTCCGAGACTCCAACAAACTCCAGCAGGTCACATATTACTACAACATAACCAGTTGTCCATAAATAGAGAATAAGCATAGCCAATAACAACAAAAATGCATCTTACACCCATTTCTGTCAGGAACGCCTGTGTAAGTCATTAGAGGCAACTAAAATAAAACTTGAAAAAAATTATTTAAAAAAATTAGAATTAGTAAAAGGTAAAAAAGACATACAAGCGTGTGCCCTGATTCTCACCAGAAGTTAACAATACACATTTTCTTACTTACTCGAACACTTGTAAAAAAACTGCCGTTATGAACTTCTTGCAACCAACAGAAGTAGCGTTAAATCAACCCAACGTAACTACGAAGAAGCCAGTTTCATAGCATCACAATGCTCATGAGCTATTGACTGACTGTAATGAAAATATAACATAATGACAGCAATTTTCAAAGCATCGGTGTCAAAAAGGTTGCTTCAGATCCCACTAATGTATTACAACAGTTGAAAAACAACATGCAACGCACCACCAGTTCCATCGCGAAACTCCACCTCATAACTCTCAGAAAGACTGATAACTGAATGCAATGTACTTGGTAAACGCTGCAAGAAATGAAATATCTCATACACATCATATCAGACACTTTGTTCATTCCTATTAAAATTACTTTAAGTGCAAATAGAACAGTAATTTAGAACGTATACAAATATGTAGACCAACTTGGCATGAAAGGAAAAATTAATTAGTATAACACAAATGAACTAATTAACTAGCTGTATGCAGTTAAACATGTATGATAGCCACCAGACCTACAGATAGTTACTTCTGCTTGAAGTGATATTATGTGATCAATTATTCCCAACATATAGTGCTATGTTCACGAAACATTATCAAATAACAGTGACAGTGGACTAGTAATTTAAATCACACTGTATGTTAAACAGAATGGTGTCCTGTCTGTAAAATAATACTCAAGTAATAGTACATATCAGTTTGTTAGACTAGCTCCAGTAAGTAAAACAAACATTGTAATGCATATTTTAGTATAAATACCAATAACTTTATGACAACTAACGGTTTTGACCAATCTGATAATTACTGCACATTAACAGTGAGTAAAAATACAAATATACAACGCATGCGTCCCATGTATTCACAGAAATTGACAGCACAATACCAGTGGAAAGCATCTGTCAAGCAAACAAAGCAAATGATATTGCAGAGTCCAATGCAAATTGCTTAGCTTCTCCAGTAACCAAAGTTTTGACACATCTGCACGTTACCACACAACAACGAACATTTTCACATGCCAGACAGCTTACTAATACTGTCCCAGTTTAAGCACCACATATATTTATTGGGTTAATTAAAGACTAATGATAAATAATTAAAACACTGAGAACAATGATTTGCTAATGTTAAAATCTGCATTTAAAAAATTAGATAAATAAATAAATAAATAAATACGAAACACACACAGAAAGCTTACGTGAAACATTATCAGCATGTCTGTGCAGCAGCTGCACCAACTTGTTCATCACAAGAACAGCCTGTTCTCTTACAGCACCACTTGAGCCAGTGTCCCATCTGCTTGCATTAACCATCCGACAAATACATAGCAACAATGGAATGGGTTCGCACAGTGAAAGTGACAGCCAGTCACAGCCTTGCAATGAACCAATGACAGTCACCAGTAGCGTCAAGACTGACGTGGACATGACTGAGAAATGTGGAACACCGTCAACAACTGAAAACAGCTGATGCAAATATGGAAAGATGCAGATGCGCAAAAGTTCATGTGGACTGCATAAGCAAGAATTCTCCTAGAAAACAAAACAAAACAATCTGAAATTAATATTTTATGAATAAATGTTTTTTATTAACACATCCATTTCTTTAAAATTTTAATACTGTTGATGATGGCTGTCATGAGCTAAGGCAACATTTTGGGTCCAAAGTTCAAAAGTTCAAGACACAATGAATGCATGTGACATGATTTGTGACACTTTTAATTTATTACTGAAATTGTGTCACATAACAAGTAATAAGTCTGAAGTGGTGCAGGATGTGGCTTGTCCAGCTTGTTTTAATTCTACTGGCGGCACAATGTCTCCAGCTCATAAACACTGATGTTTTGCAGTGTTGACAGTGTGCCTACGACTACAGTCAACTGCACTTTCTTTTGTGCGGCCTTGCAAGACTGCTGTATATTTGCAATTAGACGTTGCATTGTTAGTGCAAAATTTTATGAAAATTGAAGACTGTTTGCTTGCGACGTAAATGTACATAGCGGTTCACTGTTTTCAGGAACAGTTTGCATTATCTGCTTCAGAATAGCCAAGTTACACTTACACACCAGTAACTGTTAACCACCAAGCCACTGAGATAAGCAAACCAACATGTTCGTATTCACCAAGAGCATGCGACAGAAGCTGGTGATGCAATGCAACATCTGTGGTGAACAAGAGACGATATGCTGCTGTAATCTGTCGAGCAGTGCACAGAGACCATCAGCACCTGCAATCAGTGAAAGTGCTGGCAGCCGACGGAGAAGTTTTGCAACACATTCAACATGGCCTTGGCTCTGGACTGCACTGTCAACCAGCTTGACGACCACGTCCAGAGGTTGCATCAGGGCCAGGAAGGAAATGGTGTCCGCCGCCTGAAAATCAGATTCAACGATGACAATAATAACAATATACATAGCATTCAGTTCAGTTTGTTGAACTGATTTAGAAGATTTTAAAACGCATTGTCACAGCCTAAGCAGTTACGAGAATGCTGTCAAATCTTTCCCAAAAGCCTGACAGATCAGAAACGTTTTCAGTCTATGGCAGATATGACAGGATCATGGAATTATGTAGGAGGCAAGTTACAGCTCACAGGTGACGAAATAGTGAAGCTGTGGAGTCCATAGTTGATGTCCTTACTGTACCATCAACGTAGTAGTAAAGGTGCCACAGTCCACAGGCACGCGTGCTCACCTCCCTATCTTAGACCTTTGAGTCTCTGAACCCGTAGGTGGTATAAACCGAAAAGTCTGATGAGGCCAGTGCGACGTCAGACCAAATGTAACTTTACTAGCTTCATGGCATCACCACCCATCTAACAATATCAAATTATACTGCTTAGTGACAAGAGACGCATGTGTGTGAGTGGCTTGCTACTGCTTCTTTATAAACTACGTAATAAACGACTAGAAAGACAATAATGATCACATAAAACACTTCCGTACACACCAAGAACTATTTATCAATCGCTGGCTGTTTTAATATGTGGATTTCTATGATGACTTGAAAACAGCTTTTATCAGCTTCGGCTACAAATTTTTCAATAAGCTAAATAAATGAAGCTAAAGACTCAAAGTGACAGAAATGCAGACAGAATTAAACCAGCACATGTCTGACCGCTTCAATGCCTGCGTCATCGCTCGACAAGCAGTTAACAGCAACAAGAAGCTGACTTGAAAACTGCTCAACATCAACCTCAAAGAATCCACCAGTGGTCAACAAACTCTGACATTCAACACTGTTTGATGATACTGAATGCACATACAAAGACTCGAGGATTTTGTTTCGTTCTTCCAAAGACGTCTTCTTAAACATCCGAACAACTGCCTACGTACATGCAGTCTATAAGTTACTTACAAACAATATCATGACAACTGATGCAAATAAAGTAATAAATACACACTGAAATAGACACTTATGCTGAAGTGCTAACCATTTAATAAACTACAGAACTGATATCTCCAACAATGCACATGTAGAAAGTGAAAAATTTATTTTAACTACAAAGTCTACCAAAGTTTATTTTAAATACAAAGCCTACAAAAACTTTATTTTAACTACAAAACAACAACAAAAAACTGTCAAACCTTAGAAACATACTACTCTGAATAACCTGTTGTTATTCTACAATCACCAGAATCCACCATAACAGTAACAATACTCATACATAATATTTAAGCAGTTCACCTTTTTCTTACCTTTTTAAGTTGGTCTGCTTGATAATGCTGCATACTAAGTTGCTGTGTCTTACCAGTCGATATCAAAGTGAGAATAGAATCAGCAGATATGTCAAAGACTACTGCATGATTAAGAATGCAGTCTGACCACCTATGACAGACAGAGAGTAAAACTATTGACAAACAAAGGTTTGGAATATATATCAGTGACAACCCTGTGCAAAATTGCAGCTTATGGCTCTTTAATAAATTAATTTTATAAATTAATTGCTTAAATAAACTACAAGCAATATGGAATCAATTACTGCAACAAAAACGAAGACAAATAACTTTGTTACACAGAACTCACACAAATTCTAACAACAGTAATGATAGTTTTAAACAAAACTCACTGTACAATTTCTTCAAATATCTGACATATCACAAGTAGTTACTTTTATTTCTGTTGTATTTTTCCTTTGCATGTGCAAAAATAAAAAGCTACTAACTAACACACAGACTACAAAGTTTCATCGAAACCATAGCAAATTCAATACAAAAAATGCATTTCTATATTTTTAACAAATATAGCAGGAAATAGTTTTATGATGCATTGTCTGTTAAAAGAACTTGATAAGAATTGAGCTAATAAATAGAATATGGCAAAAAATACCTGTCATCTCTAAGAATGCTAATATCTGTAGCGCTTATTAGCCAATCAAAGCAATCTGTTACAGTCACACATTCAGACATAAACTGGCTACTTAAATAAAACTATAAACTGAACCTGTCACCACCAGGCCAATGCAAACTGGCAGAAATGGTCAGGGCATACAAATAGTACTACAGGGTGTTTGGAAAAAATAAAAACGTTTTAATTAGTTTTGTGACAATTCCTCTACGTCAATCTGCATGAGGTGACAGAAATGAATGTCACATCTCAGTTTCAACGGAAATGATGGCACAAGTCCAGTGTTGACTGGTTCTAAATAAATGTGCAACTTCAAAAAGCAATAATTGAAGCACATTCCTGTCATGTGACAGAAAGTTTACATACTACGCAGATGAGGAATATTGCCGCACTCAATACAATTTCTGGGACTTTGTTACCAAGAACTGTATCAACTTCGACATAACTGCTTTCAAACTGACAGATTTTATAAAATACAAAAAGTCTAGTCACCTTCGCTGCCATCAAGCTGGTGTCTGATAATGAAAAGGTTCCGTTCAAACTGATATTTTGGATCTTCCTGAAGCTTGGCTGATGTGGCTGTCAACTGATCAATGTCATTTGCAAGTGGCTTTAAAGTGTCACATAATGACACAAGTTTATCACTTATGCTTACATCTTGGCAAATCATCGATAATTTGTGATAGCAATGTATGAAGATTTTTTGACGAATTGACCACATGACAAATGGGTGAAGCCATGTCACCCCAACTAACTGCTGACATTGTCCGTGAGCAAGAATGTCTGACAACTCGTCTGCAGCAATTCTGCGACACATCGCTTTCAGCATGTCCACAACCTTGCAAACCCCCTGTGATGAAAAATCTGTCAACTCTTCACAATGCACACTAACAAGTGGAAGGTTGATTAAACGATATTCTAGTAACTTTGATGCCACTTTGCAGAAAACATTCCCTGATGGTGCATCAACATCGGCAGCTTGTTGCTCAAACACTGACAAGGAATGCAACTCATCGAGGCAAGCACGATCGATCAACAGCATATCTCGAACGCCGACAAGAGTTGCCAAAATGTTCATCATGCAAACAACCATTCTGCTGACAATCAGTGGAGACAGGGATGGCAGGCTACAGATGTGGTCTAGCAGGTGATCAAGAATACACCACCACAATGAATCTTCTGACACTTCTACCAGGGTTCTGTCCACATGGCTTCCTCCGACAACAAGGAAGTTGTTTTCAACAATACACAGAAATTCCATTATGTCAGCTACTGCCAGAACATCTATACTCTCTATACCATGATCCAAAAATTCACAAAGTTTAGTGAACAACAAAGTAGCCGTTGAATGATATGAAATGTTTAATATCTGCAACACAGAATACTTTAATATGATAAAATAACATCAAGTGTAACAGGTTAGAGAATGCAACTGATTAAA
>Ga0056115_1000452_pt1 | contig 18570 bp, 9 predicted proteins | sample WorMetOlspDAHAB1_FD_77007 | JGI IMG/M metagenome (GOLD analysis project Ga0056115, IMG submission 77007) | Marine gutless worms symbiont microbial communities from Max Planck institute for Marine Microbiology, Germany - Olavius sp. DAHAB.1 ...
ATTATATACAGTTTTGTCATTGTTTATGTTGGCTTTTTGTTTATAGATGTGTCTGGAAATCGATCCGAACGAAAGACCACCGTGTTCGATTCTGCTTCAGTTGCCGCTGTTGCACTCGTCTGGTGTTGAAGTGCCCGACGACGACTCGACAAACAGCTCAGCGTCAGACTCAGAGTCGAACTCAACAACACCGCCGTCGACCATTTCGTCGCCGTCTGATGTCGACTTTGATTTGTCGTTACCGGAGATCGAGGCTGAACTGTGGATTCCGCCTTCGCTGTCGCCAATCTCCGACTGATTCCAGTGGCAGTAAAACACATTAATATATTTCGTTATCCCTAATGGCTAATTAGATGTTTGTAGTTCTGTTTCAGCCCCACACGCGGCGATCTTATCACTTTAGTTACTTGTGGATTTTTTGTAAAGAAACATTGTCTTGATTCTTTTTCTCAAACTAAAAACGTGAATCGTGAAAATGATTTAACAATTTCGCCCAGTTATCAGAACAACCGCCTTTCGCGTTTTATCAGCCATCGCTTTTATACGGCTTCAATGTTGGGCGAAATTACTAGAGTAGAGTAATTGTGCCTTTGTTTTACGCACTTATAGCATTATTGTAGGTTTTTTTACTTCGTGTTTGTTTTTCAGCTTATGTATTATTGTATGTGCACGTTCTACCAATGCGTTGGTGAATAAAAATTAATATAATATAATTTTTTTTAAACGCGACTTTTACGTTTTTGCATAAGTTGTCTAGAACTGTTGTATTTGGAGCTCAATGTCGTAAACTTAATTACGCCCAACCGTTGAAGTTTGATAGCGTAAGAACTTTCTTCTTCAGATCTTTGCATTTAGTTCAGGGTAACTGTGCTTTTACCGTGACGACACCGTGCTGTGACTGTATGTCGCTGTAAATTTGTGTTCCTGCTAACTGTTGTGCGTGGAATTGCTGCAGTTCAACAAGCGATTTACCACGATTTCATACGAATTATTCATAATTGTGTAGCGCCTTTTTTGGACGACCATTCATATTCATTTGGAAAGAAACATCGTCTGAACATTGTTCTTACTATTTCGGTACTTGACGTCGCTGTCTTGTCTGGCTTGAACAGTGTGCATTATGAGTAAGTTTTACGTCGTAAACTTGAGTATGCGGAGTTATTTGGCAGAAGAATTTCGTTCTTCAGATTTTTGCATTCACCCAATTCTACGTTTGCATCGAGTGCGGATTGGCTGTTTAACCTGGCGTTTAGAAATCGGTTTTCGTTTGGTTGTAGACTGACTGCATGTCATCGAGCGCGCTTGGTGCGGCGTGCTTACTACTGCGGTGGACAGTTCAACTTTTATTATTCAGTCTGTTTCGGATTTCAGGCTGGTTTTAATACGAGTTTTCATTTGTATATGTATATGTTACCATCCATTTGTGCTTCAGTGCTCTGACACTGTTGCCTGTTGGCTGGCCTCTGTAGTCTGTCCCAAAAATGACCTCATATAGTAGGATGTAAAACCTTACTCAGTTGTTCACATTAAGTGTTGCACCAACACAACGGCGTGTTACGATAACGATGTAGCAGTGTTACGTCGTATACCTCACCAATGGCGATTGATATTCATTCTGTATATACATTGTGTGTGTGTGTGTGTGTGTGTGTGTGTGCAATTTCAATGCAGTGAGCGAGTTGAGTGTAATGCCCATCCCGACAATGTGTAGGTCATTTCGGAGGTGGCAAATGCAAGTGTGTTTACATAGAAAGTTGATGCGACAGTTTATGAGGTCAATACTATAGGTTACTCAGTAATTAAAATGCAGTTGAATTTTTAATGCGTGTATATTTTACTGTACGTGGAACGTGCGAATAGTTGGAAAAAATCTGAGTTCAGAAGTTTTTTAGTGGTGTCGAATAGTCAGTAGACCGAAGGCGGTTGGGTTTTTGCACACCCAGCATGACAGTCGTTGAACGCCTGTGGGACTTTTTTGTTCGCACGGTACTTGGATTAATAAACGGGAGTCCGTTATGATCATTTGACGGTGAAGCAGCTGTAGAGTCAGTGTAAAGAATTTTGTTATGTTGAGCGCATTAGCGCTATTTAAGTCGATATTTACTTACTAAGATGGGTAAACATGTTTCAATTTCATGTGTTGTTATTTTGTATTATAATTACTACTCTTTCTACACAGTGTCTCAGAAATCTAATGTCAAATATGCCGATTGCAATATTTGTTATCGTATTTAAAGTTGCTTTTGGAGTGCATGTAAAAAGTGACTTTCGCCTCCAAAATGACCTATATTGCGTCGGGTGGGGCGTTAAACTCTACTCACTCACTCACTGCAGACGGTGACGTTGACTGTTGCATTAACTCTGCGTTGACTGACGTTTTCTTACTGTTTATGTGTTTCATTTTTCTGTTTCTATGTTTTGCATTCTTACGTTTAGATTGTATTATTATTATTATTATTATTATTATTATTATGTTAATATTCTGCGCTGTACGCACGATGTCATATGACATAAACAAATAAATGGCCGCCACGGCTGCAGCAGGTGCGAGATCACGTGACGCGATGACGTCACCGCGTGTGAATCGGCGCTGAACGCTCCGCTCTTGGCATTCACCGCGTGCCTTAATCGACGGCGGCGCGACACATCAAAGCGACCGCGGTGAACGCGCAGAGCAAATAGCTGCTTTCTCGTCTCACTATGGTTCGTATGTCCGTCGCCGGCCAAAGCCACCGTGCTCCGACTTCACACGCGACTGTCATTGTGCCCGATGATCATACAACCTAAACGAAAACATTCTGTGAGCAAACATACACACACAGCTACTACTACATCTTTACTGAGTTGATATCGGTACCATAAAATTGGGAGGTTAACGCCTTACGCCTTATACATGTACGTCAACTAACTAACTAAACAGAAAAACGCCAACACATCCCATCGGTCGATGTCTATAATCTGTAAAGTCACTCATGGCTTTCCCGTGTTTTTCTACAGCCCGTGTTCTTACTTACTACCTACTCATCACAGCATCAAGGCACTGAACAGTTTCTGAGAACATAATTTTTCGAACGCAGATAATGACAAGTAGGCCTACGATTGGTGACATAATCGAAGTACAATAAAATAAAATTAAGTGGCATTTGTATACGTTTAATATAATATATACGTGTAGACTGTGTATGTTAATTATTTGCACAGAAAAACCCATCTCAGTAGTATAGTTAAATGTAGTTGCAATTACTTCTAAATTAAATGCATATAAGATAACAAACATCGCCATTCCCGACTTACAGTTAAGCAAATTATAATTCTCTTCGATTGCTTTGTTGAAATAGTTAATTTTTTCGTTTGATTTCTGTTGTAAAAATTCTAAATATATAATCAGCAAATCATATATTTGCTGGTTGCTGTTCGCCATTATTTATTTCTGAATTAAGTGATAATGTTGTTTCCTGAATTCAGCAAACACATTTAACATAAAATCACAGTTTCTGCTTAAAATCGCCCGTCTGTAGCGAAGTCCTACTCACCGCGCATCAGACGTATTTTGTCGACATAAAATTTAGTTCTACGCTGCGCGAAGCTTTTTCGGTTGAACGTAGTAACGGAGGTCATTCTTTCAACTCAAAACATTTCACTTCGTAGTTAAGACTCATTTTCAACATGATCTGATTTTTTGCGCAATTTCTGACAATGTGTATTTATTTTCAAAAGGTAGTGCAAGGTAGCAACGCATTTAAGGCATAAAAACAGATTTTTTTTGAAGACTGCATTCCCCTTTGTGATCGCAGAATTCTGAAAAATCCGATGAAAAATTTGTTAGTGTGTAAAAGCGATTCTATGCTAGCAACTATACAAATTAATAACCAGAAAACGTTTCGCTGTATAAGTGGTGGCCAAAAACAGAAAATAGCAGTTTTGTGACAACTCGGAGAACATGTTCAACTATACTTTGACGTTTTAACTTTTAAGCTTACTACCACAGCAGCAGAGCTTCGATACACGCGAAAGGAAAGACGGCAGACGCACACATTTCTTGTAGCAGATGGACCACTTCTACTCTACCTTACCTTTCAAGCTTTTAGCTTTTTGCACGTTTGCTGCCTGCCTTCAGCTTCATGGCGCCATCAGCTGCAAATCTCGCAGACGTTATCCGGCCGGGATGTGGCAAAAACCGAGACTTATTTTTCAATCAACCTTTAAACTTATCCCTATATGCAAGCATGAAACGCCATGCTGGAGCAGACCGACACTCTTCTTTGCTTGCAAATATCCGTCGTTTCTCATCTGTACTGTTTCTCATCGCTTGCAACTTCGATGTAATTCGCAAATAGTTGCAGTATAAACTGCATGACTTCGGTTATGTAATACGTCATATACCAGCACTACAGAACATATCTACTATTAATTAGTCGAGTCAAACTGTGACTAAAACTGATGGAATTCTGGTGAGCAGATAGCAAGCGAGAATCACTGCGGCGTACGTCGAGCGTAGATGCTTAACATCGCATGGTGAAATAGCGAAATATTTGCGACTTACATTCAGTTTGCCCGAAATAAAAAAAACTGGGCATCGTGTGTGAAAATAAACTCACGTTTCTACTCGTCATTCTGCTGTAGCATCATTTTATATTTGCTATGTACCACTAGCCCTAAACGTTTCTATAGCCCTCAAAATGTTCTGTAAGCAAATAAATAACTTGCGGCTAATTAAAGCCGTAAAAATGAACTAAAAAATATGCTAAAAGATGCTGCGCTTGCTGTTGCTTGAGATCAAACTCCACAACGCAAGCATAAAAACGGCTCCTCATCGTAACTGCATCCGTTGCGCATTTCGGTCAGTTGCATCATTAGCATAAGCCGCGTCGACAGACGTCGCGTTTCACGCAAATAATCAGGCAACATTTTACCGTTGCTGCGTCCGTCGTTTCGGTGTTTCGACCCGCATCGCCTGTCCGCACTTCACTTCAACCTTAGCATCGCGTCTCGTCGAAAAAATGTCGGCTCCAAGATGTGTTTGACCTTCAGTGATCAGTGCAGCTCGTTCACAATAAAGCTGGAGCCGGTGACGCAGCCGTGCGCTGATGATGCTACGCTGCGGCCAGTCTGCGGCGCTGTCGTCCACTGGTGATGCTGCAGACGCACGCTGATGCGGAGGAGATGACTGCAGAGGCAGCCGTGGCGGCAGCAGCAGCAGCAAGTCGACAAAGGCAGCGACGGCGTTCCGCCTGCAGCAGGAGCGATCGATAGATGGAGAACGCTAGACGCAGCCGACGCACCGGTCACTAATGACTTCCGCCGTGTTTTTATCGTCTCACGCACTTACCGCGCCAGTGCAGCCCCGATAAAGGCACTTACAACGTTACAACAAGTCACAGGCCACCGGCTGAGTTCAACTCACTTCGAGATTTTGTAGCGTGCATATCTTACCAATTATACACTTTCCCAATTATGCAATTCAAGCCACGGTTCTACAAAGAGCCGCAGGAAACCTCAGATGTGCCGCGAAGACCGTGAAGGAACCGCATTGACCGCAATCAAAACGCAAACCTTCCGCGATTTCCGCAAGACAACCGCAGTTTTCTGCCGACAAAAATATTTGTTGAACCTCAGAGAACTGCATCTTGAATCGCATAAGTAGAAAAGTTGTATTAGCAGTCACGATAGCGCACGCCCGTAAGACTGACGGAACGGCAATGTTTTTGTTGATGGCAGAATTGCCCTGCATGATCACAAGAATGAATTGCGAAGATATGGAGGTAGATAGTTCCAGCTGGCAGGTCAAAAACAGTAAAATGAACAAATGACAAGTGTCCAGTTACAACGCGGGTCTCTTGACTGAGTTGTAGTTTACCATAATACATGTCGTAACTGACTTATTTCATCACTGCGACAAGACGACTTGAAGCTCTTTATTGATGCTGTGTTACTGTGAGTGACAAAGTGAACTCAGATTCGTTAATTCGATCCAGTCGGCATTACTGATGAGATGAGGCTAAAGGACGTCATTCATTATAATTATTGTGATTTCCTCCGTGGGCCTATCACTACTGAGATGTAAATATGCTAAAGATATTTATGGCTGTCAATGTGCATCAAAAGAGAAATCTCTCTGTTTAAAGGTCGAAAAATTTACACGCAAACTTCCTGAATAATTTTGCTGCTGCATGCCTGACGGTCATTATTCGCGTGTTTATGACATTTCCGTGCCGTCCTTTGTGTAACACTTTGGCAACTGTAAAAGGGTTATTTGTTGCAAACCGTACAGTATAATATACTCTTCTTAGTAAACTTATCTTCACAACATTTTTTGGTATTTCACATTTTTTGTATAAGCTACACACGCATGTAAGTCTATTTTTCGTGCAGTAAACGAACATTATTACTCCTATCATTTTGCCCCAATAATTAAGCTGAATGCTAACGCATCAAAGTTTCACAAACGCATATGCATATAGGTGACTGTGAAGTCGTTCTGTCTTCAAATAGTTACCACCGCCATATTGGAGGTATTCTATGTTGCAGCAGTGTAGTGTTCTCGACCTTTGTATGCTTGCAAAGCTGTACAATGTATACAATGTGTACAATGAATACACCGACAGAAAAATGAGGTCCGTCAATAATCTTCACTCAAGAATTCTCAGGTTTCCGTATTCAACTCACTCTGACATTAGCTCCAACATGGCGGCGTGGTTTCATGCTCGGTTCAAATAACGTCATGTGTTGCTAGTACTTAACTGGCGGAATAAACTGGCTTTCAAAAATTCGGCCGCGCATTTTGCCGGCAAAAATAACACTGCAGTCAATGACGCAGATGCAAAACCGATGACGTCAGTAAATGCATCAACCCAGCGGCCGATGCGAATGGGTAATGCCACCGCCGCCGCCGCCGCCGCCGCCGATGCTGCTGCTGCTGCTGCTGCCGTCGTCGAGCTCGCAACCAGCCGCCACAGGCACTGCTGTCGACACAACATAATCGCAAATAATTCCGAGCTTCGGGCAACGTCGAGTGTCCTAATTAGTCACACGTTATAGATTTCCAGTTTCTCGTCATTGCAAGTGAACGCAAATAGCCACCGGAATATTTAGCCGCAGTCACCAGCACGTTTAGAATCGGCGACGATAAATTTGTGAAGAGTGAATTGAAGTGAAATCAGGCCCACCGCAAATCTTGAGTGAAATTTTGTTGATACGTTGTACGTTGCGTTTTGTACATTTTGTAGCCGATCCTGTTTCTGAATTCCATTAATAAACAACAAATAGTTGTAAGCTGCTTGAATAGAGTGTTCGAAAATACAACGTCACTATTATTAAGAGATGTGGGATGCCTCCTCAAAACTAACTTATGCACCGGCTTATAACGTCTATATTTCTGCATCACTCAAGACTTTTCAGCCGACATTTTCCTTAATATATTCACAGAGTTACTCGGTTTGCAGGTAATCATGTTTGAGCCACGGGTAATGTGGGCCTAATTGTTGGACGACGAATATATTATCAAGCTGGAGTGTTCTAATGTTCAAATTATCGTCTCATTGCTACGAAAAATTGTCTATATGTAATAGGAATTCCAATTTTTGGAAGATTATTACAAATTATTCCTAGCATCTTCAATGTGATTCTGTGATATAAAGTTGAAAGAAGACATTCGTGTATTAAATATAAAAATTCTGCATAAAACTGACAGTGACACTGATTGAAATGTTTACATACACGTAGCAAGGTCTGGCTGATAGAGCTGCAGTAAACTGCTGTAAAATGTACAATACATGTGAATATTTTGAGTGTTAAGTTAACCTTATTAACCGTGATGCAATAATTTACCAAAAAGTAGCATTAAAGCACATAATATTGCAGAATCACAAACTTCAAAATTGCTGTAATTAGAAACACAGCATGTTCAGTGTGAAAACTGTCACTGAAAATAAAAAGCTCATCGTCACGCAACAGACGAGTAACATTCACAAAAGAATCACCAGAGTCGCATGCAGTGAGGCAACCAGAACAAAACATGACGTGACCACACGGGGAATACATTGGCTATTCAACCATGCATCACACATTCGGCATGCAAATGGAATAACGGGATAAGATTTTTTTTCTGAGTAAATAGCACACAGGCTAACACTGTTGATATTTTCACTGTGCGTTGTGGTAGATCATGCAATCGATCACCTTCGGTCAAAAGTGCAACAAAGAAGGCGATGGAGTGCATCTTGTTGCCAAAGCTGTTTAATTTATTCAGTTGTTTGTACGGGTACGAAAAAAAACCAAAAACCCTGCTGACATTAAGTCGTCGTCATCATCATCATCATCATCATCATGTAGCGTATAGTCCGGAAGCCGTTGCGACTGCTCGCCATGAGGTCCGACCGAGGGAAAGGTTCAAAGCGTCTGAAGCCGGAAGGTTGAGATCAGTAGAGACTTGGCGTAGCCAGCTGCGGCGTCTACCACGTGAGCGTATAGTTAGTACTTCATACTAAGTGCCACCAGTAAATTACTACCAATACCAACTTTGCGAAATATTTCTAGTTTAATGCTCTATATTTGTTATATGGGTAAAGTTAAATTGAATTTAATATCTCACCTCCAAATATACGCGTAACTTGGCATGGATTCAATTCAATTTCCTAAAAGAAAATTTCCTAGCTTATTCTGACATGCACATAATGTAGTGTGGTTCACTAACTACTGTAAACTTATGTGATATTCTATATTTTCGCCACTAACGTCCATATTATTTTACTATCGCTTCACGCACAGGTTACCTGATAAACAAGGGGCAACAGAAAACCCGTGTAGCAATGCACTGTAGTATGGAAAAGTTGTTAATGACAGTGTAATTGATTGCAGCGCCACTGGCGCCGTTTGTAGACGCAGGGTATATAAACCAGTAGCAAGTTAGAACCGACAAACGGTTGACAGTTGTCAGCGGTAGCACAACATCAGCGAGAAAGAAAGACTAGATGACGTTCGGTCCGAAATTGACGTTTGTGTAGTTGGTTCTTAGCAGCATTTCGAGTTCGTCGCAATGCTGCTGGTCGCGAGTCTCAACAACACATTTTACCTGCACACCAGTCACAATCACACCAGTCACAATCACACCAGTCACAATCACACGCAAACACGACAATGACAACCGACAGTAGTGAAAAACGGCGCAATAACATTGTCTAGTATCAACTTCTTTGAATACGTAGGAGGTATCCAGGTCGTATATTTTATTTAGGTCATGAATGTGATGGCTTGGTCATGTCACGATAATGGATGAAGTAAGCACAAGCGATGCACTGGGAAGTTGCGGGATTCAGGAGAAAGCCTGGCAGGCCAAGTACGAACTGGAGAAATGTGGTAAAGAATGACCTCCGAAGAATGGGATTAACATGGAAAGAGGTTGAAGCATCAGCTCAAGACAGACATTCGTGGCGTCAACGTGTGGCCCTGTGCATAGGTGATGCGGGATGAATCAAGGGCATGAATGATAATGCATATACACTGCTTTCCGTTGTAATTGTCCTGTTCCCCAAAATCACACATTCAACCGCTGCTACTGTGAAAAACTGGTGGATCAGATGGATGAGCTGATCATCCGTGTACGACATTCTCATCCTATGTCGAATGCCGCTGTTATTTGGTAAAAATATGCACGTTTTATTGCTCATCATAACAACGACTGCATGTAGGCTACACCAAGACATACCATATTTATATAATATAGGAAGCTAGAACACAGTAGATTACACACAATTTACACACATTTCACCTAATTTATTACAAACAAATCGATTACCAAATGACATGATTCTATGTAGGGTATTTGTCGAAATCATGTGAGTTATAGCAGTCTGTCACGTTAACATAACTATGCCCGCTCGTTGTTGTGCATGGAACTGCACCAGTCGATCTACGACGTCACACATGGTCTACAGCAATTTCGCAGATTTTTTTATACCATTTGTCAGTTGGATTTATAATATGTGGACGCAATTGTAATTAACGCTTACCTGAACGTTGAATATGTCAGACTTGAGCCAGGCACGCTCGTGGAAGATATCCTTGAGGCTACAAGCAGAACACACAATACTGATAATGCCCAAACTGCAAACACTACAAGATCAATGTCACAGTTCCGATCACAAACGCTATAGGCAGTGTCATATAGTACTTAATCTGATAGTACGAATGCTATTTTTGTGACACTTAAGTCGAAAAAGTTGCTATCACTTTCTGTCATAATTTGTTTTACGTATGGAATTGCATGGCATCGCTTTATTAGTATAACGAGCGGCTTTCGTTTGCTGGCACAATACAAGGCCTTGCATCAACACTACCGTATATTTTGGTCCACACAGAGAACCAGTATTTGGAGGCTGCAGGCAAGAAAAGTTACTTGGGTCCCGGAGCCCCGTTCACTTCTGTAACCTGTATGCTTCACGGGAACATTGGAACATCAGAAAATCCCGACATCCTCGCAAAATTATCCCAGAATTTGTTTAAAGTGAAATTAAATTGAGACATAGGCGAGTACTATTTCTTCCTCGTTCTTTGTTTGAACATCTTTATTCGTCAATAAAATGGTACATAATATGAGGATTTCTAAAGCATAGTTAAAGGGGAATCCACACTGCGATTTGGTCATGCTGACTCAATGAAGATGTCTTCAGCGACTGTTTGAAATGGCTGTGTGATAAGTCCGGCTGTTTAAGATCCGTCAGCAGATAGTTCCACACTCGAGGTCCATCTGCACTGCACTCGCTGTCGCCGACATTGGTGCGCGTCCGACTGACGAGAAGTGTCCGAGTTTCAGCCGAGCGCAGTCTTCTTGGAATAGCGTTGGTGACGAGGCAGCAGTATAGTAGCACAACAGGCAAAAAGGGAAAAACATAAATAAAAATAACAACCAGTCATCACACAAACGCCAAATATCAATACAGACATACAGATTCGTGTGAAAACATGCTAAAGATCGTTACTTTGGAGGCCTCCATAAATCGGGAGCCCTGTAGCTTCCTCCTTAACCTAGTGCAGTGGTTATTAACCAGGGTTCCGCAGAACCTAAGGGTTCCGTGAGCGCCAGCCAGGGGCTTCGCCGGTAGCCAGTACAAATATAGAAATAATATACACTTTATTAGTCGGTGTTTTTGTTTCGTTCCGAACAAACCGTCGTGTCACAATGTCACTGCATGAGGTTCCGTGAGCAAGCTAAGTGCTCCAAATGGTCGCGTCCCAATAAAAAATGTTGAAAAACACTGGCGTAGTGCTTATTCCAGCGCGGCGCAGAACTACTGGTAATGGAAAGGAACGGACTGCTGGCGGTGCGCAGCTGGCGGAGCAAAGCAACGCAATTAATCAATACCTGACGCCGATGCTGGCGAGGCGACGAGTCAGCTCAGCAATACCTCCTGGTCGGTCGCTAACGGTGACAACGAACCGACACAGTCGACGGTCAGTGGCCAGACCGCGATCCAGACAGCGACCGAGCACCGTCGTGTCGATGTTACCGCCACATAGCGGAATCACAACCCTTCGGAAGCGACAACGACAGACCAAAACTCAGTCCACCAACTGTCTGTTCCCGAACCAAAGTTTATAGACCGATTTCCAAATTTATATATTATGAGAATCATAGATACGGATGTCATATATTACGTTCTATTTATTGTGTGCAAAATATTCTATGTTGTTGTTATCTGATGTTGTTATTGTTGTTCGTCAATTATTTATATTTAATATTAAAACTTCAACATTAGGCTCTTAAGTTCATATGACAATAACGTTAAGTTGACCATAACCAAACCAGTCTTTGACATTATTTGCGAAATAAACTTAACATAAAATAATTTACACGCCATAAATTGAGACAAATTTAACATCTATGGCTTTCTTTGCATATGGATGAATTAGGAAATCAGTCTATTTTTAGGGGTGTAAAGGCGTCAAATACGCCAAGATTGACAAGTCGGGGTGTTGGCCTCTGAAAGTATACAATGTCAGTGGCGGAAGGATGTTCAACCCCAGTATGGGATGTAAAAGAAATTGCTGTCTATAATCTGTCCAAAACACTTCAACAGCCTACGTTATGACAAACGAACTTGCAGTAGGCTATCGCCGTTGAAAAATTCATGTGTTATTTGACGTTTTGGAAGACAGTACTCCAGACAGTTACAGTAGTCACGTCTGGAGAAAATGATTGAGACGACAAAGTTACAGTTTTCGACAGTATTCGTAAAAACGAATACATAACATTACGACGAAGTTCTCGAAAGAATCAATTTACTACTGAGAATGTGGAAGGCGACTGTGATTTCGGGCTCAGTAACACTACTTCAACAGAGCGTTTACTTACTTTTTACCCTCGAATTCCGGGACGTGGTTGCCTAGCACAGCGGCGAGGCCGACGGCGCCGGCTCCTTCCACCACCGCCTTCTCAATCTCGACCAGACGCAGTATCGCCAACGCAACCAATTCTTCTCTGCAACACAAAACATGATATTTTTTAATAAATGCAGATCCTTTTCGGACGTCGCATTTTTGTCAAATTTCAATAGGGAGACAGATACTTGAGGACAAAAGCTCCAATGAAAGACTGAAGACACGCAATAGCGACGCGGTAACAGCGTTGCTGGCTGGGGTTTGAGAAAAAGGGCGTAGTGGTAAAAAAGGTTAAAAACCCATCACTTATATAGCACCACAAACCGCAATCTGCAGCTGCAGCGGCACTTTACGTCACAGACAGAGCGAGTGTGCAGCCTATTGACCGTACGCTAATCCCCGCGCACATGGGACTTTGACCTTGCGGCCAAACAGCCATACGCAGCCCAGATCTGCCGTTTAATGATCTGCACCTACGTAATCCATGCAATTACGTGGATTACTACTCATTCACCGACTCAGAAGGAATGGAAGGCTGAGTTGGCCTGGTTGGCTGACTTATAGCGGACACTTTTCCCAAAAAGTGGTCAAATGTCAACCATAGATCAGGCATAACTCAGGGGAAGTTCTAACCTCTGAGCCACTCCGCTAGTGGGTGGAGCTAGTAAGAATGACGGTAACAGTCTAGATAAGCTCCGCCACACCAGATCAGTTGCTTATTCAGTAGAACTTGTTCTGCTGAATAAGCATCAGATCTCGGGTGGCGGAGCTTATCTAGACTGTTACCAGAATGACTGACAGTCACTGTACGCGCAGGGTTGGGCGAGAGTGCAATATGTAACAGCGAATGTGAAAGAGTTGAGCTGGAGAAATCAGAAAAAGAGATGAAGGATGTTTTCATTGTCCTGTATATAGTTTGCTAATAAATGTTCAGTCGCGTGTAACCTACTGTGGCTCGTCTTGTGAACTACTGTAATTGTATATAGTCTTCAGCTCCGACTAATCGACCAAGCTACCGAAAACAAGACCCAGTCCTATGGACGTAACTGTTACATGGTCCACAAAGCAAGTGCGCGTATGTCAAATGAGTTCCGGGAAATAAAATGGAAACTGCGCTGTCTAAACCTCATGAGCGACTGAGGTACGCGCTGAAGTAATTTCCGGAAAAGGAGCGTTTCAGATCCGCGCCGAAAACTGAGAAAGCGTCTTGCTACCGATAGCAATTAGGATCAGATATGATGTCGATGTCGACACCGTCTGCTACTGCTATCCAAACATTGCATGGCGAATAACGCATTTTTGATAAACCTCAAAACGAGGTCTCAGCCATTTCAGTGCGAGGAGTAATTCCTTCAGACATAGGCAAAGGCATATAACACTTGTATAGCGCCACAAGCCGCATACCGCAGCTGCAGCGGCGCTGTTCATGTCACGGACAGCCTATAGGCCGTAGGCTAGGCCTGCAGCCACAGACTGACCTACGACCAACCAATTATACGCCACCCTGGTCTGCAATTTAGTGGTCTCCACCCCCGTAATCGATGCAATTATATGGATTACTACTCATTTACCGACCCCGAAGGGATGGAAGGTTGAGTTGGCCTTGTTGATTGACCCACAGCGGAAACCTTACCCACGAAGTGGTCACATGTCAACTGTAGATCAGGCATAGATCAAGTAAATTCCGCCAGCCAGAGACTGACGTCCTATTCACTGAGCCACGCTGCCAACCTCCAGTCCCCAACATACGCAGCCATAAGTGATATAATCATGACATCGGCGCATAAGCTCGTTCACGTCAATCATTTTTTCAGCGTCATCGTAAACATGACTGTGTAGTAGGGCCTATATGTTCCGCTCCGCAATTTCCTCATTTGAAGCAGTCAGTCAAACACACATCGACCATGTTCTGCGATATTTAGTCAGTGAGCTGATTTCCATAGAGCAGTTTAAAGGGGGTGGGGGGAGTGCACACTGTGCTTTAGTCCAACTGACTGAATAAAAATGTTTTCAGCGACTATCGTAAACGGCTGCATAACAAGTCCGGCTGTCTGAGAACCGTTGACAGATGGTTCCAGCTATGAAGCTAGACTGAAGGCTCGGTATTATAACTTTTAACACACTGCTTTAGTCGAAGTTAGACTCGATGTTTTAATGCAGACCATACAGTTTTGCTGGCGTGTTGACTTAATTGAATCATAGTCAGCAGGACACTTAACAATAACTTAAAATAACAAACAAATAATGAACTAGCAACACGCGATAAGCTATGTTATATACGTTTAAAAATTAAACCACATCTTTTTAGCCACATAAAATATACTGTACAGAAAATTTATCAATGATCAATACGTACTTTACCACGATGACTTTGTCGACGTATTTAGACGCCGTTGCAAAAGCGTTGACTCCCACTGTTGGCACAGCTAAACCTGCATACAAAGAAAATAGTGAACATCTGTTTCGGTGACTCGAAACTGCAGAAGTCAACGTAGCAAAGATGCACACCATTGCAATCGTTATTGTCATTGTTATTATAAATGAAGTGGAGTGATGTCATTGACATAACACGCTGCCATGTCGGATGTATAATTTATGTGGTCAAAAACTGAGTAAAAATCGGAAATCTGACGGTTCTATGCCATGGTTAATTGTTGCATTGCAGACAGTGCATTTCGACTGGTGTGTAATTCCATACACAACATCATGCAGTTTGCAAGCATACATTACGACGTTACTGTGCTGCAGCATGGAATACCTCCAATATGGCGGCGTTTACTATAATTGTATACACAATGACGTCGCTGTCACCCATGTATACTGCGAATGTCTGTAGTTGACAAACTTGCGATACTGTACTGTTTGAGGCAGATATCTTTTACTGTTGCAAAAAGACTGTAGTTCACTATATGTGCCTAGTAGTTAAGACGTTTTTGGTGGTCGTTGCCAATATCCAGTTTATTTTATTTCTAAAACATTGTCGCTGAGAGTGTTGGTCTGACTGAAAGTTTTGCATTTTAGACCGATGCACAGCGTACCGTCAGTATTCATGGTCTGCTCACGCCATGCGTCACTGTTGTGAATAACTGACATATTTATAGCATATAGCATATGCATTGTAACAGAAAAGTAGATGTAATTTGGCGGTAATCCAGCGTTTCAACTGTGAACTGTAGAGCATTTAGAGCTAATCATCATCGTATTTCGTTTTCCATATCTTTTTACTTCTTTCCATTAGCTTTTACTTTTGTTTAACCGCGGACAAATGTAAAGTGCGTGCGCTTTTCTTGTAGTCGGCGCAGCAGAAATGACAACGAAGGTGGCGGCGGTGAACAAAGATGTCAAAAAAACAACTACCGTCGGCAAGTGTTGGCTGAGCTGGCGTGTGAATTGGTTTTCCAGCTTTCAGAGCAGCCGAAAAGCTAGCACATCTTTCCGACTCAACACCCTGGAAACACGGCGCATCAACAACAATGTTCAACTGCGTCACGATAATCACGCGAATGTACAGTGAAAGTAAGGTGGAAAAGTTGGAAGCAGGGGCGCAAAATGAGCCGATCGAATGCATGTACAGCGTGGCACAAAAACTAAGTCGCTATAGAATCATCAATAAATCGCATTAAAGCCTGTCAATGAGATTCGATTTTTCCTCATTCTCAATCAGGAACAATAATGTTATCACTTGGTATTAAATATTCTATGCGTGACCTAATTTGTGACGTCACTTACTGTGAGTGATGTGCAAAGCTGTGATATGCGTCACATAACGTAAATAACATCTGCGTTCCTTTTTTTAATCATTTTTGCATTCGTAAGCTGTGGCTATATTCCATTCCTAAACTATCTTTCAGATTAAAATTCATATAAAAATTATTTTATTTCCATCTTTTATTTTTTGCGGTTTTAAATTACCGTTTTATCATACACCCATCTTACCGTATGATCACAGCTTTAAACACAGTAATTGATTACGTCACAAATTAGGTCACGCACAGAATATTAATCAACTTATAATATTCCGTTGCTTCTTTTACACTGAAATTTGATGAAAAATCTAGCTTCATTAACGGTGTTTAAATCGGTAAGTTTATTACTTTCTGGGGCCACTCTGTAAATGAAACCTACAACAGTGAACGATTTCGTCTTCCTGTAAAACGAACTTCCGGAATTTTGTTGATAAAATTCAGTAGTCGACAAACTACGCTTACAAATTCTCTGGATTATCGATGTATGGCAATCACGCCGGAAACGTATCGGAAAATAAGTGGAAGCCAGACACATAAATTGCTGGATTAACAGACTGCGGACAACCGGAGAACCTGCTACAAGAACCGATTACGAGGAAGGTAATACTTGGTCACACTAGACAACTGACACATGCGCAGGACCGCAGGTGTCACTGGCGGACATGTTGCGTGTCTGCTACGCCTAACTGAAAGTGACATTGGACTTTGAGTCTGCAGAGCTATAGTATAGCATCGCTTCGTGCGCTAAACATTTTATATGGACGTCAAATCGCTATTTTTCCATTTAAAACAGGCCAACTTAATAAAAAAAATAGACAGCCGTGTAAAAGCTGGACAGATGTTCCTCATATGCAAAAAATCAATTTTAATATAATGCGAATTAGTATGGTGAACTGAAAACATTATCGAAAGTCTTCGGCGGACACTCATTGGCGTGAGTGTCAACTGTAAAGAAAACGGATGAACAAAAATTGACAGACGCCAAGCTCTCTGAAATGCCAACGAGCCAAAAGAAACGGAAAGCAACGCAGTTGAAAAAGTACTCGATACAAAATGTTTTGATAATAAACATTAAGATTTGTCAGCACTATCAAAGCAACAAATCAGTGTTAACACGGACACTAGATTAATTCGTTGCGGCATCAGACTTGCTATTAAAGCTCTGCGTAACCAAAAACACAAACTGCAGACAAGCGAAAGGCGGGCAACGAATGCAGATTGTGTTTACGTAGACTTTGACGTTCGGAGAGAGCGCCTTGATTGCCAACGCAACGCCAGCAATGAGCCCAGCTCCGCCGACTGGCACAAGAACAGCATCGACGTCAGGCACTTGATCCACAATCTCCAGACCACACGTGCCCTGTCCGGCCAGAATATGTGGGTGATCGTAGCTGCAGCACACAGTTTTTAACCACGTCTTTCACGGCCGCTGGGAAACTCATCTAACAGAGTACATAATCGACTGTGGCTCGGTGGCGTAGTGGTTATACCATTTTTTTCATTCATTCATTTATTGGCTCAGCAAGTAACACATGTTACAAAAACACATTAAAACATATTTCAAGGTGAGCTGGACAACAAGGCAGTGCACTTATTGTTTGCCCATGATAAAAAAATGAAATAAAAGCAACTATAAAGCATGTAGCATGTACATATTTAAAACTAGTTCACCATAAGATAGTTCCTAGGTACAGTCCTTGCAATACAAATAAAAAATCATGTGCACTTTAAAAACTGTGTCAAATCGACTCGTAACAAAGAATTCTTCAAACCCGAGAGACGAGCAAAGTTAACCGAGATGGGTAAGCTATTCCACACAAGAACTATTCTTTCGCACTTATGCGGTTCAAGCCGCAGTTCTCTGCGGTTGTAGAACCACACGAAACCCCAAATACAGGGTGGCCCCAAAAAAGTAAGCCACTATCAAGTATCATCATTTAATCGTATTAAAAACCGTCATTAAGGCTAAATTTTTCATCAATTTTTACTATAAAATGAGCACAAGAATATATGAAGTTTGTATTCAATATTCTATGTGTGACCTAATTTGTGACATCATCACTTGCTATGTTTGAAGCTGCGATACGGATAAAATCAACGCATCTAATCAAATCATGTTTGAAAACCAGAAAAAAAGAGAAAATATGGAAATAAAGGTAATTTTTACATAAATCTCCATCTAAGAGATCGTTTACACATAGAATATACAGCTTGCGAAGGCGGGCTGATGCCAAATGAAGCGCTGACATCATTTACCGTATTTATATGCTGATGATGCAAAATTATTCTCTTATGTCAAATGTGAAGAAGACTCATTTAGGCTTCAAAAAGACATAGATATTGTGATTCAGTGGATGGAAATGTGGTTACTTCGATTAAATACCACTAAGTGCAAGGCCATGACTTATGGCAGGGGACCTGGGATATGTACAAGCTATAGTATTTCAAG
>Ga0056115_1000453_pt1 | contig 18553 bp, 16 predicted proteins | sample WorMetOlspDAHAB1_FD_77007 | JGI IMG/M metagenome (GOLD analysis project Ga0056115, IMG submission 77007) | Marine gutless worms symbiont microbial communities from Max Planck institute for Marine Microbiology, Germany - Olavius sp. DAHAB.1 ...
ATCCTTCACAGCCATTCGGAAAATCACTATATAATCTCAGAACATTGTGACGAACATATTTCTGCATTCGCAGATGAAGATCATGAGCTAAGTTGTCCCGTCTGTGATTTTCTGGCAACCAGCCAGCTGTATGATACCTGCATGGAGCCCATTATCGCAGAAAATATTCCGGTCGATAAAATCTTATCGATAAAAAATATCTTCCTGGCAAAGACCTACCCATTGCAGATCGAGCCTCGGGCCCCACCTCTTGGCAATTCCTAATAAGAACCTGTCTTTCAAATCACTTTTGGCTATATGTTAAACACGTATGATGAAGTTTCTTGTATCTTATACGTAGAAGAATGACTGATGTTTGGGTCAATTGGCTTGCGAGGTAAACCATGAAAAGATGTTTGAAAATATTGTTAAGCATAATTGTGATTGTTTGGGCGGTCGGACCTCATCTGTTTTGTATTCAAGCCGCAGAATATCGCCATCACGAAGCCCACGAGCACGGCGTTGCTCATATGAATGTGGCCTTTGAAGGAAATGAATTATATATTGAACTCATCAGCCCGGCTTCAAACATTGTGGGCTTTGAACACCAGCCGCGTACCCAAGAACAGAAGGCTGCGGTGAAGGCGGCCATAAAAAAGATTGAAGCCGGAGAGATACTTTTTGCATTTCCCTCAGGTGTAGGGGGCAGACTGGTCAAATCCAAGGTTCATACCGATATCAACAATGATTCCGATCACGAATCCGATGAGACCAAATCACATGAACATGATGAAATGAAAAGGGACGCTGGGCACGAAGCTGAGAAACACGGCCATGAAGAACATCAGCATGGGGATGAACACGAACGCCACAGCGAATTTAAGGCCGAATACCACTTTGTATGCAAAAAACCGGAAAAACTTGTGTATGTTGACGTTGTGTTGTTTAGCGTCTTTTCCGGCATTGAACACATTGAGGTTCAGCTATTGGCTGGCACCAAGCAAACAGCTTTTAAACTGACCCCGAAAAAAAAGAAAATCCTTTTTAAGAATTAGATCCCAGCCTGCATGAATGGTTGCCTAATATTCGAATGAAAATGCCAAATACAAATAATCTCGACCTGACAATCGATTTATCAGGGCTGTGCTTCTCATGGGATAGCCATGATCCTTTGTTAGTAATTGATCATTTTCAGATAAAACGCGGAGAGCGGATCTTTATTGAAGGACCAAGCGGCAGCGGCAAGAGTACGCTGCTGAGCTTAATCGCAGGCGTTGTCACACCACAGAAAGGCACAATCACCATAAACGGCAAACTTATCAGTGCATTAAACGGTGCTGACAGGGACCGCTTCCGAGCGGACCACATCGGATTTATATATCAGATGTTTAACCTGATTCCTTATTTATCCGTAGTTGAAAATGTCACATTGCCGTGCCGGTTTTCTTCGCGCAGGCGAGAAAAGGCTGCAGCCCGATCTTCAAGTTTCGAAGCAGAAGCCATGCGTTTGCTAAAAAGTCTGGGTCTGGATAGTGTATCGGTCATAAATAAGCCTGCAAATGAATTGAGTGTGGGGCAACAGCAGCGAGTGGCCGCTGCCCGAGCGCTCATTGGCGCTCCTGAACTAATTATCGCCGATGAACCCACGTCTTCTCTTGATACTGAATACCGTAAAGCTTTTATTCGGCTGTTATTTCAAGAATGCGACCCGAACGAGACGACCCTAATATTTGTCAGCCACGATACAAACCTTGCTAATCTTTTTGATGAAACGATTCGGCTTGCTGACATTAACAAGATCTAAAATTGCAACCGCAATGATAATTGAGATAAAAACCCATGTTTGGTCTTGCCATTAAAAGCATGCGCAACCGAAAGTTCACAACGATTTTGACTGTTGTATCCATTGCATTGAGTGTGACCCTATTGCTGGGTGTTGAACGAATTAGAAAAGAGACAAGGAAAAGCTTTGCCAATACCATATCGGGAACCGATTTGATTATAGGGGCTCGGAGTGGACCGATACAGCTTCTTCTTTACTCCGTATTTCGAATTGGTAATGCAACCAACAATATATCATGGAAAAGCTATCAGAAAATTGCCCGAAATCCAAACATCAAATGGACCATTCCCATATCGCTGGGGGACTCTCACAAAGGCTATCGGGTCATGGGAACCAATACCGATTACCTTAGCTTTTTTCGCTTTGCAGGCGGACGCCCACTGGAAATGGCCGGTGGGAGAATGTTCGAGAGAGTTTTTGATGCAGTACTCGGCGCTGAAGTTGCCAAAGCTTTAGATTATCAGATCGGCGATCCGATAATCATTGCTCACGGGGCGGGAGATGTCAGCTTTATCAAACATGATGACAAACCGTTTAAAGTGGTCGGTATTTTAAAAAGGACCGGAACACCGGTAGACCGAACGATACATGTTTCCCTGGAGGGCATTGAAGCGATTCATATCGACTGGAAAGATGGTGCTCCTCCTCCCGGCCATTCTATTTCCTCGGATCAAGTTGTCAATATGGACCTGACACCAAAGGCCATAACCGCATTTTTCGTGGGGCTTAAATCACGTATTGCCGTCTTTAGTGTGCAACGTTTCGTGAATGAATATTCACAGGAACCGCTTTTGGCCATATTGCCGGGTGTAGCCCTGCAGGAATTGTGGGATCTTATCGGGGTTGCCGAAAATGCATTGTTTGCTGTTTCCGGCTTTGTAGTGGTCGTTGGTTTGTCCGGCATGCTCATTGCGCTGATGACCAGTCTCAATGAGCGCCGCCGAGAGATGGCTATATTACGATCGGTGGGGGCGCGACCGCTACAGGTGTTTTCGATGATCGTAGGCGAATCCGCCATGTTAACCTTCCTGGGTGTCATCGCCGGTATTGGCTTGTTATACGGACTTTTGTTTGTAAGCCAGCCATTGATCGCAACCAGATTCGGGTTATTTATTGCCATTGGCGGATTGTCAACATACGAATTGATTCTAATGGGGATCGTTTGTCTATCTGGTTGTTTAATTGGCTTGATACCGGGGTATCAAATTTATCGTTACTCACTAGCAGATGGTATGACGATACGAATATAAAATAAGGAACGTATTATGAAAAAGTACATTCAGATATTATTCATCATCGTTTGCACTTTATTTTATTTTCAGGCCCTGGGGGAACAGTTTCGTCAACTGTCGTGGGAAGATTTAGTGCCTGCGCACCTTTACTCTGAAGATCCCTTGGTCAAGTTAACCGAGGAACAAAAAAACACGGTCTATTGGGTCATCAACACACTCGATAAACTGCCGGAGAGAGGGCCTGAAACTGAAGAATACTACAAAGAAGTCGACAAAGCCATCCCGGAGCTGAAAAAATACGGAATTGATGTTACTGAGTTGATGGCAAAAAGAAAGCAATTTCAAACGGCCATTGTAGAGGAACTCAACGGGCAACGGGTTCGCATTCCCGGTTATCTCCTGCCGTTGGAAATGTCTGATACCGAGGTAAAAGAATTTCTTCTTGTACCTTACATTGGGGCATGTATCCATGTTCCGCCCCCGCCCCTAAATCAGATTGTTCATGTAAATATAGTTCAAAAGGAAGGTTACAGGGTCAAAACGATGTATGAGCCGGTCTGGGTCAGTGGTGAAATCTCTGTAAAGTCAATGGTCAAGGATCTTTATCTGGTTGATGGCTCGACCGGGGTCAGCATCGGATACACAATGCTAGCAAACCGAATTGAGCCTTATAAGAAGTAAGCTCTGTGGTAAAAATTAAATGAGTATTGAAAGAAAGTGGGATTTAATGATTCGTGGTCTTTAAAAAAAAGCCTCAATAAGATTTATCTGGAATCAGGGTTTTAGATTCCATGTTGCTGTCCACAAAACCGAGAAATTGTGTAAACCGGCTAACCAATTGTATTTTTTCTTAAATCAAAGCTATATAAATCTGCTCAAATTTGAACAGATCATAAATGATGGTTGTCAAACCAACTCAGTCAACCAGTCTCCTACCCGATTACCGAAAAACTACTGTTGCGATTAATCTGACGGTTGCGATGGAAGGCACCCGTATCGATGGTGAGACCTAAATGAGGCAGCCTGAATTTCATTGGGGCCGCATCGTGGTCATAGCCCTTTTCTACTTGGTCGATCAGTTCGGCCATCATGCCACCCACCACCGGGGCCGTTTTGAACTGGTTGCCGCTGGTCCCGATGGCCTGGTAATAGCCCTTTAAATCGGATTTGTCGTAGATTGGAATCCAGTCGTCGCTGACATCGTAGAGATCCACGATTCCTGATGGCTGGTTGGGAATCGGCAAACCTGGAATCCGGCGGGCCAGGCGAAATATCTGGGCTTTCCACTGGCTTTTGGAGACCTGGTTGTCGAAATTGTCCGGATCGACCCACTCCTGGGGATCACACGCCGGATCGACACTGCCGGTCAAAATCATATTGCCGGCTTCGGGCCGATAGTAAGCCCCGATATCCGCATCATTGGTATGATACCCTTCGGATTCGGGTCTGTAATTGTCAGGCGGCGGCACGACATGGACTTCGTGCCGCAGGGCGCGGGTTTTTATATTGTTGCTATCGCTTAATCCGGCCATTTCGGTGATTTTAAACGAATGGGGGCCGCTGACATTGACAATAATGGGTGCATCGATTTTTTCGCCGGTGTCCAGGGTTATTCCAAGAACTTGCTGATCATCGCGTCGAATGTCGGTCACCCGCCGATAGTATCTGAACTCGGCACCTTTTGCTCGGGCGGCACATTCGACGTTCTGGCTGGCCAGTTGGGGATCGCCGACATAGCCAGATTCGGGTGTATAGCAGGCGCCTTCCAGCCAGATTTCAGAACCATCCAAAAATTTGGGATCACCCGGTCGCCGGGGAGGATAGAATGAATGGAAATCGGCAACCGGGATTTTTTTTTGAAGCATGACCAGATCCCATTCTTCGTACTTTACACCAATACGGTCGAAATTAGTCTTGACCCGGGGCCAGTCGACCACTTTATTTTTGATAAATACCGAGCCGGTATTGTGGTATCCTGCCAGACCGCGGGTGTCTTTGATCCCGATATATTCACGCCAGTTATGCCAGTACCAGGCGCTCTCGTAGGCAAGGGCCACGCCATCGTGGGTGGAGTAATAGAAGCGCACATTGCCACAGGAGTTTGAGGTCGATCCGGCGCCAGCCGACGGTTGAAAATCAATATTTAACGTGCGGTACCCCTTTTTGCTCAGCTCTAAAGCAATACAGCAGCCGATGATACCGGCACCGATGATGATGGCGTTGTAATCTTTGGACATCGTTAATTCTCCATAGAATTGGTTTTAAAGCGTCGTCTCGCGTCCAATTGCTGCGTTGTCCTGCAGATTTAAATGCTCACGTACTAACGTGTACGCTCCGCTTTAAATCTGCAAGACGCCTTGCCCTTGAACGCGAGACGACGCCTTAAAACCAATTCGAGTAATTTTATGGTTTCACTTTGACATCTCTGTAGCGTCCGGGCCCGTAAAAAAATCCTTTCTTGGAGTATTCATTCACCAGATCCTGCTCAATGGCCCGATTATCTCCATTAAAAGCCAATCTAAATTTCTCCAGCAATTGATCCGTCTGCCGCTGTCCCAGAAGCCGTCGGCGCCGGGTGCTGCGAAACAAAAACCGGTCGGAAACCACCTGGGGCGGCAGATCATAACGTCGGGACCAGCGCAGCACCTTGGCCACATAATCTCTGATCAGTTTGATTTTATCGGTTATATTAAACGGGCATTTACCGAAAATTCCCGTCATGACTGAATAGGCAACACCGGTAACACCGCCGGCACCGATGCCTTCATAGGGAACCACCGGCAGACCGGCATCGTGATACAGCCAGGGGCCATTGATTTGATCGGGAAACAGATTGTTGGCCGGACCGCCGACAATGCGGACACCGGCGTTCGATAACCGAACCAGGTTGCGTTGGTTGAGTATATCCCGCAAAGCGCAGGGGCAAAAGATGTCGGCAGCAGTATCGTAAATATCATCCGGTTTCTTTAAAAACAGGGCCTGGCCGGAGGAAAATGCTTTTGTGCACTCGCGCTTAAAGCTGCTGCGGACTTTAGTGTCAGGCTCAGCAATAATAATTCTGGTACCGTGTTCTATCAGGTGCAGGGCCAGACGAAACCCGACCTCCCCAATGCCCTGGAGGGATACTGTCATATTTTCCAGCCGAGGGGAGTCCGGCAGACTGGCGGCCATTGCCTGCAGGCCCGGTAAACAGGCATCAGCCGTAACCGTCGCCGACGGGATGCCTCCCTGATAGACACCCAATGGGACAAGGCTCGTGGGGGCTACCGGCAGGGCGTATTTTTCCAAATCCTTAATCGACAGCCCCAGGTCGGCTGAAGTAACGATAAATCCCATGCGTTCATACGCTGCAAATATGGATCGCAGAACTTTCGGTTTGTGACGCTGATCGCCATAGACCGATATCTTGTTGCCGCCGCTGGGAGTTCGGACAACCTGGATTTTCATGGCCACCGCCAGGCTCATATCCATGGCGTCGGAAATAGCGGCTGCGCGATTCGGATAATCGATCCAGCGGATGCCGCCCGGCGCCAGAAAACGAAATTTGCCGTCGGCCCCGTCCACGACTGCAAAGGAAGGAACCGAGGTATAGCATACATAATCAGGATCATGGCCTTTCAGTTCAAATAATGCAGTGTGGTTGCGCCAGTGAGTCCGGCTTGATTTGGGCAGTACGCTTGGATGCCGAATCCAGCGCATGACTGCACCGTCCTCCATGGTTAAAAATCGTTGAGACAGCGGACCATCCGGTCTGGGCGGCATCGGAACGTCCAGAATTCCGGGCGGGGCAGCACCTCTCAGTTTAAATCTGGCTGCTTTCAGCGTGAGGGCGCCTGCAAATACATAGAGCCGGTCGCGTTCGCGGAACCAACCCATTTCCTCGGCTGAATAACCATATGCTTCTCTGGCAAATTGCAGATCTTCCGGGTCTTGAGAATCTAAATGGATTATTTTGCCGTTGGGGACCTCAAAAATTCGTTTGCGGCTGCTAAATTTTGAATTTGAATGCATAATAATACCAGTGAGTTAATTCAGGCAAAGGTTTCAGGCAATAAAAATGTCTAATGTCGATTGACGAATGTCGAATGGTGGAATCGCTTCACTCTTCACTCTTCATTCCATATGCCTGAAACCTGATGGGTCCAGTAAACGGCTAAGTCTCAGAGTTGCCGGAAAGTCTCGACCGAACAAACACCTGGGATGTTTATAGTATCTGACTCAAAAATTCCTGGGTGCGGGGATCTTCGGGAGCTTCGAAAAACACCCGGGGCGGACCATGTTCGACGATGACGCCGTTGTCGGTAAAGTACATGTGGTCTGCCAGTTCCCTGGCAAAGCCCATTTCATGGGTGACCAGCAGGCAGGTCATGCCTTCTTCGGCCAGATCACGAATGGTCACCAGCACCTCTTTTACCGTTTCCGGGTCAAGTGCTGCGGTTACTTCATCGAATAGCATTACCTCCGGGTTCATTGCCAGTGAGCGGGCTATAGCCACTCGCTGCTGCTGACCGCCCGACAGTTCACCGGGATAAAAATCTTCCTTACCCTCCAGTCGAACTTTTTTCATCAGGCCATAGGCACGATCTTTGACTTCTCCGGCATCCTGCTTCAAGACATGGATGGGAGCCATCATAATGTTTTGCAAGGCGGTTTTGTGAGGGAACAAATTGTATTGCTGAAAGACCATTCCGACGGTTTTTCTGAGCTCGAGTTTGTCCAGGTCCGGATCCTGCACCGCCATGCCTTTGACCCTAATGGAGCCGGAATCGATTTCTACCAGGCCGTTGATGCAGCGCAGCAGCGTGGATTTGCCTGAACCGGAAGGGCCGATGATGCAAATGACTTCACCCTTGGTCACATCAAAAGAAATGCCTTTGATAACCTGGTTGTCACCAAATGACTGATAAACCTCGGCAATACTGACAATGGGAGCGGCGTTGGATTTGGCGGCATTTTCGGTCATCCAATTTGTCCTTTCAAATATTCAGCGCGAATTTTTTTTCGAGCCGGATGGTCCACCTGGCAATCGGATAGCAGTAGGCAAAGAACCACACCAGCACAAAACTGTAAATGGGCACGAGCAGTTCCGGACGCCCTTCGGCCGCCAGGACCTGCCCCGCCAGGGTCATCACTTCTTCCACCCCGACGATGGACGCCAGCACCGTGGCCATGGTCAATATGGCATAAAGGTTCATCCAGGGCGGCAGCATGCGTTTGTAGCATTGGGGCAGGATGATCAGCCAGATTTGCTGGTGACGGGTGAATGCCAGAGAATCAGCCGCCTCCCACTGGCCGGATGGAATAGAATTGACGGCACCCCGCACAATTTCAGACACATTGGCCATGACCGGAAGAGACAACCCTATGACGGCTTTAATCCAGTCTGGAAACGGAATCCGCAAGCCCCCGATGGTAATTTCAAACGGGAGCATGAACATACAGTAAAACAGTAAAACCAGCCAGGGCGAGTTCCTGAAAAACTGTGTCAGAAACCTTGAGGATAACCGAACCGGAGGCAGCAGGGAGATTTGCAATACACCCAGAACGGACCCGATCAGGGTGCCGATGGCCATGGATAAAAAACTGATCAGGATATTGAATCCAAAGCCCTTCAAAAGCAGCGGTGTCCAGGCGATTATGGTCTTGATGATTGACGGTTGATCGCCGCCGTTTTGAGCGCCGGCGGCAAATGCACTGGCTCCGAAAATTAGAAACAGCCACAACAGATGAATTGCACGCATGTGGCCGATGGGCAGTTGTTCGAGATTGTGATCTGCGCTCGAAACACTGCTGTTAGAGGTCCGTATCGGTAGCAATACCGGCAGTTCGTGTTTGGGATTCAACGGCTGAGGGCGCATTTTACTATGGATCCGGTCCATTTATTGACTCCCGTAGCCCGGTATCTTCATGGCACGTTCCCAGCGGTTCATGGTCCATACCAGAAACCCGACCAACCCCACGTATGCGACCAGCAAAAAGGTCATCATTTCCCTGACATTGACATTGTCGCTCCAGATCTGGCTGCTGACATAGAGCATTTCGGGAACGGCGATGGCAAAAGCCAGGGTGGTGGTTTTGACCAGATTGACCAGATTGTTATTCAAAGCCGGCAGACAAACCCGGAACGCAAGCGGTAAAACGATATGAATGTAAGCCTTCAAACGGGTGTAGCCCAGCGATTCGGCGGCCTCGATGGTAGATGTGGGAACGGCTTCAATGCCCGAGCGAAATATTTCAACATTGAAAGAGCCGGCGAAAAAAGAAAGCGATATGACCGCCCAGGCAAAATTGCCCAGCATCGGTTCGTATCCCCCCCAATCATTTTGAACTTTGGGCATCAGGCTGCCCAGGGCAAAGTAAAAAAAATAAAGTTGGACCAGAGGCGGGGTGTTGCGGAAAAACTGGATGTACCCCTGTACGATGCGGCGAGTCCATTTCAGGCGTGAGCCCTGCAGCCAGGCACCCACGATGCCGATAATGACGGAAAAGACGAGGCACACCGCTGACAGCCAGACGGTGGTAAAAAATCCTTTTACCAGACGGACCCGATCGAATGAATCGTATATAAACGTGAGGTTTATGCCGGTTTCATCATAAAGCCATCGAAACCATTCGAAAAAAGATTCCATATATTGTGGGTTCCAAGGTTCAGAGTTCAGGGTTCAGGGTTGGCCAGTGCCTTTCGATAGCTGGAAGGTCGGACCCATTATTTTCAAACTATTGTCATGTTTTGCCACCGCAGTGTGGCAACTTTGGCCTTATTTCGTGATTCAGCCTGAAAAGCAAAATATTAAATTAAGCTGACATCCATCAACCTTGAACCTTTTAACCTTGAACCCTGAACCTTTTTTTACTTATTTTTTACCGGAATATTTTTTATGCATTTTAACGGCAAAAGGTGTCGGAACGATGTCGTATTTTTTCTCCAGCTCAATTATTCGTCCGCTGGCATGCCATTTCATGATCATTTCCGACATCATACCATAAAAGCGGTATTCACCATGCTTTACGGCTAAGCCCCATGGCGCATCGTCCATTGTGGGAAGCGGCATTTCGTAATCGCCCCATTTGGGGTCCTGTAGCTTGGCGATGATAAATGAATCGTCATAAACAAACCCGACGCAACGCCCCTGCTGCAGCGCATTGAGAACCTCCGCGGTGCCTTTGAAAGCAACGATCTTGGCGCCGAATTCTTTGGCGGTTCTCTTATTGTAAAATGCGCCCTGAATGCCACAGACCGGTTTGCCGCGAAGATCCTCCCAATCCTTGAGTTTCGCCTTTTTGGTTGACAGCACGTTGGTGCCGGATGAATAATAATTCGGCTGAAGGATGAAAACCATCTTGGCCCGATCGGCCCGGTCCGTCATCGTCGCAATCATCAAATCAATTTTGCCCTGTTTGAGAAATTCCATACGGTTGGAAGCCACTACCGGGACCAGTTCAAGTTTAACGCCAAGCATATCGGCGACTTCCTGGGCCAACTCCGGTTCGATGCCCACAATTTTGCCGCTGGTGCTCCGAAACCCATAGGGTTTATAGTCTGCCTTGACACCCACAATCAGCTTCCCCCGTTTTTTGATGTCATCGACCACATCGGCCTGCACGGACTGGCCGACCATAAAAACCGCAATTAAAGACAGTACCAGGATTTTAATCAGTCTAAAATTCATAACTACCTCCTTTTTGTTTAGTTCATTAATCCGCCCTGAAAAATAGCACACTCAGGCGGAATATTTGTGACAACCGCTATGCTATGTCGTTTTCGTTATTTTGCAGTCTTATTATTTATTGTCAAGTCCAAAAAATAAATTCTATTCACTTATATTTAGACCCATATTCTAAAAGCGCTAAAAAAGGCTCAAGCTAGCGGAAGTATGTGCCGATAATTTCCATGATTATGAAAACAGGGATAAATTCATGTATCTCGATTAATTTGTAATGAGGTGTTGGTTTCGGGGGCGAAACGTATTGAAAATAAGGAGAAAAAGATGGAGGCAGAGGACTTTTACCGGGTTATCAGCGAATTTGATTTTATTTGTGATGACATTGACGAAATTAAGGATAGCATTAACCTGACCAAAACAGAGGGTCAGAAGATTTCACAAGCCATCGTCAGCATTGAAAAAGCAAAGAAAATATTAACTGATCTTTTCCCGAACATTAAATCTTTAGACGAGGGTGTACGTGAAGATCTGGAGGAGGAGTTTGCAGACATGTGCTGATTTTTCCGCCTTCGATAGCCGGCATCCCGATCGGATTTCGAATCACTCACATGATCGGGCCATTATTACGGCAGGTGCAATTCGGGGCGACGGTTTTGGAACGACCCGCCGACTGAAACAGGCAGGCATCCACCATGGTAGCTAAAATTCTGACGTTACGCCATAATTTTGTTGGCCACAAGTTGTTTGTCCTATCTTTCAGGAGATTTTTACGGGACGACTGTTTTAATTTGTCTTTATCTGTGTCTTTTGTTTTCCTATTGTCAATTATCCCATTTGCCACCTTGAGCATCCTGCTTGTCGATTCTTTTCAAAAATTGTTTTTTGCACAAGCAAATTGGACCGGGCAGGTTACTGAAATGCTTGCTGATGAAATGAAACAGGTCATTCCCTTTGTTTCCAGGGAGTGGATGAAATCCCACGTGATTAACTCGAATGCCCACAGTTCATTTAGAATTATCAATTTTTTGATGTTGCCGATTATCAGCGGGCTTATTTTTAAAACGCTCGAGACATCCTACCGTAAAATTTTCCGCTTACCGGCCCGCCACCTTTTGTTTGGACAGGCTGTTTACGTCATCATGAGCATCTTTGCCGTGCTGCTGATCTTTATATCCAATTTTACCTGGATCATCATGTCCACTTCGATCACCCAATTTTTGAACACGATCAACAAGACGCCTTACCTCGAAAATTTCTACCAGTTGGCAGTAACTTCGGCCAATTCTTTGCAGATCAACGGGGCATCGGTGCTGGTTCTAATCGGATTTTTCCTGGCCACCGTTAAGCTATTTTTGAATGTTAAAATCAAGCTGCGCCACCAATTAATAGCAGGACTTATTTTTTGCCTGTTGTGGATACTCGCCCGTAATTTTTTCGGCTTTTACGTACAGAATGTCACAGAAGTTAATTTACTCTACGGATCACTTTCCTCGGTTATTCTGATATTGATGTGGATTTTTTATTCTTCGATGGCCCTGCTGTTTTCAATAGAGGTCATGCATGTGCTGCACTGTGGCAATTGGCAATATCGCTGGTGGTAGGTAATTTCCGGGTTACGGGTTGCGAGGCTTGTAAGCAGAGGGCAGAGGGTTATGCATAGATGGCAGGTTGCGGGTGTATCGATGATTTTAGATTTCGGATTGATGCAAGGAAATTACTAAAAAAAAATGTGCAACGCAGTTTGCTATCCTAAAGTCCGCTTTAACTGAATCATGATAAACTTCCTTTAATTCTTCCTAATATATATTCTAAGCTACTACGCTTTTTTCGAGACTGTGCTCAGTAAAATTGGCTCGTACGGGGCAGCTATGGCGCAGTTTATAGAATTTAGGTTTCGGGTTTCGGGTGTCAGGAAACCGAGGTGCTAAATCCTGACACCTGATACCTCCTATATCAACGCTTGTGGGTTAACATCGACAACAAATTGTCGATATAATTTTATTAAGCGTCTATCGTCTTTGAATTTTCCGGCGGCTTCCGCTACTTTAATTATCCAAGACACCCTCATTAACGTTGCATTTATATGAAAAACCACATATGGACTTGATTAATTGCCTAAAATATAGAATATATTACTTGAATTTTTCAGCCAGATAACTCCCAACCATTCCCGATGTTTTGAGGACCGTAACATGCTTATCTATTGGCGAAGTGCGATTCTGATATACCTTGTGGTGGCTTTTTTGGGTTGTACCGGCGGCAAACCTACCCTGTGGGGTCACTTTCACGGTGATCCATCGAACCAGGGCCTTCAGCAAATCGACAGTGGCTTCGCGCTCTCCTCGAGTTGGAGTTCAAATCCATACAGAATTACCAGCTCCTCACCGGTTATCGGGCTGGACTTTCAGCAACAGGAAGTTTTATATGTCGGTACCACTAACGCTAAATTAATCGCGATCCGGACAACTGATGGAACCGAAAAATGGCAGCGAACCTTGGGGGGTGCTGATTCAAATACCCGAATTGTGTCATCCGCATCAGTTTCAGATAAAGGCGATATCTATATTATCACCAATCGTAAAACCGCTGCCGGAAGGATTCAGAGCACCCTCCACAAAGTCGATCAATTCAGCAATTCGAAATGGTCATTCGCACTTCCGGATAATGGGTTCACCACCGGATCCCCCAAGGTGATTACCTCACCGAACGGCACCCTGATCTTCATATATGTGTCCGTCGGGATGGTCGATAATATTCAGGGTGAACTAATGGTGCTGCGCGACGAAGGTATCCAGGCGCAACTGATCGACCATAAATCACTCGGCATATGTCGATTTGATATCCCGGGTGCCCGGGCGAATTTCGATGATTTTATGAGTACTCGGGACCAAACCTGGGATATGATTGGTGACTTTCCCGTAAAAAATGATGCGAGCGACATTGGTCTGCCGGACCGGTTTGTTGACCCCACTGCAGCGGTTTTCACGGCTAAGGCGAATCCTTTGATTGCCATCGCGGACAATCTATGCAGCATCGGTGTGTATGAATGGAACGGGGCCGAACTGTCGGTACTCTGGCGTCAGGAGCACGACTTTGACAGGCATTCTTCGACTGCCGTTTTGCCCAATGGTTTGATGGTATTCGGGCAGCATGATGGTAAAGTGATGGCCCATGATGTGCAAACCGGTGTAAAAATGTGGGAGTTTGACGCCGGCCAGGCGGTTCTAGCCACCCCGGCCGGATCCCCGGGAGAGCTGCTTTTTGTGATGGCCAAAAACCACCTTCAGGCCATCAATGCTGCCGACGGCACGCTAGTTCATGACGCCCATTTTGCAGGCAAACTACCCTTAATGGGATCGACGCATTCATCCCCGGCCGTCACAGCTAACCTTGTTTATGTCGCGTCCTTTGAAATGTTAACCACCACCCATGATCTCAAGACCCGGGCCTCCGATACTAATTTCCAGGGCAATGGCCTCTCATCAGTTGCCATCGGCCGGGATGGGGCCGTGTATGGTGTGGCTTTTGACGGCACCATTCGAAAATATGCGGGGACGGAATGATTTGAATTCGGAATCTGGAATGGGGAAGTCGGAATGGGAGTGTCGAATTTCGAAAGTCGAATGATAAATTAAAGAAATCTATCCATTTCTGTCCTCACTCTTCTGTCATCTGTCCGCTGTCTTCTGAATTCTGTCCTCCGTTTTCTGCCGGCTTTACATCTGGATCGGTTGGCTGCAGTAGTTTCAATATCTCCTCCCAGTTTTTAACGACCTTGCCATCCTTGCTTTTTTCAAAAGTATATCGATGCTCAATGTGTTTTTTGGCTGCCGAAATCAGGGCGGCTGATCCGATAACTCCATACAGTTGTACACCCCTCTTTTCCAATATTTTAAAGGTATTGGGACCCCGCCAGCGTAAAATGACCGATTTGGGGAAGTCTTCCTTTTCAAGCCAGTTTCGGCTGACGCTTTTGCCGACATACCGGCTCAGATAGATGACTTTGTAAACTTTGCTGAGGGCCTTGACGGCCTTGCGGCTATCTGCCCGGAGTTCTTCTGAAAAAATCGTATCTTTAAATGCCCCTTCGACGTCGATGATGACCGCCCGCTCGCTTCGGCGCATGACCAGGATTAGTCCTGATGAGCTGTTTGCGTTTGCGCGTGCAGTTATTTCCCAAAATCCCGGTTTTTGGGGAATGTATTTTAAATAGCCGTAGCCGTCGCCTCCGGTTAAAATCCTTTTTAAATGGCTACCATCCAGGTACAGGTCGACCAGGCGGCCACCCTCCGAAAAGATCCTTCCCCTGGTTATTATCTTGATTCTAATCGGTGTATGAACGGTGTTCACGCCGTCAATCACGTCAACCTCACCGCGGGTGACGGTGGCGTTGGTCAAAATTAAAGTGCCCGTGATAACAATCGATAAAATTAATCTGTTGAATGAGAGGATCATCTTGTTTCAGTCAATTTTGGATTTTATGGATTAAAATTATACGGTTAAACCCTGCATGTCCAGAAATTAAATACAAAAAGTTAAAATTTTATTTCCTAGGATAACTAAAAAATAGGATTTAAAATGGACATTCATAGTTCATCGTGAGAAGATTTATAAATTCATCCGCCCTGGAAAACAGATTAATGACTGAATGGATAGAACCGAATAATATGAAGGATTGGTCGCGCCGGGTATTTGCCCTGCGGCCGATCCTGCTGACCTTGTTGGTTTGCTGCAGCATTATTTTGGAAATGCGGCTTGACTGGGTGGAGCGCACTTTGGGCGTTTACCTGGTAACTACCAATTCCGCCAGACCTGAAACCGGAGCGGTCTGGGAAAAAGGCCACCGAACCCGCACGGCACAAAGGAATCTGGAGAAAATTATCACCGATCGCCAAACTTCTCAGCGAGAAGCTCGCAGCGCCGAGACGTTTTCACAAATTGCCGCCAGTCTCACCATGGGCCAGGGGGCGATGCTGTCGGCCGAGCGATTCCGCCAGCTTTACCTCGAAATGCCCCGGTCCGTCTCCCGGGAACTAATTTCAACTTTTGACCTGCTTGAAATTGCCGGGCAGGGAAAATGGCGTCGCACTTATTTTGAAAAAAACGGTGACGATCTGGTTGCCTATCTGTTGGATGCGGAAAATCGAGTATTGCGCGAGATTGATGTCCGTTCCAATGTATTGCAACAAATGGGCCGCAAAGAAAGTATAACGGCCGAAACACTGGAAGCTTTACCAAACTTTAAAGACCGTATATACACGGCCGAGCATTTTTTTGAGGCTTTGATCTCTTTGCCAGAAGAAATCCGCCGCAGTGTGATACTGAATCCGGAAGCGCTGTTAAAATCCTCCGGCCAGATTGTACGGGTCGGGATATCGGATGAAGCCGTGTCGGGATTCATCGAAATGGGGTTTGAATTTGTTATCGGCACCCGACGACAGGTATTTATGGCCCAAGGCCAGGAATGGGCTGTCTGGAAATTGCGAGCATATTTAGCCGGGAAGGACGCCACCGGGGCATCGGTCAATGCGTACCTGGAGGAGCATACCCCACGATGACGCCTGGCATTGCAATTTTGCGTCGGTTGAGCAGCCTTTTTTACCTGGGATTGCTGTTGTCCGGTCTGGCCGCTGCTCTGGGGGTGGCGGGGTTTTATATGATGGTGAGTGATCTGCCGCGCGTGCCCGAACCGCTTAACCGCATCATTGAAACGCCTCCCACCGAGATATTTGCCGCCACCGGTGCAAGGATTATGCTGCTGGGCGGACGTGAAGCCATACCTCTAAACCGGATATCCCCTTTTTTTGTCCAGGCGGTTATTGCAACTGAAGATCATCGATTTTGGGAACACCATGGCGTCGATAAACTACGCACTTTGAAGGCGTTGTGGATAACGCTTTTTGAACCGGGCAAGATTCAAGGCGCCTCGACCATAACGCAACAGCTGGCAAAAAATCTATTTTTCAGCTTCCGGCGAACTTATACCCGCAAAATTCGGGAGTTGCTGGTTGCCTTGCAAATCGAAGCGCGTTACACCAAACAAAATATCCTCGAAGCCTACCTGAATCAAATTCCGTTCGGAGTCGGCGCCCACGGGATTGAACAGGCCGCCCGATTTTTCCTCGGAAAACCGGCTCTGGAGCTGAATTTGGCTGAAGCGGCCCTGCTGGCCGGATTGCCCAAATCACCGACACGCTACAATCCCTACCGCCATTTCGAGCGGGCTAAAAAACGCCAAAAAATAGTGCTGTCAAGAATGCTGGCAGTCGGGTTTATTTCGCCCCAGGAAGCCCAAAATGCATTTCAGACCGAGTTGAACCTCCAGCCACGTGCCGCTGAATCCCGCGTCGGCAGCTATTTTCTGGATGTCGTCCTGGATACCCTGGAAGATCGATACGGCCCGGACGTTGTTTATCACGGAGGCTTGAAAGTGATGACCACCCTGGATCCTCAGCTGCAGGCACTGGCAATCGATTCTCTGCAAACCGGACTGGCAAAGCTCGATCAGACCCTGGGCATTGACGACGGTCGGGATAATAACCCCTTTCAGCCGGAGCTTCATCCCCAGGGGGCCCTGGTCTCAATTCAGACCAACTCCGGTGCCGTTAACGCCCTGGTGGGTGGCCGCGACTATTCGGAAACCGAATACAATCGCGCCATTCAAAATCAGCGTCTGCCGGGCTCCGGATTTAAGCCGTTTCTTTTTTACGCGGCGTTTGAGCAATTGGGGTTAAATCCGGCCACGGTGGTAGTGGATAAAAAAGTAACGATACCGGTCAACGGCGCGCCGGATTGGAGGCCGCGCAATTTCAGCCGGAAATACGAAGGTCCGATGATCTTGAAACGGGCATTGATGAAGAGCGTCAATTCGGTGGCCGCCCAACTGGTTGAACGCAGCGGCCCGGAAGCCGTTATAGAGATCGCCCGGCGCTGCGGGATTATAAGCCCGCTGAAACCGGTCTATTCAGTTGCCCTTGGAACCTCCGGGGTCAGTCCCCTGGAAATAGCGTCCGCCTTTGCCACCTTCGCCACCGGCGGCATTCGCCATCAGCCTTTTTTAATCCGGCGGGTGGAAGATTCCCTCGGACGGATTCTTGAAGAACATATTCTCGGTGGCCAACGAGTTTTGGATGCGGCGATCACCTATCAAGTTGTGGATATGATGCGCGGTGTCATTGACGAAGGTACCGGCTCCGTGGTGCGTCGCCTGGGCTTTAATCTTCCGGCCGCGGGCAAGACCGGAACTACCGATGATTACCGCGATGCCTGGTTTGCCGGTTTTACGCCCAATTTGAGTGTTGCGGTATGGGTCGGCTTTGATCGGGGTAGCGGGATGCGGGATAAAAAAAACAGGGGCATTACCGGTGCCAGGGGAGCGGCTCCCATTTGGGCGGATTATTTGACCCGGGCCACCGATGGCGAGCCCCCGCGGGAGTTTTCAATTCCGGCCGATATCCGGGTCGAAAAAGTCAATCCCGTGTCGGGTGCGGTTGCCGGGCCCTGGACCGGCCAGTCGATGCGGGTGGCCATGCGCACCGGCCGGGATAGCGGTCAGGATCCGGTATTTCCCACCGCAACACCGGATTCTGCCGCCGGAACTAAGAATCAGTCAACGATCGTGGAAGAAGATTTGGCGCCGGAAAGATGATTAGAATGCCGATTGTCGAATGGCGAATGAAAATGGTATCTATATGAGTATCTTGAAGTATTATTTTTGCAATACATAAATGAGTAACTTAAGTTTCGCACCCCCTGACAAGGGTTTACGTCTAACATTTATCTTTTCTTATTACTTCTCTATAGTAGTAAAGGGCTCCTAATTATGATATATGTAA
>Ga0056115_1000456_pt1 | contig 18522 bp, 9 predicted proteins | sample WorMetOlspDAHAB1_FD_77007 | JGI IMG/M metagenome (GOLD analysis project Ga0056115, IMG submission 77007) | Marine gutless worms symbiont microbial communities from Max Planck institute for Marine Microbiology, Germany - Olavius sp. DAHAB.1 ...
ACCCGAGAATAATATCTCATGCTCTAGCCGGCAAAAATAGTCAAGAGCCGCGATCTTGCGACACGTTTGTCGAGTGTGGGAGTTCTCGAAGGGAGTTTTATGACAATAGTACAATATTGGCGCTCACTTCAAATACATCTATATTCGACACATTTGCGACACTGGCGCCCAACGTGGGACCGACGTCAAACATTTCCATACTCGACAAGTTTGCGACACGTACTCGACAACATTTGCACGGCTGTCATCCGGGCGTGCCTCCGATGTTTAACCCCTCGACCAACACAGCAATTTGGGTCGCCTCAGAGGCGGCGACCCGCGGCGTGCATGGCTGTGGAAGTGATGATATGGACGAGGACATTGTTGCGAATGGGGATATGTGTATTGCGGCTTGCTAACTGAAAGAAACATGATAATGCACATACACAACTAGACCGATCATATAGGCCCTACAGTTGGTTAAGTTGGATGGATGAACATGAACATGAATTTATTCAACCACAACAACAACAGTGCAGATGATGTGCATTGTGCAGCTCTATATAGTTGTGGCTGCTGAATAGTTAGGCTAGCTAAACCAGCACTTAAAACTATCCATTAGACAAAGTGAGAAAGCAGAGTGGAACAAAGAGCATGAAAACATATAAACACAAAACACACGTAATGCGCAATTCAATAATTAAAAATTTACTGAAATCAATATTATTTTAGAGACGAACGAAAACAATGAAGAGAACGGAAGTCATCGCTGTCCAGTGGAAGACTGTTACACACATTTACAACACGACATGCAAAGAAACGTTCCCTAACATTGATGCGGCTATGATTTACGTACAATTCATATGGATTACCACGAGTAGAAGAACATGTGTTGTGAAGAAATTGCTAAATTCTAGCCTGATAATATTAAACATAATTTTATAGCCAACGTAGGCCTCAGTTCATTCATTGAAGCTTTTATTTAAGTAGCCATTAATAATTCATATAAGCATTAAATCACCGGGTAAGGATTGAATTCCATCTGAATTGACAAAACAAAACAAATTTCGTTGTGTCGAGTCGTTTCAAGACGAGTCAATAGAATTTGGGCCTTAAAAGTGCTGTCGCCAGTCGGTACATTGTTGGCGATTAGATATTTTTTTGTTGTGAAGCGATGTTTGTTTACATTCTGTAGTATTTTATTGCTGGGTTTTGTTTTGTCGCTCGCCATAGCCTTCTAGCAGGTTTACCGTTATTTCTGTCAATCTAATGTGTCTGATAGACTGGTTATTTGTGGCTGGTTGTTTTGTTAGCTTCTGGCAAACACTGGATATGCAGAAGAAACCACCTAACGGCGTTGTTGTGTACTGTATTTCGTGACATTATGCGCTGTTGAGTGTTTTTTGTCGGTCAAACTTAGTCGCTCTCTCCGCTTTACTCTGAGCGGTGTCGCATGTAGCACTGTCTTCAACAACAGTGTTTGTAGGGAGCTCTGGTACAAGTGTAAGTAACTAGGTAGAAAAATCTGCGTCTTAGAATACGTAACCAAATAACTAATAATTAATAGGCTAATAGTCACCAAAAACTCTGCTTAACCCTAACCCTACTACTACCAATAGCTGTTCTATGGAGCAGTTACGTGCACTTCTACAATAGCGCCCGTCTGTAGCTTGTTTGGTTTTGGGGTTTCTCTGGTAGAAGTTTACCGTTTAGCTATTCCTGAATCTAACACTGATGCTAACCCTAACCTACTACAGAACAGCCATGTGATGATTTGGCTTTGTGACGAAATGATTGGTACCTGTTTGTTTCACTGAATAAAGTGGAAATCCCTATGCGGTGATTTTCTCCTGTGGAGTCGGGAGTTTGGGTTTTTATTATTTGCTTTAGATTCGGTGCGTGGATTGAAGGAACCTTGAAAAGAACTACTATGTGAATGAACGTTTTTGATGTGACAGAAATGGCTGCAGCATCGGATGGACAAACTGATCACGACATGGCTACAGGTGGAACGGGAGGTCCCGGTCGGCAGGAAATGGACCAAGCAGATGGTGAAGCCGTTAACTCTAACACACGACAGCAGCCGCAGACAGTGACTGACTCCAACAATGGGCGTCGTCGTACCGCCGTGTTTGTACATGGACCAATGTTCACCGTACGCGATCGTGTATTCCATGCGTTGTTCTACCGCCTTGCCCTCATCTACTCGAGAGCCGTCCCTCACAAGTTGCGTCGAGTCATAGAGTTTGCGCTGCTGTTTGAGGTGCCACTGCTGCATCATCGCTTTCGTGTTATTAACTAATCTTACACTGCTTCTTATTGTGCTAATAATAGTAGTAATTATAGTAATAAAGGCGGGAATTGTGGTGTCAGTTTGGCATTATTGATTCTCTTGTTCTTACCTAAAAACCCTGTAGTTGTTACCTAAAAATCTGTAGTAGTTACCCAGTACCTAGAAAAATCTGTAGTGATATATGTGAGTTGGGGAGAGCCGAAAGAGGATCCAGTTTTTAAGAAATTGGTAATGTGCCACCATCACTGGCATATTTATTATTTGTGCATGTAATAACTACTTCCACCTACCGTTCGGAACTCAGTACCGGACAATGTCGTCAACTCGGACACCTTAGCAACTTTTAAAAAGCGACTGAAAACTCACCTTTTTTACTGCATCATGTGAAATGTTCTTGCCACCGAGCGCCTCTGCATTTCTTATCATGGTGTTATACAAGTTTTACCATTGTATTGTATATTATTGTGATCGGGTGCATAAATGAAATGTGATATGCAGCATCACTGAGTTGCACCATGCACTAGTGTGTGTAATGCTGATTTCAGGCGCTGATATCATTGGCTTTGCTGACATATGTTCACTATGCATTTACTCGCCACCCGGTCAGCTGTCTGAAGCATCTGGCGATGAATGAGCACAGGTGGCCGCATGACGGAATAGTTCGCGTGGAAGTGTTGCACAATGCACCGCGTGACTACACTCTGATGGACTCTTATCAGAAAGAATTCAGTTCCGCCGCTCTTCACAGGCGTTACCTGTACGACGAATCGTCCGATCCAGTACCTTCGGCCCGCACTGGTTAGTTCAGAAGTTGCATGGGTTAAACAGGCTGAAACAATGAAAATGGTCTTTTTCGTCAACTGCGGACTTTTTTGTTCTAAACATAAATGAGAATTAGTTATGTTTTTCGATTTCTTCCCAGATGTTGCACTTTTGAGTCAGACTTTTTATGCTAGATGTCATTTTTTTACTTTTTGCTTGTCGTTAAATTTTTTTTTCTGAAAATTTCTGACATTATTTTGAGTTCTTGATTAAGTTCTCAATTTCAAAATTAATTACAATAGTTGAGTTTGGTCAGCTGTGAGCTTTCGGGGGCAATCTCACAGAATGTGCCACCAGGGTATTTTTGTCAGTGGACAGTATGCAGAAAACTAATTACTAAAAACTTAGGTTTGTATTGCTGTAAGACAAAATTTTTCAAACTATGCTGCTCGGCAGTTTTTGTATCTGTAAAATCATGTTCTATGTTTGCTACATTTATAATTCACAAATAGCTGAGTGAAACTTGAAAATGTTGATGTTTTGTTGTTTTATATGTGTTCAGCTAATCAAACTACAGATGATTTTAACTCGACAAAGCTCGGCTTTTGCGTACGAACCCCAGACACTATTTCGGTTTTTGTAGCTTGTCAAATCAGTCAGTTGAATGGACCACTTCAAGCAGTGACAAACGATGTAGATAAAAACATGAAGTGAAAGCAAACAGCTAAAGAGCTGACTATTGAAATGACAGAAATTGCAGTCTGCAGTGTTACTGGTCAGTAAGTAAGTGCGTAAGTAAGTAAATAAATAGTAGATATAGCACATAGTCATAGCATCTTTAATGCGCCCGATACTTTGTGTCTAATAGCGGGCAAAAAGAAATGTCTTTAACTGGCATTTAAACTGGCAAGTTCAAGTGCCAGATCACGCAAACAGTCTGCGATAGAATGCCAGACCAAGGGTCCTGCAACTCTAAACGCGCGTCGCCCAAGACCAGACAGTTTGTAACGAGGTACTAGCAGCAGATTCTGATTATCAGATCGCAGTTGTCTCCGAGAAGCCACATCAGCAACTAATGTACACAGTTCAGAGAGATACTTTGGAGCGGTGCCGTGCAAGCAGTGATAAACCATGTGTGCAATGATCGCTTGGAAGCTGTGTTTGCTGTGTGCCCAGATTCTGCAGCAGAGCAACGTGATCAGGCATCTGAGAGCGGAGTCAAGTCGCAAAATGTAGTTGGTAGCGGTAACGACGAAGCTGACAAGTCCGATGTTGTCGTGGAATTAAGTGACAATATTCCTCAGTCCTCCACCGATGCTGATGACGATGCCAAAGTCCCACGGTCGGCTGATGATGACACTGCGAAAGTCCCGGCGTCTGCCACAGCTGATCAGCACATCGTTGATATGGACAATGTCACTGCTGCACCACAAGTGCCTTTCCTTGCTTCAGTTCTTCAACACTTGACGCAGCTGCTTAACGTTGTGGATATTTTGATGGACGGTGTTGATGTGGATGACGATGATGACAGCACGGCATGTGAGTTATCCACTGATTCTGCCTTTTGTTCAGTGCTGTTTACCTACTTGTTGGCTCAGTGTGGTTCTCCGGGATTAGTAGAATTAAGCCCACCTCATTTCCTGTCCGAGTGTCCCAAGAGGTGACTAATTTAAGGTAGTTGTACTTGTTCATGTTCATTGTGTTGTCTTTAAAAATGTGTATTTTCTGTTTCTGGCACATTTTGTATTCGTTCTCTTCTCTGTCTCTCATCTTACTTGAATTCTGCAGCACGCAGCAGGTAATATTTTTAACTTACTCGCTATTAACTGTAACAGTGTTGCATACTTTCTGAAGGCACAATATTGCCTGTTTGTGCTGTAAGTGCCATTAAATCCCAACTAACTGACTCATGTCCTTCCTATGTAACAGATTCCTCATGCTGAAAGAGATATTGAACAACAGCTGTTGTAAGTTGTATCTGTGCACTTGCATCTCTGGAACAGCTTTCCGCCTGAGTCGTCCGCCTCCCTGACAGATTTCTGCCACAAATTAAAGACATAGGCTACTCATTCCACCAATCATTCCCAGACATTTTGCTGTAACTATCAACATACCATATTGACTTCGGTTTCGTGGACTTTATAATGACACCTGTTACTTTAGCCACGTTAAAAAGTCTGGTTTGATTGATTGATTGGTGTGTCTGTGTTGCAGTGATGAATGATGGCCACATTTTTGAGTTTGCTTCGGAGTTTGGGTTCCTGCGAATGTCGCCAAAGACGAGGCGTCGACTCAACATCACAACACAGCTCGTTGTGCTCGGTAAATATGGTGATTGTTAGGTGTCGCTTGAAGTCTCTTTTGCCAAGTATTCACGACTCTTTTGTGCCTGTTTTTTTTACAACTAACTTTTTTTAAACCCTAACACTAACATCTAACCATTCTGAGCTTTTCTTGTGGTCTTCCCTTGTGGTGTTTAGTAGTACCACGGACGTTCATTTGAATTACTGGCTTAGGCAGATTAGACCTGCACCACATCTTCATGCTAAGACGTCTGAATTTTTTTAATTCTGCCTGAGGTATACGGATCACAATATTTTGCTTAGTATTTTATGGTCTAGTATGCGTTTGAACTGCTCTCTGATTGGATTTTATTGTCTGTTTGCAAAGGGCAGAATAAGCCAAGCTATTGTCTGTTGCTAATATATGAGGACTGTTAGGCTGTTGAACTGATCTGGCTTTTTATTTTTTTATGTATCTGTGCAATTTTTTATAGTTCACCTCTGCCTCTGGGCGTAATAGAAGTCGTCATTTGAAGATCCAAGATGTGCCACTAAATTACAACAGCATTTACTATTTGTTACATATGTATGATATGCACTGTTGTGTATATACTGATTTGTCGTATTTTATTATTCTTTTATTTTGCTTTTTCAATCATTGAGTGTTTAATTCATTGGCGTATACTTCTGTTATTGTGATATGGTATTAGGTAAATAAATAAAATAAAATACACATAGCTTTAGATTGCTAGTAAGCTTGAGGGAACTTGTCAGTTTGGCTTTTTCAATGCATAAATCAGCGCAGTGTATGCACCCGTTGAGTTTGTGACTTGTCTGTAATTAGCCTCAAAATTTGTCATTCCAGTTTTCATCTTCTAATGTTGATTGTTGTTGCTGAATTCATTGGGGGAGGGGAAGCAGACCACTGTGGTGTGTGCATTAGGAAATGTGTGATCGCGAAGATTGTCTTATTGTTTTATTGAAATTTGTTAGTCGGAAAGTGTCTCGATGTCTTTGAACTTTGCGCAACCCACCTAATGTCTTTGTGGTTTAGTGTTTACAATCTGCAGCATTTTGTGGTTTAGGTCGTTGTACCGTAGGACATTGGATGTCGTCGGGCATATACTCGTGCAAGATAAGGCCAGGCTGTATGTGTATCTGTTGTCAGATCCGGCTCACGACGAGTGTTTCGGTGGAGTTCTGAGTCAGTTTCTGCTCGATGAGTTGCTGGGCTACGACGATGTCATCCTCTACAGTCTTAAACAGCTTGCGGACAACCTGCCCAGCAAAGGTGCATTTCTATCCTGTCTGTTTCAGTGAAATTGACGATGTGATGATGACCAAAATAAGCATGTCTCTGTTGGATTATGTAATCACTAGCTGTCAAACAGTTTTTCGCCAGCCGTGCTTTTTCTGTTGCTGCGCTGACCATTTGGAACTCACTGCCGGAATATGTCATCAACTCAGGCACCTCGGCAATTTTTAAAAAGCGAATGAAAACTCACTCACTGTTTTGCTGCGTCATGTGCAACGTTCTTGCCAGATTTCTGATAGCAACAAGACAGTTTTCAAATGCATCTGCATTATGTATTAATTACTGTTATTTAGTCACATATATTGTAAATTGTTGACAGTTTGAAGCAGCGAATGACAGCAGCTGCTCAGTTGTAACAACACTCCGCTGTCAGTGTCAGTTTGTTCATGCGTCAGTCAGTAGGAACTGCCAAATGCACTATGTGTGCTAATGCCGTGAAAAAAAGTTGAACATTTTCAACAAGTGTGTTGAAACAGCTTTCCATGATGACTGTTCCGTGCAGTTAGACCGCAAGTCGGACTGCGCTGTATTGTGTTTTATTGAAGGGGTTTTCTCAGGTCAAAAATGTGGGGTGGATGAGCTCAAGCCTATAACGAGGCTCTGGGGCGGAGCCCACAGTGGAGTCCAGGGGCAGACCCTTGTCGGAGGGGGAGAGGGGAGGTCAGAGGGTGAAGCCCCCGAGTATGAAAACCTTTCACCCTTTGGATGCCCAACTGAAGCAGCAAATTCGCCTCATTCTCCGTATTTTGCATACTGGCGAGTCAAGCTCCAAACGTGACTGACCCCCTACCCTCTAAGCCCCGTAAAAACTCGCCTGATTTTCATCACATTCAGGAACAACCTCTGGCAAAAGTTGGGTGGTCATGTCCACCACGTGGTGATGCCCCTGTTTTATTGTATTGACTGCATGACGAAGACCATGCTTAGTGGTTTAGCCAGTCGTCAGTGCTGGAAGCGTTGTGTGGATGTGGCAGGGTATTGTCGCAGCATATCAACTGGTGATCACTTTAAGTTTGTCGACATGTCTATCTCACGGCTTTGCTACATACCAGCACTCTTCCTCATGATACTCTTTGTAAGTATCGTCAGCGTCACATGCTTCTCCGTGATTGTCTCAGCTTGCCAGAGAATTTTGCTCTTAACGTGAACATACTCACAAGTTGCAGGACTACGCCAGCCTGGGCAGGGTTAGGGAGAATCACGTGTAGGCATGGCATTGTTGGGGCAGTGTGACCTGTGAGCTAAAAGAAACTGGACAAAGACTGCTCACCACACATTCACCTCGGCTTTATGACAACACACACATGCGTTGTGTGGTTGAGCATTGGGCCTACTCAACACCTCAGTTTGTGGTGTCCGAACAGTCGGTCAGTACTGTCCTTTGCGGATAGCCGTCAACAAAAACAACTGTGTGTTTTGGTTACAGCAAGAACAGATCAGCTTTATGACCTGCCAGAAATGTGAGTCTTGGGTCATTAAAATTAAAAGCATTAGCATCAAGCGAAAATAAATTGTCCGTCTTTATGTTACATTCAGTCAGAACTACTCAAGTCGTTTGACTGCAGTATGGCTGTCCCTTTAAATCCATTACTTACCATTAGTACACCTGTCGCTGTATTGCTGCCAGTGCATTTGTTATCAAATAAACCACGCAGATAAAAAACAAAACTTGAGCCACATTTGATTATGCTGAATTCGTTGCAGGTTAGCTTACTTTGCCCTGCTGATTTATTTGATTACTGTTGTACAGGAGATGTGGTGAAAATGTTTAAATAAGACAAAACAGAAGTTGGAATTGAAATTAAAACGTATTTGTTCTGCTGTTGCATACTATGTCAGTCCACACTGTAGCGAGCTCTATGATTGCTTTTAGTTTGTTTATATTATGTTAATGTTAAAAATTGCCGTGTTACAACTGTTTAGACAATGTCAATATCGATGCTGCTGCGGTACTCTCATCATCAAATTTTCGTTTTCATCGGTAAGTTGCCTGCTAAGCTGTCATCGCTTTCATTTGTTTCTGTTAATGCGTCTCTAAACTGGAGATGTACTAAATAGTCGTTTTTATTATTTGGCCGAATAAGGACATTTTGCAATTTTCAGTGGCTGAATATGAATACAAATAGTGTTTGATATCGGAAACGTTAACGGGTGTTAAAAAATTTCTTATGTGTGCACACTAATATAGAGTTCCATGTCACTACTGCAGGTAGTAGATGGTAGGGACTACTTTACAAATACTAGAGATGTGCAAATCGCACAATATTTATATTGAAACTGCTGGACAGTATTCTTTAAATGTTCTTTTACTCCTTGTCCTGTGTATTATACACCTAGCCACATTTTCTAATGCAACATGTTGGTGTGCTTGTTTTTGTTTTTTCAGTGGACTTTCTCCAAGTGTTCGATCGTACCGTTTTCATCCTGTTTCCATTGGCGCCTCTCATGACTGCATTGCTGGCTCTTATTGGTCAGTAAAGTTGGTGTTATTAGTCTGTCAATCCATTGAGACCTGACAGATTGGGATGGGTCAATGAAACCCACAATCTGACATTTGTATGGGGTCAATAAAACCCTGCGACCGGACAAACTGGAATGGGATCAGTGAAACCCTAAGACCTGACATACTGGGATGGGGTCAATGAACCCCGCGACCTGACAGATTGGGAGGGGTTCAATAAAACCCCTAGACCTGACACATTGGGATGGGGTCAATTAAACCCTGAGACCTGACAGACTGGGATGGGGTCAATAAAACCCCGAGACCTGACATATTGGGATGGGGTCTGTCAATAAAACCCCGAGACCTGACAGACTGGGATGGGGTCAATGGAACCCTGCGACCTGATATACTGGGATGGGGTCAATAAAACCCCGAGACCTGACAGATTAGGATGCACTCGAGAGGATCACATGCTTAGATGTACAGAGAGTTAATCCTGAGCTGGAAATGTGGTTTGACGTCGTCGTCCGTAAACTAACTGGTGGCAATGAAAAAAGCAGCGATGGATGCTGTCTGTTCGACCACTGCACTGTTAGGTATGTGATTTCTCTGGACTATGGACTCCCAACGTGGTCAGTGAGATGGGATGGGCAATGCTGTGTCAGACAAATTCAAACTGGACACAGACTACTCATCACACACACGGAGAAGCCCTTGTGACTCCTGTCATGATATAGCACTGGATAAACACTAATTAGTGTTATCGTCATCGGAGGTTCATTTTGACGGCGATGATGATGTTGTGTCAGGTGTTGAGGCTCTCATCTCGGAGCTGTTCAGCGAAGCATCGATGGGTTTCTACGTGATTCTGATTGTGTGGCTGGCGGACCAGTACGATGTCATCTGCTGCCATACGGCTGTCGGACGTCGTCACTGGCTTCGGTAACTGGCTTCACCACGTTCTCTGTCGTAAACAGAAAACACAGCATGCAACTAAGTCAGAAGAGTGATTGTAGTGTATGAAATTCACGTATTGAGCATTGCAAAGGTCTTCTTCTTTGATATGCGTGTTCACCCTGCGATGTTTGCCAGGCATCAGGCCACATCGTCATCTGCAGACTGAAGTCTGGACAAACCGCCATCTGGCTTTGTCAAAGGGCATGAGTCGACAGTGTGAGACATCGTCTGGGTCTTGGCCACAGGAGCAGTTAGACGCCATCTGTTTCTGCTGGCATCACAATGGTCCACCTGTGCAGTACAGAAAGGAGTGGTAGAGCAACAGGTGACCCAATGCCCTTGAAGTCCTTGTCATTGGGTAAACTGGGACACTCGAAAAGAAACTGATGTGAGCTAGTTGATATTTTGCAATGAAAGCGAACCAGTTTCACTTTCAGCTTCTTCTTTTACATATTGTCTGCGAGGAATGTGCTAATTTGTATTTTTTCAATTACGTTCGGTGAAGTTTAGTATTTTTACCAAATCCTTACACTTGAACATGGGGAACACCCAAATTTATTCCTGTCTCCATCCCATATTCGAACTCAGTGCATACTAGCAACTAGTTAAAACCGCGTGTACTGTAGCGTTTAATTAAGAAACATCAGACCATCACTTCTGTCAAATATTTTTGCAACGGTGAGCGTTCCCACTTTCCGAGTCATCTTTTCTCCGAAAACCAAGCCAGCCAGAATACGGTTACGTGAGCAGGTTAAAATAGCCCATGATTTCGTGCATTATTGCATTAAAACAGAGACGAACTGCACTTCCTTATTAATGACCAGAATTCGTTGTAAGAATGTGACGAATACACTGAATGTGTTGACGCCGCTATGATCTGGAATGCATTTCCTGGCATTATTGTTTCAGCTTCATCTGCCGAGTCTTTCTGTTTTCACCTCAAAACTTTCCTTTTGCAGCACTTTAGTGGTCTTTGCAGTAGTGTTGATTGCCATAGGCCACTATTGCATTCAAAACAGAAAAACAGCTGTTAAGCTGCTTAATTCTGGTGTCGGCTGATGCATTTGCTGTGTGCGTATTAGGTTTTTCTACCTGTATCACTTCCTGTTCTATGCGTATCACTATCGGTTCAACGGGCATTACAGCGGCCTGGCGCTTGCCACATCATGGCTCTTTATACAGGTCAGTGTCCTGATTCTGGTCGTGTTTGGTGTGCTGGATTATTCATTTTTTTCTGGTTTTGTTTGGCCCATGTGGGCATGGGAGCCGTAGAATAAACCGTGCCTCCTTGCTGGACTAAAATGAGGGGGAGAATGGGGAGGGGGGGTAAGCCAGGAGAGGGGAAGGTCAGGAAAGGAGGAAGGGAATGAAATTAGGGGGTAACTTTTGATTACTGGTTATTCATGCCAGCAAATTAGCCAATTTCCAAATGTATTCATAAGTTTTATGTGCATATGCATGACCACAGACAAAAATGTTACATAGTGAACATATAGATAAGCAAGGAAGAAAATCATCAAATTTTCGTTTATTTCAATTCAACACTATTTACATTCACTAAAAGAGTGTTAAAGCTGAAATATGAGGCACGTATATGACAAAAAACCTGTAATTTACCATAACCAAACCAGTCACAGATAACACAACGTGGAATATTAAACGTCAATGAATGAAAAATGTGATGATTTTTTGCTTGCTTATTTATACGTTCATTATGTAGTATTTTTTCCCACGCTAATGCGTATGCATGTGAAACTTACGAATTCATTTGGAAATTGGCTTATTGTCAGGGTGGTGAGAGATCGCATATTTCAGAAGTGGATTGTGTGTGCAGCACTCGATGGTGTATTTCTTCCATCACTACGAGTTGCCGGCCGTGGAGCAGCAGGCTCACGTGCACAGCCTCATCGCGCTGGCACAGCGACAACAGACACCACAGCACCTGCTGACCGTCATGACGCGCTCGGCAAGCGGCGATCTGGCGCGCACTACGGCCGATGTTAGCGAGATGCGGCCGGTTGTGGTGCAGGACGTGGCCGCTCCACGCCCGCATGATCACACCGCCATGCCAACGACTAGTCTGTCGCGGCCCGGTGACAGGCCAACAGCCGATGGGGCTGGACCGGCTGTACTGGGGCTGATCGCTACCAGTGCACCCGTGGTAAGTGAACTGGGGATCGTCTCAGAAGCTGGCGACGGGGTGACCAATGCATCGGCAAGTACGTCAGCGGTCAACGCAGCAGCACAGATGAAGAGTGATGAAGCCAGTCTGTCTGTATCGGGGGTCATCTCAGAAGCTGTAGCCAGTCCACCCGTGGTCAGTGCATCAGGAGTCGTCGCAGAAGGCGGTGATGTACACGATACAACTGACAACACATCTGTAAATACTTCGGGGGTCATCTCAACAGCAGCTGCGACTGTATCAGGGCTCATCTCAACAAATGCATCCACAACGTGTGCATCAGAAATCGTCACGGAACCAACCAACCCTCCTGCAGATAAGTCGGGGGTCGTCTCAACAGCAGATGCAAATATATCAGGTGCCAATTTGGCCACAGCTCTTCCTACTTCATGTCAACATAGTTTTTTTACCACAACGGAACATATTGACCGCGACTCAATGCCACAAGGCTGCCGTCAGCTGCATGACTCTATGTTTAGCTCTGACGACTCTATATTGCAGTCAGAGCCAGTCTGCCAAACGTTGCAGTTGACTAACAGCTCTGTGTTGAGCTCTCAAGACTCTATCATGAGCTGTAATGACTCTGTGCTAGAGTCGACGTCTTGTAACAGTGCCAGTGAACTGGGAGGGCCAGTGACATTGTGTGATGAGACCAGTATGGACAGTCAGTCAGTGAGATCTGTATAGTCAATACTTGCCATAGTGTTTGATTCTGTAATAATGCAAGTATACTGTTACAGCCCTTAACCACGTCACCAGCTTGGGTTGCGAGTTTGTCTGTAGGCTGCTATTGCTTGCTCGTTGTTTATGCCACCCGATTTGTACAAAAGTCGACAGTTACACATGGGATGACAGTGACGTCATTCTGTCTATAGTGGTTGCAGTCGCCATCTTGTAGGGCAAATGCGTTGCCCGATGTTGTGTGTGGAACTACTCCAGTCGACTTACATTGTTTGTAGCATGAGAATTTGTTTACAGTAAACAGCCATACAACATGGCGACAGTTTTATGCTAATTTTATGATGCCACTTCACCTTATGTTTTGTCAGTGAAATACTCTTTTCAGCAGTCAGTGGTAATTGCAATGTTTTCTACCTTTCTGCGTAACTGAGTAACAAGAAGTGTTTGGATTTGTTATTACATTAATTTGTTACATTATTTTATTCTAGATAGTCACATATCTTAATTTAAAACTGGATGAGTAATAACAATAAATATTATTGACAGCAATATTGTTATTGTTGTCATTCCACAGTGCGTAGAAGGCTGCGTATAGTTAAAGCATGGTTAGCAGTATCTGTGATGTATTCGGTTGCTTGCTTTATATAACATCTGCTTTCGGTTTCACAAACTTCTGTCATTTGTTGCAATTTGTCCCGTAAATATGCAGTTGTGATTGGTTGAACTCGTGTCACGTGACGTTAAGTTGTCCACGCCCACCAGGGTAACAGTCGACGGTGATAGTCAAACTTGCATTAATGTGCAGCGTGTTAGTTAACAGAAATATGCAGTAGCACGCCGAAGCAACACTTTAAATCGGATACTTCCAGACTCGGTCAAGGCTGGATGATTTCCCGGGGAGAGGGCTGAGATGCTTGGGCCCCATGGTAGTGGGATAGTCTCTGATTGAATGTGGACCGGGAAGGAGGCCTAGTAGGTCCTGTGTAAGCTTACCCAGCTATATGTGGGGCAGTTGACCCATTTGTAACAAACTTTGTATAAGTTATGTGTCTGGAACACGATGCATTTTCTGGCCGCCGGCGCTCCCCTTCGGTCGACGCCACTCGACTGAATGCAACAATTGATGACACTGACTCGGACTGTTGTTTTGCTCTCACTTTGTCGTCATGTACATCCCTTCTTGTGTGGCTGTAGCTTTATGGTTGTCAACTGTTGTACTGTGCTGTGCTTCATGTGCTAAAAGCAGGCTGGCCACTCGGCCTTCAGAGTCCTTGAATTTTGGTCATGTTTTGAAACCTCTGAAAGTCCTTGAAAATTGTCGAGTTTTGTGAGTTAATAAATCCAATGCGTCACGTTCAAAGTGATCTAATAGTATTTGAACGGCTTGACAGTAAGCTGTAGCGACTGCAGACTGTTACTGAATAACGTCGTACGTTGATATGAAGAATGCAACCGGTACCACCAACTAATTATGAAATAAACTGCGTTTCAAGATATACTCCATCATCAGCTGGCAAATGAAGTTGGACTCTGCACTGTTGTAGGATGTGGAAGGTTACGGGGTGCTTGAAAGTCATGAAATGTTCAGTGGCCACACTGTAAAACACGTTTTGTTAACAAGTTGCGTTTGCTACCGCCAGCAGATAATGAATGCAATGGCAGAAATTGTATTCCAGCAAAACATGTTGTATTATTGCGTGGCAATTGATTCGTAATTGTGCAACTAAAATATAAGTCGCCTAATTATCACGTTGTTAAATGCACAGCAAGTGAGAACCAACCACGTCAGTTACACGCTACTTCATAACCGTCCGCCACATACAGCGTGGTCCAACAAACTAAGCCCTCACTGAATCATTAATAAACAGCAAGTCAATCATGAGGTATGATTTTTCCGCTGTAGTTTCAAATAAGCAGTACATTATTGTCATTAAATATGTATGCCACATTAATATTGCGAAACACGCCTTGATTATTGAAACGGGAAAACTGTCACAACACTTATCATCCAAATTATCACTGGATGGCAACAGTGTCTCTACAGAGACATAGTTGTTTAATTGGCCTAAATATGTCTTTTCATCTTTATATTTAACCAGACTCCTTAAGTCAACTTTATTCAGTGCTGTGGATGACTGGAGGCATAGCATAGTGTCTAGAATACTGGTTTCGGCAGCGAATTTTCCCTATTGTGCGCCAGACTGGTAGTCAGTTGTGTGACCAGTTTGTTGGTAAAGAATCCACTATCAGTCAAGTCAACTAGGTCAAATCAGCCTTCCATCCCTCCAGGGTCGGTAAATGAGAGCAACGCGTACAAAATAGGTGCTTTGGTTGCAGATGCAAACGGCAGAACACGTGTGTGAGAGGTGTGGCTATCGCCCACTTGATTGAACGCCACCGCATGTGGGATGGAGTATGCTCACTGACGGATCAGTAGCCAAGGAACAGGAGATAAGCGACTGCTGTCAACGCTGTAGACTGTGAGACAGCCTACTAGCAGTGGCGATCATTTGCATTTCTAGAAGATAACTTAATCATCGGAATAAATTATTTGCTCATGAGAACCACAGAATGTTTAGTATTGGAAGACATCAGCAATAACAACGTAGCATGTAGAAAACAGCCAGCAACAGTATCAAACACTGTATACAGCAAATGGGAATATTAGGACCGGTTCATGTGACTATGAAAGTACTCTTTCAACGCGTGGAGAGCTCGGCTGCGATGTGAAATGGCATTCTTCTCTTCCTTGCTCATCTCGGCATATGTCTGCTCAAAGCCGGTCGGCTGGAAGCAAGGATCCCAGCCAAAGTCCGTTGGACCCCGCGGCGTCACAATATGGCCGTCTGTTCGACCTCTGAACAACTGCACTTTGTCACCGGCACATCCAGAGTAGTAAGCGAACGTGCAAAGGGCGTAGGCGGATTTGTCGTCAAAGCCGGCCAACATCTTGTGTAGACCTGTCACAACCACGGTCAAGGTGAGCCTCTTGACAGAATGAAATGGATTATTTTGCATGGTAGCAAACAGCTGCATTTTCATTACAAATTATATATACCAACAATAGTCGATATATCTTACATGAGGTACTGCAGTCAATATAAATGCTGTAGAGAAATATATGCACTTTTCTAGTAATCATTAGAGGTACCACTTTAAACTTTTTGATAATCACAGTCTGTATCTGTGAGTCATCTGCTAAGTAGCATATGCCCTTCGTCTAAGCCAGGGGCTTCACTCTGAGCTCAAATTCAACATCTTCGTCTTCTGCATAAGTAGTCCTACTTACAACATTAAAAACCTAAGACACCTGCAGGGCCAACAGCTTTCAGAAACCACTTGACATAAGGTCCAGGCATTCCACCAAGTGCGTTGAAACATAGACACGTGTCTTCTATCATCACAGCACCATCCACATGCTTTGCAGCTTCCAGGCATTTTGCCTTTGAAATCTCATCTGGTTCACCTTGAAACTCAGGAAGGTCAATGTCACGACTAATGACCTGATACATGCATAAACATGCATTTACAGACTGTAAGTAAGTAATTCATTCATTTGAATAGCACAACAAAATATGTGGTTATAATGGCAACAACAGCATGATGACAAGGTTGTCAATTAAAAAAAAACATGAAAAAAGATAATACCGGAAAGTCTCGACAATAAGCCGTGCGATTTTAACCTGAATTTGGTGACCTGAAGTTGGGATGCGGCTTATCTACAAGACAAACTCTACTACAAATATTTCCAGTCCAAAAAAACTGCTACACTGAACGAGCAAAATGCAGTTAGTGGTTTAGGCTAGTGATGTTTCGACTGTTAAATAAATCAGCTATTTGGCATCTGTGTCAATGCGTTAACCACTGATTATGAAATTCGTCGAAATGGCCCTTTACCGGCGCTGTACTTCAGTCCGCTTCTCGATGCAAAACCCGTGTACCCTGGGCTGACCATCGCGGGCGGGCGTGACGCTCGCGATGGTCAGCCCAGGGTACGCGGGCGGTTGGTCGGTCAGTCAGTGGTGGTATCAAATTTCTCACGCTATTCAGGTGCGCAGGCTCACTTGGGCGACGCGCATTCCAAGCAGTGGGCAGCGCTAAATGCGTCATCTCATTGACGCATATGACAACATCCATCTGCGGCTTATCTATAGGAATTAACGTTTTACCGGACTTTTGACACATAATTTGGCCTGACTGGCTTATCTATGAGTGTGGCTTATAGTCGAGATTTTACGGTATTCAACACAATGGTGATGTCACTAAATTTTGTGCACAAAGAAAACAAAATAAAAACTGAGGAACAGAAACAGATCAAATATGTAAATGAAAATATATAAACACAACATAACACATGGAGATTGATGAAACATAGGACCAAGAAAAATGATAAACAAAAAGATGCGTGTTAAAAATTAAAAACGAGAAAGGTAAGGTTAACTGGCATAGTGCCTCACTGGTGGCCTTTGTTACACTGTTATCACAGACAAGGCCGGAGTTCGGCCTAGGCCACAGCCAGGGCCCACACTCACAGACTTTGGATTACACCCATTAATCCACATAAATACAGAGATTAATAGTTACCGATCCTGGAGGGTTGAAAGGCTGAGTTTGCCTAGTTAGCTAACAAAGTGGTCACCTGTCAAACATAGATCGGGTGCAACGCAGGGAAAGTCCACTGGCCAAAGACTAACATCCTAACCACTGAGCTACACCACCACCCATAAATTGAGGTAAGTCAGTATCTTTGTGACGGAATGCATTAAATCTGTTTTATTAACAGTCAAAAGACGCAGAGAGAGCAGTGGATAATGCAGCATAACTGTTAACTGGCAACAACTTAAGAAATGGAGCAAAGGTTTTTGCAGAATGCTTAGCGGTGAGTTACATGCTCGAACAGCAACTCTGATAATGTCATAATCATTCACATATAACTCTTGAGAAGTCAGTTTGAAATGTGTTGTACCTTTTCCCGATATGATTCACCGAGTATCTGCACCACTTCCTGCAACTTGTTGGCATTGCCCGTTACAAACAAAACTGGCTTTGCCATTCTGAGGCTGTCTACAAACCAACAACAGTATTCCAAGTTGCAGCCTTAACGACAACCACTTTACACAATCTAACAATAACTAGTTTATGTACTCATTCACTCATTTCTGGACACCGTGGTTGAGCAAATAACAGAAAAATTCTGGGTCCCAAAAGGAGCAGATGACAGCATCGACAAGAAGGGTTTCCAGTGTCCAAAAAGAGTTAGCATCCTTGTCCAGCTATGTAGAAACAAGTCAGATGCCATTCCTGCCACGCTATCAGTGATGTATTCAGGCGTGATTTCGACCGGCCAAACACGTTTGCGGTTCGGTTCAGTTTGGTTCAGTTCGGTTGACTTTGGTCACATGCGCGGTCAAAATCACGTTCGGTTCACTTTGGTTCAATATGGCGTCTGTTGACATAATAAATTTTGAGAATAAGTTATGGTTAGGACACGTTAAGGTTAGTTCCGGTAACGGCTACGCTTTTGGATTAGAACTAGGGGAACGTATTTTACCCGTTTGCGACAGTCATCGCGGCACAGACGTAATAGCGTGCATAACGACAGTCAGCAGTAGCCTAAAGCATTACTAT